>Ga0351928_1041_pt2 | contig 21543 bp, 13 predicted proteins | sample BONcelHT113001E8_FD_206858 | JGI IMG/M metagenome (GOLD analysis project Ga0351928, IMG submission 206858) | Enriched cells from coal bed in the Powder River Basin, Montana, United States - BONCAT cells T11 rep2 HSBNCT.T11.300.1.E8 ... | reverse complement strand
ATCTGCTTCGGGACCCAACAACCAATATCCTTGTGAGTTAAGGAGCATCAATTCCTGGTAATCATGATCAACGTCTAATCCGCGTATATGGTCTAGAAGGATATATCCGCTTAATATTGAGGATGCCAGTTATTTTGATGGTACAAATGAATATTTCTGGATATTGGTTTCAAGAATCCCAAACCCTGATCTGCAAGCAGTAAACCTCGAATCTCTTTTAGCAATATCGGGAATTGTTATTTTTATTTTATTACTAATAACTATAATAATAATTAAAAATATTAGGTCAAGAGATAAGCTTAAGGCAAAAAATAAAGCGCTAGAAAACTATTATAGCCAGATCCAAAAGTTGTATTCTGAGTTAAGAATAAATGAAGAACGCCTGAGTCTAGCCATCGACGGCGCCGGGGATGGCATTTGGGACTGGTGGATTCAAACAGGCGAAATGAAATTTTCTAAACAGTACATGGAAATGCTGGGATATGAAGAAGATGAAGCGCCCTTTCATGTAAATACATGGGTTGATAGTGTGCATCCTGAGGATTACCCACGGGTAGAAAAAAATATTAAGGACTATTTTGAAGAACATGTACCTGAATATAGCATCGAATTGCGATTGCGTTGCAAAGACAATCGCTATAAATGGATTTTGTGTCGTGGTGCTATGGTTGAAAGAGATAATGACAGAAATCCCGTGCGTATGATAGGAATACATACGGATATAACGAAGCGTAAGGAACTCGAAGAAGAATTGAAAACTAAAACTGAGGAATTAGAAAATTTCTTTACATTAAACCTGGATTTGTTGTGCATCGCAGATCTGGACGGTAATTTTCTTAAAGTAAATACGGCCTGGGAAAGCATTCTTGGTTACACAGTAGATGAATTAATAAAGAGAAAATTTTTAGAATTTATACATCCTGAAGATATGAATGCTACTCTTGCTGCAATGTCAAAACTGGGTAACCAAGAGCGAGTATTACATTTCGTAAACCGATATCGATGTCAGGACGGTACATACCGGCATATCGAATGGCATTCACAGCCAAGCGGCCATTTGATTTATGCAGCTGCCAGAGATATTACAGAACTGATAGAAAATGAAGAAGTTTTAAAAGATGAGGTAATACGTGCAAATCACTTGCAACTGGAGACAGAAAAAGCCAATGCAGCAAAAAGCGAATTTCTGTCCAATATGAGCCATGAAATTCGAACTCCTCTTAATGCAATTGTAGGCTTTACAGACTTAACCCTAAAAACCAGCTTAACACCAAAACAAAGCAATTATTTGAATAAAATCAAATCATCTTCCGGAATATTACTTGGGATTATTGGAGACATCCTGGATTTATCTAAACTTGAAGCCGATAAGGTGGAACTGGAGATTCGCCCTTTTGAAATTGAAGAGATGCTGCGTAGCGTTACCACCCAGATTATCAACATATGTCAAGAAAAAGAGCTGGAACTGCTAGTATCCATAGCTGAGGATGTACCGGTTTCTCTTATGGGAGATTCGCTGCGGTTAGGACAGGTATTAACAAATCTAACCAGCAACGCGGTTAAATTTACTGATGAAGGTACGGTATGTATCAAGGTTAAATTGCTGAAGAATGGAGATTCCAGCGCCTTGCTTCAGTTTTCTGTAAGTGACACAGGCATTGGACTGACTGAGGAAAAGATAGAAAATTTATTTCAGCCGTTCTATCAGGCAGAAACCTCCACGACCCGCAAGTATGGGGGTACCGGTCTTGGTCTTGTCATCTCCAGAAAATTGGTTAGCCTGATGGGTGGGGAGATTTGGGTTGAAAGTGAAAAAGGTAAAGGCAGCACCTTTTTCTTTACAGCCAGGTTCGATATTGCAGGAGAAAAACGATTTAGTGAGTTTAAGAACACCTTTAAGAAGTGGAACATGAAGGTGTTGGTGGTCGACGATTCTCGGGAAAGCCGGGAAGTAATTAAGAGTATGCTGACAAGCATGTCTTTTGATGTGACCACATGCTCGTCTGGGGAAGAAGCGGTCACGATCATTCAAAAAGCAGCAGATACCATCCAATATGACCTGATAATAATGGATTGGAAGATGCCGGGAATGGATGGGATAGAGGCTTCCCGACAAATTAAGCGGCTGGGGGCTCCCGACGATTCGCCTGCCATCATCATGCTAACAGCTTACAACAACCCACAACTTCAGGCAGAAGTTAAGCAGCTCGGATTAGCTGCCTTGTTGAGTAAACCGGTGACGCCTTCTTTGCTTTTGAATACGATCATGCAAATATTCGGAAAAGAAGAGTTTGAACAAACCGACACGAGAATGGATGAGGTGATTGAACCCGATTATGCGGAACAGTTGCGTGGTAAACGGGTTTTGCTGGTGGAAGACAACGAAATCAATCAGGAAGTTGCTCAAGAGATACTGCAAGGAGCGGGAATGACAGTCGTAGTCGCTAAAAATGGCAAAGTAGCCACAGAAATGGTAAACAGCGGCACCTACGACATTATTCTGATGGACGTTCAGATGCCGGTAATGAACGGCTACGATGCCACAAAAGTGATACGAAACAATCCAGCCTTCTCAAAGTTGCCTATTATCGCCATGACTGCCAATGCACTGAAAGGGGAAAAGGGAAAATGCATACAGGCAGGTATGAACGATTATATCACTAAACCTATCGACACAACCCTGCTTTTTCGGACGATGAGACATTGGCTTACGGTTACGCAAAAATCAAAGCCTGACAAAGAGCCACTCGGGGAGTTTGAACAGCCTCCGGCAAAAAGCAAGACCTTAACAACAGAGGATGGTGCAATGCCGAAACTCGATGGAATCGATGTGCAATCGGCACTCAGTCGTTTAGGCGGCAATCAGAAGCTTTACCGGAAGCTCCTGGCAACATTCCATAAAAACCATCAAAATGACATAAAAACGATTCGGCAGACCCTGGACCTGGGCGACATTGAAACAGCTGAAAGGATGATTCATACCATTAAAGGCGCAGCGGGGAATATTGGTGCACAAGAGGTATACACCGCCTCTGCCGCTTTTGAGGCCATGACTGAAGACTTAACGCTGGAATACATGGAGCCATTACTGGGGCAACTTGAAAAATCCCTGGAGCTGGTTTTTGCCTCCATAGCATTTTTAGAAGATAAGCATGAGAAAATAACACACTCAGAACATGACGGAGTAAGTGTCGCACAACTGATACCATCACTGGAGGAACTGGCCAGATTGCTAAGCGATAATGACCTTGCTGCGGGTGACTTTTTTGAGGACATCGTCAGTAGATCCGAAAAAACTTCTTTCTCGGATAAGATAGCTCAGATCAAAGGCTTGGTTGATCAATACGATTATGATGGAGCCTTGGAAATTCTTAATGAAATGCTCAGGGCTATGAAGGAGGGTGTAGAAAATGACAGAGAGCCTAAACAGTGAAAGAAAGCAGATATTGATCGTTGATGATAGCCCTGAGGCCATTGAGGTTCTGAGCAATGCGCTGCCAAAACACTATAAGCGACAGTTTGCACTAAACGGCGAGAAGGCACTTGGCCTGCTTGCTTCAAGTTTGGAATTGCCTGACTTAATCCTGCTGGATGTGAAGATGCCGGGTATGGACGGGTATGAAGTTTGCAATCGACTTAAAAAAGATGAAAGGCTAAAAAACATCCCGGTAATTTTTCTGAGTGCATTAACAGATACAAAGGATAAGATTAAGGGATTTGAAAATGGTGGTGTTGACTATATTCAAAAGCCTTTCGAGACTGCAGAAGTACAAGCTCGTGTGAACACTCATATTAGTCTTCATGATTTGCAAATGAAGCTCGAGCAACACAACATACATTTAAGTCAACTAGTAGAAGAAAAGGTAAAAGAAATATCCGATTCTCAAATGGCAACGATCTATGCTTTAGCCAGGCTGGCAGAGTCACGAGATGATGATACGGGCGAGCATCTAGAACGTGTTCAGGTATTTTGCCGGCTGATGGCCGAAAAGCTGAGTATGCGCAACGGAATCACAGAGGATTTCATAAATGCCCTTGAAAAGGCTAGTCCTATGCATGATATCGGTAAAGTTGGAATTAGAGACGCCATCCTTTTAAAACCCGGGAAATTAACTCCGGAAGAGTTTGAAGAAATGAAGCAGCATACGACGATTGGTGCAAACACACTGCGAGAGGTATACCAAAAGTATCCGAATAACTATTTCATAGCAATTGGCATTGAAGTGGCTCAGTCGCATCACGAAAAGTGGGACGGAAGTGGTTATCCTAACGGATTAGGAGGAGTTGAGATCCCTTTATCTGCCAGAATAATGGCTCTTGCTGATGTGTATGATGCTCTGCGCTCAAAGCGTGTATACAAAGATGCCTTTTCCCATGAGAAATCAAGAGAAATTATTCTCGAGGAACGGGGAAAGCATTTTGATCCTCTTATAGTTGATGTATTTAATGAGAATGTGCAAGAGTTTGCAAAGATATATAGTGGATTGACTGGTTGAACACTTCTCTTTGTGTAGTTGGATGTAGTATTGTAACCGTCAAAAAACCACATCTTGAGATTACTGTCTGACTCGTGAGATCATCCGGCAGGCTGTCAGCCCACGGTATATGCGGTTCATAGAAAATGTATTCGCCATGATTTTCCCATCGATTCTTTGAAAGCCAAAGAATTATCAAAAAGCAACGTTTTGAGACATGGCTTTGTGCATTGTATTAGTATCCGGTAAATCTACCAATCAAAAGATTAACGGCCTCGAATCTTTTAACGGCTTGAAACCTAGGGGGTGTGCATTGTATCATTTTATGATGTATACGCCAAATCTAGTACCATCTTTTGATAGAATTAATTCTGTCAGAGGGTGGTATTACTTTGTCTGGAAGTGCCTGTAATCAGGGCGTTTGAGGTTTTCAAAGCGGAATACGGAGCTGTTTATGTTCTGCCTTTCTCTCAAAGTTTTGCCATATAAATGGCTTTATGATGTCTGACTCTCTAGTAATCGTTTGACAATAGGGGAGGGTGTGCATTTTCGAGGGCATATCGTTGAGCAATAGTGGAATCGTTGAACAATCGTCTAATCTGTTGAAATATATCGAATTAGTGATTTATCGCCACATGAGCGGCGGAAAACAAAAATACAAATAAAGATTTAGTACTAACATACCAAAACAAGAAAAGTGCTTGACATAACAAATCGTACATGATATTGTTAGCATAGTCGAAGATGTACTTGAGTATTGGAGGGATAAATGGTGGCTAAAGATGACCAAAAATCTACCTTTGAATTTATGAATCTTTTTAGAGGTTATATCGGAATAGACAACTACGTCACGGCTGCGCTTCTTCTAGCAGATACAAAGAAAGAGCTCGACAAAAGAGAAATTGTAGAAGAATCAGATGCTCGGAGCTACGAGGCGATGCTTTCGGTAGCAGATAGACTCGGAGTATATAATCCGTTTAAGGACAGTTTGCAATTTTCTAGAATTTTCAAAACTTACCAAGAGTTCAATGCTGGTTTCGACTTGGAAATATTGATGGCGGCCAGTGCCAAAGTATATCAATATCCCACACTATCCAAAGCTTTGCTCAACGAGTACTCCCGTCATTTTAAGTTTGATGCAGACACAGTTCTTATTGCAGAAGGTGAGAAATTTATCCCTTACCTTAAGAAACTGATTGATGAACACCCTACTTGTAACTTTACCATCACAACTGAACCACGACTCAATTTCCAAGTCTTTAACAGACTGTTTGCTGGTTATGAGAACGTGAATATTATCAATGTCAGCATCTATAAGTATGGATTTACAAACAATCGCTACGATCTTATATTCTCTGTTCCTAACTTTGGAACGAGAAATCTAGCTGATGATGAGAACTTTATGTGTAGAGATCAAGATGCTGTAGCGCTTGAAAATCTGCTTCTTCATACAACTAGTGGTGGCGAACTTGTTATCACAATGCCAGCCAGAATCACTTACGCTCAGGGGAAAAATGGTGAGCTCAGGAGGTTTGTACAGCAGACTTATCACGTTAAAGAAATAGCTGAACTTCCGGAAGGAACTTTTGAAGGTACAGGAATTAAAACTATTCTGATTAATGTTGTCAACACTAAGCCGGGCGATGACGACATAATCGTTCGCCGTTACAAAGCTGAGAAGCGTAAAAATAAACGAGATGAAGCCAGTGAACTTAATATAGAAGAAGAGACTTTTGTTATGTCGGATGAACTCGAGGAACTTGGTGACTGGAACATTAACAAAATCTTCTCACAGCAAGATAAAGAGTGGTTGAAATTCCAAGAGTCCTCTGTTCGCAGGATGGCTATTGGAGATGTTTCGGAAATCTTCCGTGGAAAATCAGTAACAAAAAAAGACCCAACCGGAAATATTGGCGTTGTAAACATCTCTAACATTGGTGAGTATGACATCGATTACGACGGTCTTGACCACATGGACGAAGATGAACGTAAAGTTACGAACTATTTGCTTAAAAATGGAGACGTTTTGATTCCGGCAAGAGGCACGGCAATCAGAACTGCAATCTTCCATGATCAAAGCTATCCATGCATTGCCTCATCAAATGTCATTGTTATTCGTCCGGAGCTAAAAATGCTTAACAGCACCTACTTGAAGTTATTCATAGATAGTCCCCTTGGCGAAAAAATGATAAGTGGCATGCAACAAGGAATTACGATAATAAACATTAGCTATAAAGACTTGAAGGCATTAGAAATTCCTCTTCCTTCTCTCGAGGTACAACAGAAGAAGGCTGATGAATATATAAAAGAATTGAAAATTTATAAAGACACCATTGCAGCAGCCGAAAAGCGCTGGAGTGAGGTCGTAGACAAGCTGCGAGAATATTAACTGGAGGGATAAATTATGTTAGGAGCTATTATCGGGGACATCGTCGGTTCCCGTTTTGAATGGAATAATAACAGGAGCAAACAGTTTGACTTCCTGACTTATAAATGTGGTGTTACAGACGACTCCATCATGTCTTTTGCAATAGCTAAAGCTCTGTTGGAAAGCAAAGCAGACTACAGTGACCTGTCTGAAAATGCTGTGAAGTCTATGCAAAGTGTCGGAAGGCACTATCCGAATTGCGGATATGGTGCCCGATTCAGAGAATGGATATATTCTGATAATCCAAGGCCTTATGGCAGCTATGGTAATGGGTCTGCCATGCGTGTCAGCGCATGTGGCTTTGTGGCCAATAACCTGGAAGAGGCAAAACAGCTATCGAAAGCAGTGACAGAAGTAACGCATAATCATCCAGAGGGTTTAAAAGGTGCAGAGGCAACAGCGGTTGCAATATTCCTCGCCCGCTCTGGAAAAAACCTACTTGAGATTCGTGACTACATAACGAAGAACTATTACCATCTAGACTTTACGCTAGATGGAATACGCGACTACTACGAGTTTAACGAGAACTGCCAGGATACTGTACCCCAAGCTTTAGAGGCCTTCTTCGAGTCAAAAAATTTTGAAGACGCAATTCGAAATGCAATTTCAATCGGCGGTGATAGCGATACACTTGCTGCCATTACGGGGGGCATTGCAGAAGCCTACTACGGGATACCTACAGAAATCAGAAAGCACGCTCTGACATTCCTTGATGAGCGTTTGCTCAAGATATTTGTAGAGTTTGAAAACAAATACCCATCAAAAATGGAAAAAATAAATTCTGTTGGCAGCATTGGCATTGAAAGAAGCACAGGAATTAAAATTATGACAGGAGATCGAAAAACAATGATGCAGGCCTCCATAGAAACAGCAGATAAAGAACTTCTAGCCTCCATACCAACAATTAACGAGACAACTAGCCAGCAGTTATTCAATCACCTTTTTGAGGTGTGCAATATACTTCGCGGGCCAATAAACCAAGATGAGTATAAAAGCTACGTGACACCTATCCTATTCTTTAAGAGAATAAGTGATGTGTATGATGAAGAAACACAAGATGCCCTCGAGCGTTCTGGAGGTGATGAAGAATATGCAGGTTTTCCAGAAAACCACAGTTTCGACATCCCAGAGGGTTGTCATTGGAATGACGTCCGTGAGGCCAGCGAAAATGTAGGAGTTGCAATCGTCAAAGCAATGAACGGCATTGAGCGTGCAAACCCTGACACATTAAGCGGTGTGTTCAGCAGCTTCGATGATGCTAACTGGACTGACAAAACGAAACTATCCGATGAGCGACTGAAAAATTTAGTTGAGCATATGTCCAAAATAAAAGTAGGCAATACAAATTACTCTGCAGACATTATGGGCGATAGCTACGAGTTCCTAATAAAGAAGTTTGCTGACTTATCCAAGAAGAATGCAGGCGAATTCTATACCCCACGTTCCATTGTCAAGCTTCTTATTGTGCTGATGGCTCCCCAAATAGGAGAAACGGTCTACGACCCAGCTTGCGGTACCGGAGGCATGTTGATTGAAGCCATCCGTTACATGAAGGGTGATAAATTGACATATGGCCGTATCTATGGTCAGGAAAAAAACCTTTCCACATCTGCAATCGCCCGTATGAATCTGTTCTTACATGGCGCAAAAGACTTCAAGGTAACTCAGGGTGACACTCTTCGATCCCCGAATCATCATGAAGGCGGCAAGTTGAAAACTTTTGACTGTGTCGTTGCTAATCCGCCATTTTCCTTGAAAAGTTGGGGCGCTGAACAATTTAGTTCAGATATCTATGGTCGTAATATGTGGGGTTGCCCATCGGATTCAAATGCCGACTTTGCTTGGCTGCAGCACATGGTGAAGTCAATGAACAAGAAGACTGGTCGATGTGCAGTTGTTTTGCCGCAAGGCGTCCTGTTCCGCGGTGGCAAAGAAGGCGAAATGCGTAAGCAGCTCGTTGAATCGGATAAGCTAGAATGTGTAATTACGTTGGTGAGTGGCGTCTTCTTCTCTACGGGTGTATCAGCTTGTATTCTTCTATTAAATAACAATAAAAAGAACGACCACAAAGGGCATATCTGCATGATCGATGCCTCCAACATTTATACCGCGCAGCGAGCTCAAAACATCATGACAGGCGATGATGTTAGCAAGGTATATAAATTCTACACCGACTATAAGGATGTAATCGAAAAGGTAAAGGTTGTTACTATTCCCGACGTGAGGGAGAAAGATTACAACTTGGCTATTAATAACTATGTAGAAAAGAAGGAGCAAGAAATCGTTCCTCCTGCCGAAGTGCGCAGGCAATACTTTGAAGCCTTCGACGAAATGCGAGAGGCTGAAGTAACAATGATAAATCTTCTCTTGGAAGGAGAGTACGTCAATGAGTAAACGCATATCTATCGAAGCGCTTCGGTCCTATTTATGGAACTCTGCTGTTCTGCTTCGTACCAGCATAGATGCAGGAGCCTATAAGCAGTACATCTTCCCGCTACTGTTCTTCAAACGCATCTGCGACGTTTATGACGAGGAGTGTCAGCGGATCATGGAGGAGTATGCGGACGAAGAAGCTCTGGAGTTTGATGAAAATCATCGCTTTCGGGTGCCTAAGGGCGCTCACTGGAGTGATGTTCGCTCAGTATCAGAAAATGTTGGTGTTGCAATTCTAGAGGCTTTCCGTAAAGTTGAAAATGCAAATATAGATAAACTCCAAGGCATTTTTGGCGATGGTGCTTGGACAAACAAGAACCGCTTACCAGATCGCCTGCTTAAAGAACTCATCGAGCACTTCAGCTCTAAAACACTATCCATCGAAAACTGTCCTGAAGACGAACTCGGCCAGGGGTATGAATACCTGATCAAAAAGTTTGCGGACGACAGCGGTCATACTGCCCAGGAATTCTACACGAATAGAACAGTAGTTCATCTCATGACTGAAATGTTAAAGCCAGAAGCAGGAGAATCAATATATGACCCGACATGCGGCAGCGCTGGCATGCTAATCTCCACGATTGTGTATCTAAAGCAGCAGAAAAAAGAATGGCGCAACGTAACTGTTTATGGTCAAGAAATCAACGCACTTACTTCTGCCATTGGCAAAATGAATTTATTTCTTCATGGAGTGAAGGACTTTGATATTGCGAACGGTGACACGTTGAAATCTCCAGCTTTTATTGAAAAAGGAAAGATCAAACAATTTGATATGGTTCTTGCCAACCCCCCGTATTCTATAAGTCAGTGGGACCGAGAGGCTTTTGCAAGTGATAAATATGGGCGCAACTTCCTGGGTATCCCGCCGCAAGGTCGTGCCGATTATGCCTTTATCCAGCATATTTTGAAAAGTTTGAAGCAAGGCACTGGCCGCTGTGCTGTTCTACTCCCTCATGGAATTCTTTTTAGAAACGAAGAAAGTGCAATGCGCGAAAAACTTGTGAAAAACGATTTGCTAGAATGCGTTATAGGCTTAGGGCCCAATTTGTTTTATAACGCCAGCATGGAAGCGTGCATTGTAATCTGTAGAACCTACAAGAGACCAGAACGTAGAGGAAAGGTTCTCCTAGTACAATATAGTTGTGGCCGGCAAGGGCCACCAGACAGCAGAATGCTGCCTCATCAATAACGGTTCATTGTGGATGACTCCACTTGGAATACGGAAGCTACAAGATTAGCTTAACTGGGTCAGTTTGGCCTCTACCACGTCCATCCTGTATACTTAAGTCGGGTCTGGAGAGTAGATGTAATTTCTCCAGGGACGCCTCTGGCGACTACCCGTAAGTTAGAGTGTCAATCCATTCCGGCAGGATACATGATTTGGCTGGTAGAGGCCGGCTGAGCCGGCTCCTCGTGTCACATGCTAGGTAGTGAGCCTGCAGGAGTAGGGATGGATGTCGAAAGACCCAAATCTTTTTTCAAGGAGGTCCCCATGAATACCATTCGACCTGTTGCCGGTATCGATGTGGCCAAGGAATTCAGTGAGTTCTGCCTGCTGGCTCCTGACAACTCTGTTTTGGCTACCCTGACCATCCGGCACAATTCGCCACAAGACATCGAAAAGGCCGTGAAGTTGCTCCAGAAAAGCGAAAAGGACTTTGGATGCAGTCCGATCGTCATCATGGAATCCACCGGCCACTATCACAAAATCCTTTTCCACGCTCTTACACAGCGTGAGATCGACGTTGTTATCGTCAATCCTATCCAATCTGATTCTATCAAGAATTTGGATGTAAGGAAAGTGAAGAATGACAAATGGGATGCCAGGCGGCTGGCTTTGCTTTACCGGATTAAGGGCGAGTCGCTGCGAACGGTATCTGTAACTGCATCCGATTGGGCCGCCCTTAAGGATCTGATCCGCCAGTATTATGTCGTTTTGGATGAGATGACTGCCCATAAACTGCGTCTGCGTAGCCTCGTCGACCGCGTGTTGTTAGGGTTTGAGGAGGATTTCTTTCAGATCTCCTCGGTTACCGGTCTGGCTGTTCTCAAGGCCTATCCTTCTGCCAAAGCCATCCTGCATGCCCGTAAAGCAACGCTGGTTAAGCTGATCGCTCACACGTCCCACAAGGGCCTGCAGAAAGCACAACTCAAATACGAGGCCTTGCGCAAAACGGCTCAGACGATGCTTGAACTGGGCGACCCTTCAGAGCACCTGGCCCTGATTATCCGCTCAGAAATCACCTTGATCGAGGATTTGCAGGCTGTTCAGGAGACAATCCTACAAGCTATAGAGGCTCTTGTGGAGAAAAACAGGAATAGTGATCAGCCGGCTATGGCCAGGTCCATCGACTTGCTCGATTCCATTATGGGCATTGGTTTCATCAGCGCGGCAACCTTCACCGCTGAATTTGGAGATGTTGCCTCGTTCAAATCAGCGCAATCCCTGACGGCTTTCAGCGGTCTGGATGCATCAGTCAAACAGTCGGGAAAATTCAAGGGGTCTCGCAATAGGATCTCAAAACGCGGTTCCAGACTGATCCGTCGCGCTCTTTTCCATGTCGCTTCCGCCAACATTCGAACCAATAAAAACAACCGTCCCAATAACCCATATATGCAGGCTTTTTACCAGAAGAAGTGTCAGAGCAAGCCCAAGATGGTTGCTCTGGTTGCCGTCATGCACAAGCTGCTGTTCGTTATGTACGCCGTCATCAGAGATCAGAGGCCCTTCGAGCTGCGTGATCCTAAAGAGCATGCTGCCCGTTTAGCTGCATAATTTGTAGCTTTCCATATTCAGTTTTCTAGGTTCATACCTGTCGACTGTTCATCGTCAGGTCCATTTCCCATACCCTTTTTCAAGAGTAGTGGTGGCGTTAAGTTTTTTGCCCAATTTGCCAATTTAGATCTTGACAATTATTAGCTGGTCTAATCAACGCTATAAATGAAGTGGAGAGAAAAAATGCGCAAAGCTACCTGGAAGATAGCCATATCAAGAAAATCGCGCTGGCTTACGAAAAATATGAAACTGTTCCTAATTTCGCAAAGGTCGTTACGATTAAGGACATTGCATATAATAACTTTTCTCTAAGTATTCCTCTTTATATCAAATATTCTCCACAAGAAGGTGAAGTTGATGAGCGCTCTGTGCAAATACGCTATGAGAACTGGAGAGAGTTATCTGAAACTGCAAAACAAAGCTTTGATAAGTTAAATGCTATGGTGGAAATGGAGTTCAAAGAATATGAGTAAAGTCAAATTTGGGGATATAGTGACGGATGTAAAAAACAAGGTAGACCGAAACAACAATCCATATGAGTTCTATGTTGCTGGTGATCATATGGATACTGAGGACCTTCAAATTCATCGCAAAGGGATATTTGCATCAGACGATGTTGGACCAGCATTTATCAGAGAATTTAAAGAAGGGCAGATATTATATGGTTCCAGAAGAACTTATTTAAAGAAGGTCGCAGTAGCTAATTTTGAGGGCGTAACAGCCAATACAACATTCGTCCTTGAAACCAGCGATGAAAAAAAATTTCTTCAAGAATTGCTCCCATTTGTTATACTCTCGGAAGGATTTACGAAATGGTCAATTATGAAGTCAAAAGGCTCAACAAATCCATATGTACTGTTCTCAGATCTTGCAGATTATGAATTTGAATTGCCTGACATTGAAAAACAACGCGAGCTTGCAAATGTGCTGTGGGCTATGGATGCAACGAAAAAATCCTACCAAAAACTGTTGCTGAAAACGGACGAGTTAGTTAAATCTCAATTTATCGAGATGTTTGGCAAACCCGGTTGTGATACAAAAGGTTGGGGATTAACTACATTAGGAAACTGCTGTGAGCTTAATCCACGAAGACCCAAGGATATAAATACTGAACTTAAGTATTCTTTTGTGGCAATGCCTTCAGTCAGTGAAAAAGGCATTATTGACACAAGTATTTTGAGACCTTACACAGAAGTCTGCAAAGGTTTTACATACTTTGCAGAAAACGATGTGTTATTCGCGAAGATTACGCCGTGTATGGAAAATGGTAAAGGAGGAGTAGCCGTAGGACTCAGAAACGGAGCAGGATTCGGTTCTACAGAGTTCCATGTATTGCGAGCCATTATTGGGAAAAGCAACCCATACTGGCTGTATATTATTACTATGTTTAGAAATTTCAGATTTGATGCAGAAAAGGGCATGACAGGAACAGGTGGGCAAAGGAGAGTACCGATTACGTTTCTGGAGCAATATCCAATTTCCCTACCGCCTATCAAGTTGCAAGAACAATTTGAGGTCTTCGTCCATCAAAGTGACAAATCGAAATTCGAACTGGAGCAAGCTCTTACGGAACTAACGGCCACCTATAAGAAGATAATATCTGAAAATCTGGGTTGAACGCAAAAGCATCAAAATTTCTGCTTGGCTGGCACAAGGATACTGTCCGGAACATAATGGAAAACTTATTGATAGGAGGAAACGCTTATGTTCAACGAAGATAATACAATAGAGCAGATGGTAATCTCAACACTCAAAGGCAATGGTTGGAAGCATATCGCGGCGGAAGAGCTGCCTCGAAGGTATTCTGATGTCATGGTAGAGCCTATGATCAAAGCTGCCCTTATCCGACTGAACCCGGAAATTGCAGAAGAACCGTCCCGAGCGGATGAAGTCATCTATAAACTACGCACAATCATTCTGTCGGTGCAACCGAATAACCTCATCACCCAGAATGAGCTTTTTAAGAAGAAGGTCCTCGAAGAAAATTCCTACCCCTTTGGCAAGGATGGTCGCATGGTTCCGATTAGATTCTTTGGAACCATGACAAAAGAAGATATGGCTCTAAATGAGTATGTTGTCACAAACCAGTGGGTATATCCTCAGGCGGAGGGCGGCAAACGTCTCGACATCGTTCTTCTAATCAATGGCTTCCCGATTGCTGTTGGTGAGCTCAAGACTCCGGTGCGCAATGCTATAACCTGGCTTGACGCTGCAAGCGATATAGCTTCCTACGAAAAGAGCATTTCTGAGATGTTCGTAACTAATGTATTTAACTTTGCCACCGAAGGGAAATGCTACCGTTATGGTTCTGTAGGGATGCCTATCAATATGTGGGGGCCTTGGCATACGCCTGACAACAAAAATGAAGGCAGCCTTGCTGATGTTAAGGTGAGTATTGGAGACATGATAACCCCAGAAAAGGTTATGGATATCTTACAGTTCTTTACCCTTTTTGCAACAGACAAGAAGCATGTTAAGCTCAAAATCATCTGCCGATATCAGCAGTATGAAGGCGCTAATCTAATCGTGCAGCGAGTTGTTGCGGGATACCCGAAGCAAGGCTTAATCTGGCACTTCCAAGGTTCAGGAAAGTCGCTCCTGATGGTATTTGCAGCTCAGAAGCTTCGTATGATTCCTGAGCTTAAAAACCCAACCATCGTAATCGTTGATGACCGTCTGGACCTTGAGACCCAGATCACAGCAACCTTTAATGCTTCGGATGTTCCAAACTTGGTATCACTCGCCACGAAGGAGGATTTGCAGAACTTCTTTATCCAGGATACTCGAAAGATTGCTATTACCACAATTTTTCGATTTGGTGATGTTGACGGCGTCTTAAATTTGAGGGATAACATCGTAATTATGGTCGATGAAGCACATAGAACACAGGAGGGAAATTTGGGTGAAAAGATGCGATCAGCGCTACCAAATGCATTCTTCTTTGGACTTACTGGTACACCTATAAATCGCATTGACAAGAACACTTTCCGCACCTTTGGCGCAATCGAGGATAAGAGTGGATATCTGAGCCGATATACTTTCTCTGATTCAATAAGGGATAATGCCACTTTGCCACTAAACTTCGAGCCGGTTCCGGTCGACCTTCATATTGACAAGGATAAGCTCGATGCAGAGTTTGATGCACTAACCGAAAATATTTCTGATGCTGATCGTGCAGAGCTTTCCAAACGTGTAAACATGAAGGCTATCATGTACGATCCTAAACGAATACGCAAGGTTTGCGAGCACATCGTCAAACATTACAAAGAAAAAATTGAACCCAATGGCTATAAGGCCCAGATTGTTGTGTACGACCGTGAATGCTGCCACAAGTATAAGGAAGAGCTGGATAAGTTGCTCCCTCCTGAAGCAACAACTGTTGTCATGGACACCAACAATGACAAGCAGGACCGTTATAAGAAATACCGTCGTAACCGTGATGAAGAAGGCAAGGTTCTGGATAAGTTCCGCGACAAAAGCAATCCACTGAAATTGGTAATCGTCACAGCGAAGCTTCTCACTGGTTTTGACGCACCTATCCTTCAAGTGATGTATTTGGATAAGCCCATGAAAGATCACAATCTTCTGCAGGCCATCTGCCGTACAAACCGTACTTATGATGAAGGCAAGACGCATGGACTTATTGTTGATTACATCGGAATTTTTGATAATGTCGCGAAGGCTTTGGACTTTGACGAAGCAAGCATGAGGAAAGTTATCACGAACATCGAAGAGGTTAAGAAGCAACTTCCGGCACTTCTCAGAAAGTGTCTCAGCTACTTCATGGGCGTTGATCGTAATATTGAAGGCTGGGAAGGCTTACTTTCGGCGCAGGAATGTATTCCAACTAATAAAGAAAAGGATGCGTTTGCAGCAGATTACCGAGTTTTGAATAGAGCTTGGGATGCGTTGTCCCCTGATCCATTCCTTGATAAATTCAAATTTGACTATGTGTGGCTCAGTAAGGTGTTTGAATCTGTAAAACCGACGGACAACCGTGGAGCGTTAGTTTGGGCAGCTCTTGGTGCTAAGACGATGGAACTGGTTCATGCCAACATCCAAGTTGGTGATGTTCATGATGACCTTGATATTCTCACACTGGATGCAAACCTGATCGATGAGTTCATTCGCAAACAAAAAGATGTTAACAAGACGACCAGGAAGATAGAAATTGATCTGGTTGCAAATATCCGGAAACACTCAAATGACCCTAAATTCATAAAGCTTGGTGAGAAACTAGAAGAACTCCGCGAGCGTCACGAACAGGGACTAATAACCAGTATTGAGTTTTTGAAACTCCTGCTCGAACTCGCAAGAGAGGCAGCTCAGGCAGAGAAAGAAGTTGTGCCGGAAGAAGAAATCGACCGAGGTAAAGCGGCACTCACAGAACTCTTTAAAGGAGCTAAGAATGATAATACGCCTATCATTGTCGAGCGAATTGTTGGTGACATCGACGACATCGTTAAAATTGTACGATTTGATGGCTGGCAGAAAACTAGTACAGGCAAGAATGAGGTCAAGAAGGCGCTTCGCAGCGTGATCTGGATTAAATACAAGATTAAGGACAAAGAAGTTTTCGATAAGGCATATAGCTATATCGAACAGTATTATTGATGGAGGTTTTTTCCTTTGAAACAATATGCTTCTTTTGAAAAATATCTGGAGGATAAATTCTATAACGAAATCCATCGAGCCGTTACCAACCTTGTATTTAGTAGGGGTCGGAACAATAAATTTTCTTCATATACAGTCCTAGACCCAACTTACTTCCAGGTAGATGATGTACATGTTAAAGCGGTATCCTTCCATTCTACAGATGGAAACCGTATTATCTTCCATGCTGCAATCGAGGCAGATATTGTTCTTAAGGGGATTGGCAAACGGGATTACGATGCTGATATGACTAATCCTTGGTACACCGTTTCCTTTACTGGATATCTTAGCGATGGTCTAAATATGGTTACCATCACAGGTATTGACGACTATTCGAAAGATAAGTTTGATAAGAATTCGACGCTATCTAAGTATCTGGTCCCTTATCTTTATTCTGATGACCTTGAGAGAGAAGCGGAGAGATTTTTATACAAGTACTGCAGACAAGCGCTGAAGGAACCAATGCCGATTCCGCTCGATGAGCTTTTAATCAATATGGGACTTGAGCTCTTTGAAGCACCGCTACCAGATAACATTTTCGGGAAAATTCACTTTGCTGAGACTACAGTCGATGTAATTAATGAGAACGATGAAATTTTTTCTCAGACGATCGATCCGGGAACCATACTCCTTAACCCGAATATCTTCTTTATGCGCAATATTGGTTCCAGAAACAACACAGTCGTTCATGAGTGTGTGCATTGGGACCGACACGACAAATTCTTCGAACTGCAAAGGCTGTTAAATAGCAACCTCACCTCATTATCCTGTGAGGTTGTAGATCAGAAGACTCATAAGGATATTGGAATTGAAGGGGCACTGCAGTGGATGGAATGGCAAGCAAACGCCTTGGCTCCGCGCATCTTGCTTCCGGCAAATACTACAAGACAGAAATTAAACGAAATATTAACAAAAATTCGTATTGAAAAGCCAGATATGGCTGATTCGGATATCATGGAAGCGGCAATTCAAGAATTGGCTGACTTTTTTGGCGTTTCAAAGTTTGCCGCAAAGCTTCGTGCGACCGAACTAGGATTCGTTTCAGCGCAAGGCGTTTGGAACTATGTCAATGGCAAGTATCTTCCTAGCTTTTCATTTAAAACAATAGAGCTAAAGAAGGATGAGAGTTATATCATCGATACCAGAAATGCTTGCTATGAAGCCATCATTGATAAGGAAACAATGTCTATATTGGCCAAAGGTGACTTCATCTATGTAGATAGCATGTTTTGTATTAACGATGAAAAATATATTGTCGAAAATGAGGATGGTGATTGTGAACTTACAGCTTATGCCAGGCAGAATGTCGATGAATGCTGCCTTAAGTTTAAACAGAGATTTAAAGTAAAAAACGGGCAAGGTGATGCCTTCTACACACAGTGTTCGCTTAGCAGAGATGTTGATGCATCCACTTTTTGTGAATGTAATTACATAGACGATGAAGATAATCAGAATGTGGTAAAGCGTGCTGCAGAAATGAAGAGGCTGAAAGAGGAAGGTTCCCGCATTATGGATATTTACCGCAACCTTCCTATGTCTTTTGCCGGGACACTTGATGCTCATATGAAACGACTGGAAAAAGAGGACGGCAAAAAAATGACGAATCTCGAACTTGCTTTGAGAACCGGGCTCTCTGACCGATACATTCAAGATCTTCGCAAAGAAGAGAAAAACGCAAGTTTAGGAACCGTATGTGCTATCTGCATCGGGCTTCACTTGCACCCAATGTTCAGTAATGACCTTATTCAAAAGTCACATAATGATTATCCTATGAACGAAGAAGGCTTCTTCAACAGATTTCTGATTGAGCGCCATTATATGGACAGTTTAGAATTGTGTAATGAGAAGCTTAGAGAGTTGGGTTACCGTACATGGGGCAAAGAATTATAAAACTTTTTTGAGAACCGGAACTCGCACTTCCATTATTAACACTTAACATCTGGGCTCTGCAACCATAAAAGGCTGTAGGGCTCTTTTTTGTGCCCAAATTGCCAACAAAAACCGGAACTGGCAGTTCTGCGAAACGAAAATCAATCCGTTTTATGATTGAACTGAAGCTAAACGCTTCAGAAAAATCTCACGCTGAGATGGGCCCGTTTTAGCGGTGGAGACACAGAGGTAGGTTTCAAAGACGACAATAAAAGCCGTCGATGGAAGCGCCGATGTCCCACCCTTAGATTTGTGTGCCTATTTTTGGCATGAGGGGTCCGTGATATCGGTTCTAGCCCGCCTTTTGTTCCTCCGCCGCTGAGCTCTCAGCGAAAACGGAGGAATATTTTATGCCAAACCAAGACAACCAGCCCAATGAACGCAAAATCTACCTTAAAGACCTGCACCAGTGGGTGCCGGTCAGCAAGACCGACTACGACAATTACTACCGAGACATCAATTCCTTCCGTCGCAGACAGCAAGAACACGGCCGTTGTGTCTGTCCAGCAAGCAAACGCTATCTCTGCGATATGGACTGCTGGACCTGCCGCTTTCATAAGGCGGGCGATGAACTTTCCCTTGATTACACCGTTACCGATGACGACGGCAACAAAAAGAGCTGGCTCGATGACTTAGCGGATGATGCACCCAATGCATTAACCATCCTTGAAGAGCGTGAACAGCTGGATGCTCTTATGAGTAAGCTATACGAGCTCGACCCCGACGGTCGCCGCATCTGCGAACTTCTGCTTCAGGAAAAGACCGAGCGTGAGATTGCCGCCATCATGGGCTTCTCACAACAGTCAACAGTCAACTACAAGAAAAAGAAAGCGTTTGATACTTTGCGGGAGCTCCTGCGCGACCACATCTGATGCCGCACCCAATTTTCTCCGGCTGCCTTTTGGGGTGGCCGGAGAAAATCTTTTCCCGATTTTCGTTCAAACCGCATGGTCACCTCCATTGGGTAGTGGATAGAGCAAAACGACAAGTGCTCCTTCTAAGGAGGTGAACGGATGTATAAGACGCGGACAAGACCCCGGAGCTGTGCAGCAGATGATGAACTCGTTGATGTTCTCACTGCGATCAGCGTTGTATCCATGCGGCTGGCAAGAAAATTGACCTTGCTCGCCAGGCAGAGCCAATCCCAGGAAGGAGCGAAAACAAATGAGCAAAATGTGCGACATGGCCATGATCATCGACGAACTGCGCAGCGCCGCTGCAGCTATTAATGAAGCCGCAAGCTGGCTGGCAGGGCAGTTCAGCGGCAATGAACCCTCACCAGAACCTGCGCCTGCCGAGCCGGTCCTTTCGCTGGAAGCGGTCAGAGCAGTTCTCGCGAATAAGTCTCGCGCCGGATTTACTGCTCAGATTCGATCTCTTCTCCAGAAGTATGGTGCTGATAAGCTGTCAGGCATTGATCCAGCAAACTACAAAGCACTGATTACAGATGTGGAGGGCCTGCCCCATGCCACCTAAAGGACATGCCATTCTCTCCGCATCCAGCTCTGAGCGCTGGATCAATTGTCCGCCCTCGGCAAGGCTCTGTGAGAGCTACCCCGACAAGGGAAGCGATTACGCCGCCGAAGGCACTGATGCTCATGTACTCTGCGAGTACAAGCTAAGGCAGGCACTGGGCCTGGCGGCAAAGGACCCGACCGAAAACCTCACCTGGTACAACGAGGAGATGGCCGACTGTGCCGCTGGCTATGCCGCTTATATCGTCGAACTGGTGGAAACAGCCAAGCAAACCTGCGCTGATCCGGTTGTCCTGATCGAGCAGCGTGTCGACTTTTCTCGCTGGGTGGAGTCAGGCTTTGGCACCGCTGACTGCATCATAATCGCGGACGGAACCTTGCAGATATGCGACTACAAGCATGGGCTTGGTGTTCTCGTAAGCGCCGAAAAGAATCCGCAGATGCAGTGTTATGCCCTTGGTGCACTGGAGCTGTTCGACGGGATCTACGATATCGACACCGTTCGCATGATCATTTACCAGCCGCGCCGCGATAACGTCAGTACCTATGAACTCTCGAAAGACGAGATCTACAGCTGGGCGGACGAGGTGCTCAAGCCCACGGCCGAACTTGCATTCGCTGGTGACGGCAACTTCCTCTGCGGTGAATGGTGCGGTTTTTGCAAGGCAAAACACGATTGTCGCGCCAGAGCCGACGCCAACTTGGAACTTGCCCGTTACGACTTCAAGCTGCCGCCTCTTCTCACGGACGAGGAAGTCGAAGAAATTCTTACCCGCGTCGATGACCTTGTCGCTTGGGCCACGGATATCAAAGAATACGCCCTGCAGCAGGCCATCAGCGGTAAGGAATGGAACGGGTGGAAGCTGGTGGAAGGCCGATCAAACCGCAGGTACACCAATGAAACAGCGGTCGCCGACACAGTTAGCGATGCAGGCTTTGATCCGTATGAACACGAGGTCCTAGGAATCACTGCTATGCAAAAACTGCTCGGCAAATCCCGCTTTGACGAACTCCTCGCGGCCTATATCGAAAAACCGCAGGGTAAACCCACTCTCGTTCCTGATAGTGACAAACGTCCGGTCATGCATACAGCCAAAAACGATTTTATGGAGGAAAACGATCATGAATAACAACAAAGCCAACAACCCGATGAAAGTTATCACTGGACCCGACACCCTCTGGAGTTATGCAAACGTCTGGGAGGCCAAGAGCATCAACGGCGGCACTCCGAAGTTCTCCGTTTCGCTCATTATCCCTAAGTCCGACACCAAGACCGTCGCCAAGATCAAGACCGCTATCGAGGCAGCTTACCATGAGGGCGAATCTAAACTCAAGGGCAACGGCAAGTCTGTGCCCCCTATGGCGGCTATCAAG
>Ga0351928_1043_pt1 | contig 21774 bp, 15 predicted proteins | sample BONcelHT113001E8_FD_206858 | JGI IMG/M metagenome (GOLD analysis project Ga0351928, IMG submission 206858) | Enriched cells from coal bed in the Powder River Basin, Montana, United States - BONCAT cells T11 rep2 HSBNCT.T11.300.1.E8 ... | reverse complement strand
ACACAGAGGTCTCAGAGAAAGCTTCAAAGGAATTGCGGCCAGATCCCGGAGCCTTCCACGATCAGTCCGCCCTTGCATCCCGTCTTCGACGGGAGGTAAACGGCCTTCTTCTCCATCATCAAAAGAATGATCGCCTTTCCCGTTCAAGCTGCTCAAGCTGCTCAAGCGGTTGAAGCCCTTTTTCCCGGTTTCTGCCCTTTCCGTCGTTTTTCGGCCTTCATTCGACACAATTCCCTTGAATTCTCCGGGCTGAGAAGTTAGAAGAGCGGATGAATTCTGAAGAATGGTTCAAGGAGAAACTCGAGAGGTTCAAGGATGACGTCGATTTCCTGACGGAGAAAGCGATCCTTGATTTTACCGAACAAGTTGTCTCCCGCATGGAGGAGAACGGGATCACCAGGGCCGAACTCGCCAGGCGCCTGAACGTCTCCAAGGCATTCATCACGAAACTCCTGAACGGCAATCCCAATCTCACCATCAAGACAATGGTCTCTCTCGCCAGGATACTCGACCGTGATCTCAAGGTGGAACTGCGGGGGGAAAGGGAAGCAAGAACGAAAAAGACGGCTTGAACCGCTTGAGCGCTAGAGGCGCAAGGATGGCCTGAGTGGCTTCGCGGCACGGTCTTCTTCGTTCGATAAAATGGCGGGGTTGACGATGCGCAAAACCATCAAAATAGAGATGAATCTCAAAGAATTGATAAAGGCAATAAAGGCGATGAAGAAGAAAAAAGGGGATTCTTTCCTTGAGGACCTTCTGGCAGCCACGTTTCCCGAGTATCTCGCCAGCATAAGAGAGGCCCGGGCGGATTACAGATCAGGTAAGGTAAAGACACACGCCGAGGTATTCGGAAGGTGACAGCACGGGCGGGGTCTTCGCTCCCTGCTAAGCTGCGTGCGGTTTACCCGCTAATTGACCCGGCGTCGCTCAACGGGTGAACTCGTCGCCTGCAAGGCTCCTCAGACAACACCCCTTGCCCTCCGGGACGCTCCTTCGGGCCAAAGCGGGTCCAAACCGTACTCAATACACATCTCGCAAAACCCCCGCCCACCCCCAAAGGAATAAGGATAACAAAAAAGCACGAATCATCTCACCGGACCGGACCCACTAGTATCCCGCCTTCAACTCAAGCGCTTTTTTTCCGTTCTAACGATTCCAACCTTCTGTTCCGGTTCTAACGATTCCAACGGTTCAAACGGTTCCAACCTTCTGTTCCGGTTCTAACGGCTCTAACGGTTCCAACCGTCTTCTCCATTCAAGCCATTCAAGCTATTCAAGCCATCTTCTTCTCCCCCCTCAAGCTACTCAAGCCACTCAAGCCCGTCTTTCTTTGCTGACTATTGTGCCGACAACAAGCGCTTTTGTTGGCTTTTAGACATGTGACCTGCAACCTGCAACCTGCGACAATGGTTTTCCTGCCTTTTCCCTTGCAACACTAGGAGATAATAGAGACAGTTTCAGGTCTCATGTTTCAGGTTTCACGTTTACAGAGAAAAGGCATTTCCTTTTTCGGTAGCATTTTGTAGGATATATACGACAGTCGACCAGTCATTTCAGCGTAGTTACGTGCAGCTTGAGTCTAAAGGCGAGGCCAAGGGTTAGCGGCCTTCACGCCTGTCATTATGAGTCCGTATTAATGAAGGCGCGATTGGCAATGGGCAAAGCGATGTGGCTAATCTCTGGAATGCATTGGCGGTTTGAGGGAAAAGCAATTGCGGATCTTGTTGACGTTCTAAAGGATGCCGAATGCGAACGACATGTTTCTGACTGATTATCACGCCAGGTACTACGCATATGAACTGAACCGTGTCGGAGGGAGCGGGGTCGACCGGCTTGGACGCGCGCTCTTTGATGCCTGCGTGGACCTTAATCCCCATCAGATCGAGGCCGCCCTTTTTGCGCTTCGGTCGCCCATTTCGAAGGGTGTTCTCCTTGCTGATGAAGTCGGGCTGGGGAAGACCATCGAAGCGGGCCTTGTCCTGTGCCAGTACTGGGCTGAGAAGCGCCGCCGTCTTCTCGTGGTCTGCCCGGCCTCCCTTCGTAAACAATGGGAAATAGAGCTTGCCGAGAAGTTCAACCTTCCTTCCTCTGTCCTCGACGCGAAGACTTTCCGGGAGAGCTTGAAGAACGGAGACCCTGACCCGTTCGCCAGCGCCGGCATCGTCATTTGTTCGATGCATTATGCCGCAGGCAAGGCTGAGGAGATCAGACGAATTCCCTGGGATCTGGTGGTTATCGATGAGGCCCACAAACTCCGCAATTCCTATCGCCAGAGCAATCAGATCGGTCAGAAAATACGGTTTGCGGCAGAGGACCGCAAGAAGCTCCTCCTCACCGCCACACCTCTTCAGAATTCACTCCTTGAACTCTATGGCCTTTCCACCCTTATCGATGAACGCCTCTTTGGCGAGCTTGTCTCCTTTCGCAACCAGTATCTCAATTACGGCGGTGATCTCCCGGGGTTGCGGGACCGGTTGCAGGCCTTTTGCCGACGCACCCTGCGCAGCCAGGTTGTGGAATACATACCCTTCACGGAACGCAAACTCATCACCCGGCCGTTCAAACCGACACAGCGGGAGCAGGATCTTTATGAGGCGATCTCGACCTATCTGAAAAGGGACGACAACTACGCGCTGCCAGCGGGACAGAGACACCTTCTTATTCTCCTTGTCCGCAAGCTGCTTGCCTCGTCTCCGCACGCTCTCGCCGGGACGCTGGAGATTATGCGAAGCCGTCTCCTCCGGCTCCAGGAAGACATAAGGCATAACATAACCGCCACAGAGGCTCTTTTTTCCGATGAAGAGATAGACGACGACCTTCTCGACGAGCTCCTTGAGGATGAGGAAGACGATATCGTGGGTACTGACGATGCGCTCTTGGATACACCACCGAAGCCAGCCGGGCAGGAGATTGATCCGGCCAGGCTCGCCCGTGAGATTGGCGAGCTTGATGACTATATACGACGGGCCCGAAACATCGGTGTCGATACGAAAGCAATGGCCCTCCTGACGGCCCTGGAGATTGGTTTTTCAAAAATGGAGGAGATGGGCGCCGCGAAGAAAGCGGTGGTCTTCACAGAGTCGAGGCGCACTCAGGCCTGGCTGAAGGACTTTCTGGAAGCCAACGGATATGCAGGCCGGGTGCTCACCTTCAACGGCACCAACAAAGACGATGCATCGGGGCAGATCTACACGCGGTGGCTTGCCGCCAATCGTGACACGGGGCGTGCCGGTAATTCCAGGCAGGTTGACCTTCGGGCCGCCATCATAGACGGTTTTCAATCAGACGCCGACATCCTCATCGCCACGGAGGCGGGGGCCGAGGGTCTCAATATGCAGTTCTGCTCGGCGGTAATCAACTTCGACCTTCCCTGGAACCCCCAGAGGATAGAACAACGCATCGGACGATGCCACAGGTACGGTCAGAAACACGATGTTGTCGTCATTAATTTCCTGAACGACAACAACGAGGCAGACCGCAGGGTCTATGAACTGCTGGACCGGAAGTTCAACCTTTTCACCGGTGTCTTCGGCGCTTCCGACGATGTCCTTGGTTCCATCGAATCCGGGGTCGATTTTGAACGCCGTATCCTGGACATCTACCAACAATGCCGCACCGAAGAAGAGATTCGAACGGCCTTTGAGTGCCTGCAGACCGAGCTTGACGATCAGATTGAGACTCGGATGCGGGATACGAGAAGACTTCTTCTGGAGAATTTCGATGAGGACGTTCACGTCCGGCTCAAGGTGAATCTGTCGGGAGCCAGGGAAGCGCTCGACCGGATCGGCCGGCTCTTCCGGGATCTCACAAGGTATGTCCTGTCTGAACATGCCTCATTCGATGACGACGGTCTGTCGTTCATGCTTCACCAGGCACCGATTCCCGGGGTGTCACCGGGACGGTATCACATGATATCGAAGAACACCAAAAACATGCCCGGCGAATATCTGTATCGTCTGAGCCATCCCCTCGGCGAGCACGTTCTCCTTCAAGGTGCGGCACGGGAATGTCCCCTCCGGGAGGTGCGGTTTGACATAAGTAACCATCCCGTGAAGGTCTCCGTGGTGGAAGATCTCAAGGACCGGACGGGCTGGCTCACCCTTTGCCATCTCCGCATAGAGGCATTTGAAGCGGAGGAATACCTCCTCTTCAGCGCCGTTGACGACGCCGGCGGCAACATCGATCAGGAGACCTGCGAGAAGCTGTTCGGCTGCGCGGGCCGGACGACGCCGGTGGACGTCCTCCCGGACCCCATCCGGGAACGTCTCGACGCAGACAGCAAGAGATACGTGGAGGCAACCATAGCCCGCAACCTCGAGGAGAACAACAGTCATTTCAACGAGGCCTGCCGGCAACTCGACAAATGGGCTGACGACATGGAAATGGCTGTACAGAGAGAGCTGGATGATGTAAAACGTCAGGTACGGGATCTCAAGCGGAAGAGCCGCCAGGCCGCCACAATGGAAGAGCAGCACGGCATACAGGAACAAATAGCCGGACTGGAACGCAATAAGCGCGGCCTCCGGGAGAAGATATTCGATACAGAAGACGAAATCGCTGCAAAGAGGGACCATCTGGTGGAGAAACTTGTCAGGCGCATGGAACAGCGAACAACAGTCACGCCGCTCTTTACCATCAGATGGAGTGTAATCTAGCCCCAGGGGAGTGAGCCATGCCGACGACGGAACAGCTTCGCAACCGTCTCTTTAAGAAATTGAAGGAGCTTTTCCAGCTTGACCAGCCGGACCTTGATTTCGGTTTCTACCGGATAATGCACGCAAAGGCCCGCCAGGTCTCCGAGTTCATCGAGAAGGATCTGCTCGGCATCGTTGAGGGAGCCTATGGACAGGCGGATCAGGCACATAAGGCGGCGTTGAAGGCGAAGATAGACGAGGCCATCGAGACGGCGAAGAGGTTTGGAGCACCCGATCCGGAACAGACCGATCCCGTGAAAGATGCCCGCCGGCGCTATGAGGCAGCAGCGGATTCCGCCTCATCGGAGGCCGACATCTACGATCACCTCTACCGTTTCTTCGAGCGCTACTATGACGACGGCGACTTCATCTCCCGCCGCTACTACGCCCGGGAGACACCGGGGAGGGCCGCCCCCTTCGCAATCCCCTACAACGGGGAAGAGATCAAGCTCCACTGGGCGAATGCGGACCAGTACTACATAAAAACTTCGGAATACTTCAGCACCTTCAGCTTCGATCTTTCTCATGCCGCACGCACGCAGATGGAGAGGAACCTCAAGGAAAAGGATGGCGGCAAGGGCGGGCTTTTCGGCATTACCGAGAGAGACGTCCCCGATGGCCTCACGGTCCATTTCCGCGTCGTCGAGGCGACGGAGGGCGAGCATGGGAACATCAAGGCCACAGACGCCACGAAACGGTACTTCATCATCCACAAGGAAAAACCCGTGGAGACAAACGCCGCAGGTGAGCTGACGATCAACTTTGAATACCGCCCGGACCAGGAGAAGACCGGGCAGGAAGGCACGTGGCGGGAGAAGCGTAACGCCGAAGCCCTCGAAACGATCCTCTCGCACCTCAATGCACGGGCAGGAGAGGGCGAGGGATCCGACGTATTTCTTCGGTTCCTCACCATTCCCGCCCCCACGGAAACCGACAGGAAACGCCCCCTGCTGGCAAAATACATCAACCAGTACACGGCCCGGAACACAAAGGACTATTTCATCCACAAGGACCTCGGCGGCTTCCTGCGGCGGGAGCTTGACTTCTATATCAAGAACGAGGTCATGCATCTCGATGACATCGAGAACGCCGACGCCCCTGCCGTGGAGAACTACCTCTCGAAGATAAAGGTCTTACGGAAGATCGCCGGCAAGCTCATCGACTTCCTCGCCCAGCTGGAGGATTTCCAGAAGAAGCTGTGGCTGAAGAAGAAGTTCGTGGTGGAAACAAACTACTGCATTACCCTGGACCGTATTCCCGAGGAACTGTACCCGGAGATAGTAGCGAATGAGGCACAGCACGATGAGTGGGTGAAGCTTTTTGCGATTGATGAGATAAAAGGTGATCTTGCTCGTCCGGGTTATTCTAGGCCTCTGTCGATAGAGTTTTTGAAGGCCAATAGAAAGCTCTTGTTGGATACAAGGTTTTTTGACGGTGCCTTCACGTCTCGGTTTGTCTCGAGTATCGAGAACCTTGATGAGGCTTCTGACGGCCTGCTGTTGCATTCGGAGAACTTTCAAGCACTGAATCTCCTGCAGGCGAGATATCAGGCTACGGTAAAGTGCACATACCTTGATCCACCATACAATGCCAAGTCTTCAGAAATTGCGTACAAGAACTCATACAAGAACTCCTCATGGCTAAGCTTAATGGATAGCCGCCTGTTGTCCCATAAACCGCTTCAAGAGAAGAGCGGGGTGACCATTGTGGCCATAGATGAGGTTGAGCAAGAGGTGCTGGGACTGTTGCTCTCCGAGTTATACTCTGACCATGAGAGAAACTGCATTATCATAAATCATAACCCGTCAGGTCAACAAGGCGACAATTTCTCCTACACCCATGAATATGCCTATTTCGTCTATCCGAGACCAGGCAGATTCATTGGGGAAGAACTTCGAAAAGACAAAAAGGATTGGGATGAACGGAATTTCCGTGATGTTACCGGAGAAGAATCGTTACGAGCGGCTGGGGCAAATTGTTTTTACCCGGTCTATGTTAAGGATAAAAGAGTGGTCGGTTTTGGTGATGTGTGTCCGGACAATTATCACCCTGCAGCCAATGTGACTCTGTCGGATGGGGTTATAGCTGTCTATCCGGTGGATCCGCAAGGTGTAGAGCGAAAGTGGCGCTTCGCGCGACAAACCGTTGAAGAGATTAAGGATGAGTTAATAGTTCATTATTTGAAACAACGTGGAATATTTGACATAAAACGACTGAAAAAGAGGTTTAACTACAAGTCGAACTGGACAGATTCTCGATACTCTGCGAATAATCATGGCACCCAGGTACTTAACAGTATTATTCCCGGTACTCTGTTTACTTATCCTAAGTCTATCTTTACGGTTCAGGATTCCATATCGGCTGCCTTGAATGGAGCTAAAGACAGTGTAGTTCTTGACTATTTTGCCGGTTCAGGTACAACCGGGCATGCCATAATCAATCTCAACCGCGAAGACGACGGTACGCGCAAACAAATACTTGTGGAAATGGGCGATTACTTCGATACCGTCCTTAAGCCCCGCATTGCCAAAGTTGTTTACGCAAAAGACTGGAAAGACGGCAAGCCTACCTCCCGCGAATCCGGCATCTCGCACTGCTTCAAGTACCTCCGTCTTGAATCCTACGAGGATACCCTGAACAACCTTCGTTTCGACGAAAACCCTGTGCGTGCCGAAACCATCGCCGGCAATTCCTCGCTGAAGGAAGACTACATGCTCCGCTATCTCCTTAACGTGGAGACGAGAGGCAGTCAGTCCCTACTCAATATCGATGCCTTCACCGACCCCACGGCCTACACGCTGAAGGTGAAGAAGCCCGGCACCGATGAGAATGTCGAACGGGCCGTGGACCTCCTTGAGACCTTCAACTATCTCATCGGCCTGAGGGTGATCCATATCGCGCAGCCGCAGACCTTTACCGCCGCCTTCACCCGCCTTTTTGACCCGGAATTGCCGGAAGACCAGCATACAAGACTGGTCCTTGAGGGAAAATTCTCCCAGGACCCGATCGGCCCCTGGTGGTTCAGAAAGGTGGAGGGATGGGTCCCGAGGGACCGGCAGAATCCCAACAACGGTCAAAGAGAGAAGGTGCTCATCGTCTGGCGCAAGCTCACCGGCGATCTTGAAAAGGACAACCTCATCCTCGACGAATGGTTCGAAAAGAACCGGATCAGCACGCGGGATTTCGAGTTCGACACCATCTACGTGAACGGCGGCAATAACCTCCCCAATCTCCTGAAAGAGGGCGACACGTGGAAGGTCCGCCTCATCGAGGAGGAATTCATGAAGAGGATGTGGGATACCGGGGAGATCTAATATGACGAAAAGAGATGTCCCAGACCTCCCGAAAACCGGTGAATTCCTGCTCTATCAAACAGAAGACGGAAAAACCCGCATCGAGATACGGATGGACAGGGAAACCGTCTGGATACCTCAGGCGGAGATGGCGGAACTCTTTCAAACAACTACCGCGAACATAAACATTCACTTGAAGAACATATACGATGAAGGTGAACTCTCCCAGGAGGCAACTATTAAGGATTACTTAATAGTTCGCCGGGAAGGCGCGAGGCGGGTTGAGCGGTCTGTCCGGAACTACAACCTGGAAGCCATCATTGCCGTTGGTTATCGGGTGAGATCGCACCGTGGTACACAGTTCCGCATCTGGGCAACGCAGCGCCTGAATGATTACCTCGTAAAGGGTTTTGTCATGGATGATGTGCGCCTCAAGGCAGGGGTGAACATCGGGTCCGATTACTTCGATGAGATGCTTGAGCGAATCCGAGATATCCGGTCCAGCGAAAAGAGGTTCTACCAGAAGATCCGCGATATCTACAAGCTGGCCGCAGATTACGATCCCGGGGCACCGGAGACACTGGAGTTCTTTCGGATCGTCCAGAATAAGCTGCACTTTGCCATTTCCGGCAAAACGGCGGCGGAGTTGATCGCCGAGCGGGCCGATGCGCAAAAACCCAACATGGGGCTCACGTCGTGGAAGGGAGCGAGAGTGCGCAAGGCCGACGTGACAATCGCAAAGAACTACCTCAATGAAGAGGAAATCGCGGCATTCAACCGCATCGTGACAATGTATCTCGACTATGCCGAAGACCAGGCGAAGCGGCACAGGCAGATCTTCATGAAAGATTGGCGCGACAAACTGAATGCCTTCCTGCGTTTCAACGATCGAGAGGTCCTTCGGAATGCAGGAAAGGTCTCCCGGGAGGTTGCCGAGGCCCTGGCACTGGAACAATACGAGGCATTCAACAGGCATCGCCTTGCCGTTGAAGCGCAAACCGAAGCCATCTCTGATGATGAGGAACTGCGGAGGATGGAAAAGGAGCTGGAAAAGAGGGGGCACAGGGATGCCTAGGCCGGGAAGAAAGCGGGGTCCCAAACACCATTCCTTCCGTAACAAACTGATTCTCAATCAGTGGCTTATGGGCCTATTCGGCATCGACCCTCTCGCCGAAAAGTACACCGGAACCTTGAGGCCATTCCACGACCTTGCCGAGCCTCTCCGGAAATGCCGTGAAGGGCTCGATGCCGACAATCTCCATCATTTCTATCATGCCCTTGTTGACAGCACCCTCTTCTGGGACGACCTGGCTGTCATCACGAAGGAACAGGTACTTGTTTACGAAGAGAATATCGTGCGCCACACCTGGTCCATCAACGAAAGACGGGCACGGCCGGTAACGTGGAAATACTTCCAGTGGCTGACACTCCTTTTCGCGGAAATATACCTGGACCGTTTTCTGGGGGACCGGCAGCGGCTCCTTGAGGACCTCAACGCCTTTGTAAAGCGTTTCAACCAGCGGTGGACGGACTATGCCGACGTCCCGCCCTATGCGGATGACGACCTCAACAAGCTCTGTCTCCAGAACGCGACAGGCAGCGGCAAGACGCTGCTCATGCACGTCAACCTCCTCCAGTACCGGCACTACGCCCGGACGCACGGCCAGGACAGGGTATTATCCCGCGCCATCCTGCTGACGCCCAACGAGCGGCTCAGCGACCAGCATATGGCTGAATTCGCGGAAAGCGGATTCTGGTCCGTTCAGAGACTGGACCTGACGAGGCAGGGTACGTTCGATCAGGTCGATGTCATCGAGATAACGAAGCTGGGCGATCAGGAAGGCCCGAACACCATCGCAACGAGAAGCCTCGGCGATCAGAACCTGCTCCTTGTCGACGAGGGGCATCGCGGCATGAGCGGAAAGGAGGAGGGAGCGTGGTTCACCCGCCGCTCCGACCTCTGCGCGAAGGGCTTTACCTTCGAGTACTCCGCCACCTTCGAGCAGGCGATATCGGCGGCCAACAACAGGGATTTCGAGAATAGTTATGCCAGGGCCATCATTTTTGACTATTCCTACCGGTGGTTCTACGAGGACGGGTTCGGGAAAGATTACCAGATACTGAACCTTCCCGAATCGTTCGACAATATGCAGGCCATGTACCTGACGGCCTGTCTCCTCAAGTTTTACCAGCAGTTGAGGCTCTATGATGACGAGTCAGCGGATCTTGAGCCTTTCAATATCGAGAAGCCTTTGTGGGTCTTCGTGGGCAGCACTGTTTCAAAGGCCCGGGGCGGGTCGGAGGACGAAAGGATCATGGCCACGGACGTTGCCCGGATAATCCAGTTCATCGCCGACTTCCTCCATGATCGGCAGACCGCGTGCCGGAGAATGGACAAAGTCCTGAGCGAACGTGGTCAGGACACGGGTCTCATAGACAAGAAAGGCGAGGATATCTTCGCCGGGTCTTTCACCTATCTTGCAGATGCCGTCAAAGGCGGAGAAACGGTGGAAGATATCTACCGCGACATCCTCCGGCGGCTTTTCAATAATGCTGCGGGGGGAATCCTTGAGCTTGAGAGGATCAAGGGGGAATCGGGTGAGATAGCCCTGCGCGTGGGTGGCGCGGAAGTCCCCTTCGGTCTAATAAACGTCGGCGACGCGAAAGGTCTGTGCGATCACGTCGAAGAGGTGGCGGCCCAGAATGGTACTTCGTTGAAGGTGGAAGACAGTGATTTTACCGAAGCCATGTTCGCCTCGGTAAAGGACTCTTCATCTCCCGTCAATCTCCTCATCGGCTCCAAGAAGTTTGTCGAAGGATGGGATTGCTGGCGGGTGAGCACCCTTGGTCTCATGCACGTGGGGAAGAGCGAGGGTACCCAGATCATCCAATTGTTCGGCCGCGGTGTGCGCCTCAAGGGATACGAGTGGAGCCTCAAACGGAGCGGCAGGACGCATGCTCCGGTGCAACCACCTTTCATTACCGAGATTGAAACCTTGAATGTCTTTGGAATTGAGGCGGACTTCATGGAAAGATTCCGGGAATTCCTGAGAGAAGAAGGCTTGCCGGGCAACGAACGGAGGACCATTGTCACGATTCCTTTGAACGTCACCCACGATTTCGGGAAGAGACTGAAAATCCTCCGCCCGAAGCGCAAGGCCTCTGACGGCAGAGAGTATGACTTCAAGAAGGATGGACCCGTTCCGACCGTGGGTGATGTGCCGGCATACCTGAAAGAGAACAGGGTCACGGCCGACTGGTATCCCCGCATTCAGGCCATGCGGTCGAGAGGGACCGGTCACGAGGCCCACAGGAGCAAGGTATATTTCAGGGAACAGCACCTCACGCTTCTCGACTACGATGCCCTGTTCTTTCAACTGGAACAGTACAAGCGGGAACGGAGCTGGCACAACCTCAATATCTCTAAAAGCGGCATATACAGGTTGCTGAAAGACACCTCGTGGTATGAGCTCTCTCTGCCCGAGGTCTGGCTCAATCCATCGGACTTCAGGGACGTCATGCTTCTCCAACGAATTGCCGCCGAACTCCTGAAGAGATATTGCGAACACTATTACAACCATCGAAAGCGCGAATATGTAGAGCCTCGCCTGGAACTGCGGGATTTGACAGCGGACGACGACAACCTCCCTCATGACGATCTATATAAGCTTATCGTCGATGGTGATGAACTTCAGGTCATCCAGAGCATAGAACGGATCAAGAAAGACCTGGAAACGCGAAAGAACGACATTCTCAAAGCAGGCGATCTCTATGCCTGCAATTTTGGCAGGCATCTGTTCCAGCCTCTCTTTCACGTCCGAAAAGGAGGAGAAATCACGATACTGCCTGTAGTGCTCAACGAGAGCGAGTACCAGTTTGTGACGGATCTGAAAGACTGGTACGACAGAAACAGGACGGCTCTCGAAGGCGATGGCATGGAGATCTTCCTTCTGAGGAACATGAGCCGCGGCAAAGGGGTGGGGTTCTTCGAGGCCGGCAATTTCTACCCCGACTTCATCCTCTGGACACTGACCGGGGGCAAGCAATTCGTAACGTTCCTCGACCCCCACGGTCTGCTCCACGGAGAAGGCCCGGCCAGCGAAAAGATCCTTCTCCACAAGCGCATCAAGGATATCGAAAAACGACTGAACGATCCAAGTGTGGTTTTGAACAGCTTTATCCTTTCCTGGACCCCTTATCCTCGGCTAAAATGGGGCAAGACCCAGGAAGAACTGGAAGAACAACATGTCCTTTTCATGACCGATGACCGAGACGGCTACATCGGCAAGCTGTTTGACCAACTGACCGCTGGAGTTGTATGATGAACCAAATTTGTGAAGGGGGAATCTGCAATGAAGGATGCGCTCGTGGGGAGGAGGAGGGGACGTTCGTTAAAAAGTAAATAACTCATGAGTGCGTCCCCTTGGTTGCCCGGACTCATGCAGGAACTGGGTGCGTGAAATGTCACGAGGGCTTGAGACCTTTGGGGGGTCCACGTTTCGCTTTTTGGAGCCAGAGAAAGTCATTCTTAGGAAGTTGGGTTGTTTTCTAGTAGCAGTTGAACAGCCCCGACAGGACAACAGATGCTTTTGTGCCCCTTGGTCTTCTCTTAGGGGATGTCTCGGCATGGTTAGAACTCTGAATAGTTTGTCGTTTCGGGTAGGCGGTGTTTAATGGGGTACATGAAAAACTTAATGATTCAACAAGAATCGCAAGGGTGGTCGTTCATAGGCGACAAATATGTTTGCCCAAAATGCATTGATGATTATGCCTTGGCAAGGTTTATTCGAGCGAATGCCGTCAAAAAGACGTGTGATTATTGTGGGCGCCGTTCGAAAACGCGGCCAATAGCCGCTCCCGTAGATAACGTTATGACAGAAATCAGTGCTGGCATACGATCGGAATGGAGACATCCAGACAGCGTGGGTGTGCCTTACGAATCCGCGGAAGGTGGTTATCAAGGCAATGTGATTGATACCTATGATCTCATTAATGACAAGCTATGGGACGTCTTTACCAACGAAGACCTCCGCCAAGATATTATCGGTTCATTTGATGCTCAGGGCGCAATGTGGTGCGATAGACATTTTTGGACCCTTCCCCCTCAAAAAGCACTTAGGTATGGCTGGGAGGAATTTACAAAGCTGGTTAAACATCATATCAGGTATGTTTTTCTACGAGCGTCCGACGATAATCGTAACTATAGGGGTTACGAAGAGATCCCTCCGAATCTTTTCTTGGAGACTCTTGGACAGGTTATTGAAGAAGCCGGCCTTGTAAGAATGTTGCCGAGTAATACTCGCCTTTTCCGGGCCCGCGTTCATAAACGATCGAAGACTCTGCAAAATGCTTTGGATCTAGGACCACCCCCGGCAGACAAAGCGGTCTATTCAAATCGCATGAGTCCGGCCGGAGTCAGCATGTTTTATGGAGCGTTTGATAGAAAGACGGCAATAGCGGAAATACTTGACGGTTCAGTGAAATCAGGCAGGGTAGTTACCATAGCCGCGTTCGAGATTGCTAGAACGTTTCCTGTTCTCGACCTTACTAAATTGCCACAAGTCCCTAGTATCTTCGATTCCGAGGAGCGTCATAAGCGACCGGGTATCATTTTTCTTCGAGGTTTTAGCACAGATTTAAGCAGACGAATAGAAAAAGACGGGCGTGAGCACATTGAATACGTTCCCACTCAAGTGGTGACAGAATATTTTCGGCACGTACATATTGACCAGGAACTGGGAAAGATCCGCGGCATTCTTTACAGGAGTTCGCAAAATTCGAGCGGGGAATGCTGTGTGATGTTCTTTCAGAACGAGCAATGCTGTGAGATTGCTCCCAACTGGAATTCTGTCACCGAGGAATATAACCCTACGGAGGCGCAATTTTGGCTCGGTCTGGACCTTCATAGCCTAACTCTTTTCGACCCAAACACCACGCGAAGCGGGCGTGCCAAACCGAGTTCGAAGAAGAAGCAGACTACTTCTGGCAAGATTTAAGAGGGGCTACGGTGAACCTTTCATTGTTGAGAGAGCATATCGAGAAATACAGATCTAACACAAAGGCGAATCCCGGGAAATATAACGAAGAACTGACGGAACGTATGGCCCTGACCGCCTACTACCAATCTTGGACCGTGGACAGGCTTCTTCAAATGACCGCAGAAGACCTCTACGAGTATCTGGCCAGACTTTGGGCTATGCTTATTTGGGGAAACAAGCAATACGCGGTCGGCAAGCTGATAGAGGACAACGGGCTTGAAAGCATCAAGAATGGCCTTGCAGAACTTGTATGGGGTAGTGGAGAAATCGAAAAACGATGGGATGATTTTAGAGGTCAGATGAAAGGCTTTGGCCCTGCCATGATGAGCGAAATTCTATGTAAGTCCCGTCCCACTGAATACATAATATGGAACAGAAGGGCATATGTTGGCCTTAACTACTTGGGAGTAAAGAACCTTCCACGATATAACTATCAATTGACCGGCAAGAAATATTTGGAACTTTCGCAAGTCGAAAAGACGATTGCAATAGAACTCCAAAAAGCGGGGGTGGGTGAGGCCAATCTGCTTACCGTAGACTACTTCATTTGGGATGAGTTGCAGGTGGAAGACACCTTGGCTGGTATTTTCACGAAGAAGAAGCCAGAGGACCTTCCGCCTATCGAAAAGACCGATACAACTACATCCACATTTATCCATAATGAGATACGCGACAAACTGGCCGACGTGGGGTCTTGGTTAGGTTTCAAGAGCCAGATCGAGGTGAAAGTTTCCGATGGCTCAAAGGTGGACACCATATGGGAATCAACCATCGGCAACATGGGTCGCGTCATATATGTTTTTGAAGTCCAGACGAAAGGGAGCATCGACAGCCTTCTTGTAAACCTACTAAAGGCGCTCAACAATCCGGCAGTGCAAGGAGTGGTAGCAGTATCCGATGCCGAGCAACTCGAGAAAATCCATAAACATGCCGCCCTTGTTGGCGAACTTGCTAAGAAGCTTAAGTATTGGGATTACAAGAACGTACTGGAAATCCATGAAGCACTCTCTATGGTGAACGAATCAATTAACGGCTTGGGGCTTGTTCCCCAAGGGTTTTGATAATTACTGGATGTCCCCAAGGTCCAACCAATTGGGCCAGTATCAAACAATAGCGAAGAGGAGGCAAATGTATTGAAACCTTTGATATCGGAGTTTTCTTACGGATATGCCTTAACTGAAGAATTGGCCAAGGGGCGGGCCGGTTCACTATGTGGCGCGCCTGTATTCCCATCGCTTATAGAAGAAGGCCGTAGTGGTGGCGGTTATGATGTACAGCTACCAAGAATAGGCATGCCTCTCTTTTTACAATTCAAACTCAGCCACCACATGAAGAACGGGAATGCCGCCGAATGGAACCTTTTTGGGTCCTCATATTATCGTATCTATTTACGGCCGGCTTATCTTTCAATGCAGCACCAGCTTCTGCAAGCATTGGAGAACGATGGCAATGAAGTCTATTACGCTGCTCCAGAATTCCACAGGCTCGATGAATTGAATGAAGCTTATCTGAACGATACCGTTTACGAAAGGTCTGCTTTTTTCAGGCCGCTGGACATAAGGCTCCCAGACGACAAGGAGCACTATGTTGTTTTTTCTAAGGCTTCGTCTATCGCTTGGCGTTGTTCCGAGGAACCCACACAAGAAATCAGCAAAACGAGCGGTAAACGTTTGTTGGAACACTTGACAGATGCCGTGAAGAAAAAAGGGAGAATAATTGACAATGATTTCTTCGATTCCTTGGCCCGGAATCTTCTTCAAGTGCTAGAGCGATCAAGTGTCGATGTCGATCTAGTACGAAATGAGAAATTCCTTACCGAGGAGAATGGCAACAAATTCCTAGGAAGACAGTTGGTTGGTTATCTTGCAAGAAGCTATTTTGATGCAGAGCTTGTCATCATCACTAAAAGTGAAGGAATGGAACGCTTCTGAAGACGGCGGTTAACTTTTGGGGACATCCTGTAATCCTCCTGTCAACACAAATATCGACACTCAATGATATCGGGCATGTGCGGTTTCCCGTCTTTTTGTGTGCGCACGTCTCCTAAGGGTCTTCATCTAATATACCCCTCTCTCTGGAAGGATCCTTGGGGTCAGGTCTTGAAATCATACAAACCGTGAAAACCGCATGCTTTTGACGCTCAAAAGGTAGGCGGTCTTCGGGCCTACTCGAAACAATCGCTGCCGTGTGCCGGACCGGAGATCACGTATCTTTGGTTTATGCGGTCATATATCCTGCCGAATCCGATCCCTCCGTCTTCCCAGGGCACGTCCGTCCTTCGTGTATTTTGCCTCAGTATACAGAGCCGTTGGGACCCTTGATGTCGATCGCGCTCCTGTTGCCGAGCAGTTTTTCAAGGGGGAGTCTTCCCACCGCGAATTTGCCATCCGCGTCAGGAACGCCAGACCTATCGTAATAGCCAAGAGACCTCTCATGCGTTGCAGCGGACACGGGCCGCGATCACCTTTCCTCCGACTCTTGCCGAAATGCGCAACGTGAAGCGTCTACGAAGGCTTGCCTGGAGGCAAAAAGCCACTTCAGCGACACGCCATGGTTGTCGCCGGTATCAGCAAACAATTAAAGATACCTGCGTACCTAAAGTCACCCTAAGAAACAGGCGTTTAAGCGGTTCGAGCCGTTCGAGCGGCTGCTGCCATCTTTTCCCGCTCTGCCACAGTGCTGTCACCCCCTGCTGATAGACTAAGGGCATGAGGCGGCGAGGTAGACCGCCGCGGTGCTGAAGGGAAGGGGGAATGGTTCTATACGAATGCCGGTGAGGGGGAAGCGAACGTGAGGATCTGCGCCCTGTACAACGCGCCGTATGACAAGAAGTCCTTCAGTGTCTTCATGGACATGTTCCACCAGGACCACAACGATATCGGGAAGGTCCCCGAGTTCGACTTCTACGCCGAGGACGGCCTCGTCAACGTTGTCCCGGAAACGCAGCAGGTGTCGTGAGCGCCGGGAACCTCACCCCTGGGCAGCTTTCCTCAGTATCTCTTCCGCCCACTGGTTGAGGCTCTTGCCTTCCATTTTCGCGGCTACGAGGGCCTTTGCGTGGACCTCCGGGGAGACGCGAAGCATCATCTTTCCGGAAGCGGCCTTGAGCGGGCTTCTGCCTGTGGCCTTGCAGTCCGCCAGGTAGTGATCGATGGCGGCCTGGAAATCCGCCCCGAGCTCATCCACCGTTTCACCATGGAAGGTGATCCTGTCCGTGATCCCGATGACCGTTCCGACGAATATGCCGTCTCTCGGGTCAAATTCCACCCGGGCCGTGTACCCTTTGTACGTCATAACGTTCCTCATGGCTTCACCTCCAGTTCTGCCAGCCATTCCCGCACCTGTTCGACCTGGTACCTCTTCGCTTCCTTGCCGGGATGCGGTCGATGCAGGTATTGCCGGTTCCCGTTGAGTTCAAAGACAACCCGGGAACCGGCGCCCTCCCGTATCTCTCCCCCGAGATCGACCACCAGGGCCTCGATGTCGGAAAAGATGATGTTGCTCCGGGTGGAAACGGTCATGATCGCGTCGAACGTTCGCCGATGTTTCGCCTTCATACTGAATGCTAGCATATAATGATAGCAAATGCAAGGAAGCGGAGGAGAGAGGGAGGGGGGGAGGGAGGGACATTCGTTAAAAAGTAAATAACTCATGGGCACGACGGATTGCCCTGCTCATACACCACGAGAGTTTCTTACTTTCTAACGATGTCCCCTTGGCTGCCCCCTTGGTTCGCTAACCGCCTCTTGTGGTCTGCCGGTTGCCTGATGGATTTTCAGCACGGTTTGGATTCAGGGGGAGGAACTATGGTGGTATCTTCAAGCTTTTCCTTTTCGGTTTTCTCGCATTCGGGGCACTCAGGTGGTTCCTCAGCTCCAGGTATAGCTACAAAGGAGACCCCGCATTTCCTGCATGTATACGTTCTTTCGGCCATCGTCACACCTCCGATATTTCGCTCATTGACAATGACTAAGCACCTCATACTTTTCTGTCAAGGCGGCAACTGCGCGAGAGCCCGTCCCATGGGACCCCAGGGGAAAGGGAGGACTACAGGATGTCCCCTTGGTTCGCATTATCCTAGTTTTCTTCTTCTTTAGGCGGACCTGAACTTGCGCCTTGCTGTTCTGCCGTTTCCTGCGATGTTTTATCTTGCGCCGGCGGTCCCACTTCCGCACGCACCTTCGGCAAGCTTTCAGGATAATTCTTCTGAAGGAATTCAACCATTTTTTCGCGCACATGACAGCGCAATTCCCATCCATCCCCCGAAGAACGGGTGCTCACGAGAAACCTTGTTTCCAAGGTGTGCGCGTTGCAGTTGATGACGTGCGTTCCACAGACCTGCCCGTCCCACAGAGGGTGCGGCTTAACGATCCGCTCAAGCTCCCGGCGCAAGGCATCCACCGGAACAGTATAGTCAGTGTGAATTACGACCGATCCAAGGATATCGGACGAGGAACGCGTCCAGTTTTGAAATGGTTTCTCAATGAAGTACGTGATCGGAAGGACAAGCCTTCGTAGGTCCCAAATACGCACGACGACGTACGTTAGGCTGATTTCCTCGATCCGACCCCACTCGCCCTCAACTATGACCACGTCATCCAGGCGAATGGGCTGTGTCACCGCAACCTGGATTCCCGCCAGCAGCGTTCCCAGACTTTTCTGGGCTGCGAAACCGATGATAATGCCGGCAATGCCCGCGGAAGCTAAAAGGCTGATACCTATTTGACGTATGCTGTCAAACGTCATGAGAATAAAAGAAATCGATGCAAATGCGAGTATGGCCAACAGCAGCTTTTCCAGCATATGTACCTGGGTGGAAACCTTGCGCGCCTTTAAATTGTCAACCGCTGAAATATCGTGACGCGAAAGCAGGTAATCGCGCAGAAGTCGAATCAAGCCAACGAAGAGATATGTGAAAATAATGACGAATAAAATGACAATGGCGTGTTGTATAATCCCAAGGAGTCGTGCCGGTATATCCAGAGAGGGCGCAACCAGATTGACACCCAGAAGGGGAAACAGGAAGCGGCTGGGTTTGCGCATGTACTGGAGACCTTTTTGAGTCCAGGGCTTATTTCGGACAAATCGTCCGATAATCCCAATGAGAATTCTGTGGAAGAGAAACCCCAGTCCAAAGGCCACAGCCAAAATAAGAGCCGACGCTCCAAACTCTTTCCAGAATTCCATATCCGTTAATCTCCAAATATTCACGACACCCCTCCTTTCTGAACCGTTCTTATGGCATTAAGATTACCCCCGCCTGCATCTGAACAATCCATGCCATTGAATATTTTGGTATACCATAGCCAAACCACCGGAAGCAATTTGGTTCCCTGTTATGCTTGTGCTTCGCCTTAGATGTGTTTTCGATTGAAGCCTTTCTTCAACTCACTGCGCACGAACTCCCTTCGCCCCGACAGACTTTTTTTGTATTTAACCCGGAACCCGCAACCGCCTTTTCCTTTGAACCCTTGAACCGCCTCCAAATCCCGCGTCAAGCCGCCATCTTCTCTCTGCGATCTCTGCGGGCTTGAGCGAAGCAGGCGTGAGGCAGTCTTTCGTTTCAGGACCGAGAAGGACGCTCTGGCTCCGCTCTCGGGTTTTGCAATCCTGCATTTCCCATGATATGATCCCTCCATGGCCCGCCCGCCGCACAGAATGTGCCGGCGCCCTCTACCACGTCATGTCCGGGGGGGAACGCGCGGGGAGGTCATCGGCCTGGTGGGGTTTTCCGGAATCGCTGCTGTTGCCAACCGGGGTTCCAATCGGAGGGGCTTCGAGCTCCCGGAGGATGTGGAATGCTTTGGACTCATCCCGGAGGGCGAAGGGCTCCCCCGGCTTGATCGCTTGGGCCGCATGATCCGGGAGCTCGCTCCAGGGAATGAGGCGCCGGCCAATGCCGGAAATATCGCAAAGACAATCGGACCGGCGCGGAACAAGGCCGCGCAGGAGATGTGTGTGGAAAGTCTTTTCGCTAACCATATTTTTGCACGCGTCATAGGAACGCTGCTCCATGTCGCATTCCCCGTTATCGTCTTCGTGATCAGCGCCAACCTTTCTTTCAAGGATATTGCCAGGGAGTTGAGAAATCCTTTTCTCCTCGTTAAGGCCTTTCTTGTGGCCTGTGTCTTTGTTCCCCTTCTAACCGCCGCAGTGGTAGCGGCACTTCACGTTCCCCTGCTCCTCGGGGGAATCATGCTCATTTCCGCGGCTGCTCCGGGCGACCCCTTCGATCTCGTAGAGGCTAAGGGAAAGAAGGGCAGTATTTCGGTGAGTGCCATTATCATGCCCTTCCTGGTCCTCATCATGCCCCTGACTGTCCCTGCCTGGCTCTGGGTTTTCAGTCAATGGTTTCCCCTCCATCTCTCCGTATCGCCGGGCATGGTCTTTAAGGAGGTTGCCCCGCTCACCATAGGGCCGCTTCTGGCGGGGATACTCTTCCACGAATATCTCCCCTCGCCGGCCAGAGCGCTCCAGCGCATACTGGGATGGTTCTTCCGCATCGCCGTGATCATCCTCGTTCTCGTCTTTATCGTGCCGTCGGTCAAGGCAATGGCCAATTTCGATCTTGCCTCTTACGGCGCCATCTTCGTCGTTATATCAGTGTCTCTTTTTGCGGGTTATTACGCAGGCGGCTCGAAACGGGAAGACCGCATCGGCTTGAGCGTTACTTCAGGGCTCGGCAACCTAACCGTCATCATGCTCGTCGCCCATGTCTGCTATCCCAAGGTCCATTTCCTATTTGCCGTATTCGCCTTCGTGCTTGTCCGGTGGGCCACATTCATGCTGTGGTTCTTCCTCCTGAGATTTCGTCTGTCCCGGAGAATCGCCTGAGAGTCCGGGCAACCTGGGACCTGGGACCCCAGGAGGACTACAGGATGTCCCCTTGGTTGCACGAGCTTGCCATGCGATCAGGTCATCAGGGCGCTTCAGAGAGACGGATGGATTGTCGTCTGACAAAAGGGCAGCCACATCCGGTTACAAAAGCATACTTCCACGGAAACACTGAAACTTACCATCCCCGCTCACCGTCCCATCAAGAGAACCACCCTTTCCCATATCTTGAAACAGGCCCGGTTGACCGTAGAGGAATTTGACAGACTCCTGTAGCGCGGACTAGTAGTAGTAAGACCCTTCGATATGTTGATTGACACACTGTCGTGCCGGGGGATGAGGAGGATTGCCTTAAATATAGTTCAATCCAGGTTCTTTCCCTTCATGGCGCGCCCCTTACAGATGCAGTACGAGAATGCCGTCTATCATGTCACCTGCCGGGGGAATGACGAACGGTGACCGTTGACAATCCGCCGGATGCCCCGCCTCATCTACCGCCTCATCTACCGCCTCATCAGCGCGAACACACCCCAGCCCAGGTATTCACGCGTGTAAGCGGCGTAGCGCTCGGGTTCCGAGGTCAGTTGGGCTCGAACATCTTTCGCGAGCTCGTCGTCGGGATTAGCTTCTAGCCATCGGCGCATGGTGAGCCATTTGGCCGCCTCGTATCTGTCCCAGCCGTCCTGGTCTGCCAGGACCATCTCAACGACGTCGTAGCCGAGGTGGCCGAAAGACGCGAGAAGCTCGGGAAGCATGAGATAGTCGGAGATGGAGCCGGCAAGACACCCCCTGGCAACATCTTCCGTCGGCGGTAACTGCCGCCAGTAGGGCTCGCCGATGAGGATGATCCCTCCGGTGCGCAGGCTCCGCGCCAGAAGCTCGATAGTGCCGGCGACACCGCCGGCGATCCAGGTG
>Ga0351928_1038_pt1 | contig 23199 bp, 22 predicted proteins | sample BONcelHT113001E8_FD_206858 | JGI IMG/M metagenome (GOLD analysis project Ga0351928, IMG submission 206858) | Enriched cells from coal bed in the Powder River Basin, Montana, United States - BONCAT cells T11 rep2 HSBNCT.T11.300.1.E8 ... | reverse complement strand
CATGGCGTTGAACTCTTTGGTGAAGAAATAACGGAAAGCGATCTGGGGTGTTCTGATGCCCTTCATGTACTGGGCGTAGTCGAGGATGCTGACCGTCGGGACGTAGTAAGGCATGCCCCACTGCTGCCAACCCTGACCGATCATCAATTCAGCGGACTGCCAGTTCATTTTCATGAAGGCGTGCCTGAGCTGGAATCCACCGTAGGAGTTGCCTGTCGACGTACCGCGGAAGTCGCCTTCGATGAAGGCACTCGTCTTGGCGCCCCACAGATCGGGACCTTTGACGAGGAAGTTGAAACGTGTCTCAGCACCGCTCATGAAGGTGTTGCCGTACTCGTCGGCAAGGACCGAGCGGGTCGATGAGCTTGACCGGGAAGCGTTGACCGCATCCGCGTTGGCGTTCTGTGACGTCCAGCCGAGGTCGTACTTCACGAAGCCGCCGAATGTGACATCGTATCTGCTGTTCATGCTGCCCGCGTTACTCACGACAGGAATAACAAGGAACAGCGCAAGCATAACCAATACTAACTTCTTCATTCTTGCCTCCTTAAGATTTTTTTTCGCATCCCTACACATAATTGTCGCCACTGCACCTCCGTTAATTAAGTTTTTTTAATACTAACAGCCTCCCCTAGGGCTGTCAAGGGAAAAATTAATATATTTTAATAAAAACTCCAGTTATGGATTATGGATTATGAATTATGGGAAAAACCGTGGAATAGAGACCTATCTTCTGCCTTTCCTATCACCTATAACCCATCACCCATTGCCTGTCTTTTATGCTATACTGTTAAGCAACTAATCCAAGGAGGGGAATATGGAACCGAAAGAAGTGCGGCTGCAAGGATTGTTTCAGACGTATGGTAAAACGATCATACTGCCCTACGATCAGGGGCTTGAACATGGGCCGAGAGATTTCTTCAATGCCAGATTCGCCGAAGATCCTCTGCACATAATCGAGATAGCAAAGAAAGGTCGGTATAATGCCGTCGCTCTCCACATCGGAAATGCCAGACGCTACTTCAAGGATATGTACAACCAGGTACCCCTTGTCCTCAAGGTTAATGGGAAAACGGAGATTCCCTCCGACGACGAACCCTTGTCCCCCATCACCGCAACCATCGATGAGGCCCGTGCCCTGTCCGCAATCGCCGTAGGGTATACCCTGTATATCGGCTCGCCAAGGCAGGACGAGGACATCGAGCAGTTTACCTACGTTCGCGAAGAAGCCCACAGGGCGGGTCTTCCCGTCATAGTCTGGTCGTACCCGAGGGGCAGCGAAATCGAAGCCAAGGGCGGGAAGAATAGTCTCTATGCCATCGAGTATGCCGCTCGCGTCGCCGCAGAGCTCGGCGCAGACATGATCAAGGTAAACGTGCCGAGCCTCAAGAAGAATCCGGCCATACCCGCTCCCTACCGGGACTTCGAGATAGATCTCCTCGAGGCCATAAAGAGGATCATCGGCACGACTGGCGGTGTTCCCGTGATATTCGCGGGCGGGGAAATGGTGTCTGACGAAGATCTCCTCGCGAAGGCAACCCTCTGTATCCGCGCGGGAGGGTCGGGCTTTATCTTCGGACGCAACATATGGCAGAGACCCCTCGACAAAGCCCTGGAGATAACTCGCAGCATAAAGGAAGTCATCAGAACGCAAAGGCCGAAGAAGTAATCGCGAGGTTCATATGCGCCCCTTCAGGGTCCTCGATCATGACGCTGATATTCGTCTCGAGGTCTACGGGACCTCAAGGGAAGACCTCTTCGAAAATGCCGCCGGGGCCATGATTTCGCTTATCACCGACCGCGAGAAGGTCACGCCGGCGCTTGAAAAACATATCACCGTCCCGGGTAATGGGGAGCTTCTCATCAACTTTCTCAACGAGCTCCTCTTTATCTGGGATGTTGAAAGGTTTATCCCCGTCGATGTAACAGTCTCCTTTCATGCCGACGGTCTCACGGCCCTCATGAAAGGCGAGACCTTCGACGAACACAAACACGTCATTGAAGCGGAAATGAAGGCCGTCACCTACCACAAGTTCGCCATGACCGAAGAGAATGGGAGATTCAAGGCTACCATTATAATAGATGTGTGAGAGAAATGTTTCAGGTTTCAGGCAGGAAACAGTTGCGGGTTCCGGGTTGAGCGTTTCGAGTCAAAGGTCAGAGAATGCGGTTCTGTCCTGATCAGCCGCGAACCTGAAACCTGGAACCTTTTTTCCGGAGTGGGGTATGAGCGAAGGGGTAAGGAAACTTGAGAAGCTCGATGAAAGCCGTTTCATCATCAGGAAGAGCGGGGCCATGCGCGTTGACGGCATCGTTTACATGGATGAAGGACTGCTCAATGACCTCGGAGGGGACGAATGCATCAGGCAGGTGGAAAATGTCGCGTCACTGCCGGGCATCGTCGGTGCATCCATGGCCATGCCCGATATCCACTGGGGTTACGGCTTCCCCATAGGCGGGGTGGCGGCCTTTGACGCCGACGAGGGGGTCATTTCACCTGGCGGCGTCGGCTACGACATCAACTGCGGCGTCCGGCTCCTCCGCTCTGCCCTGAATACAGAGGACGTGAAAAACAGGTTGCCCGATATCGTCGACGGCCTCTTCCGAAACGTCCCGAGCGGTGTAGGGTCTCGCCGCAAGGACCTCAGACTTTCGCACGGCGAGCTCAAGGCTGTTCTGCAAAAGGGCGCCGGGTGGGCGGTCGCGCAGGGTTTCGGCACGGCATCAGACCTGGAACACATAGAGGATGAGGGCTGCATCGATAAGGCCGATCCGGAAGCGGTGTCCGACAGGGCGTACGCGCGGGGCAAGGACCAACTGGGCACAGTCGGCAGCGGAAACCATTTCGTCGAGGTGGGCTATATCGATGAGATTTTCGACGAGGCTGCCGCACAGGCCTTCGGTCTTTTCACGCACCAGATCACAATCATGATCCACAGCGGTTCACGCGGTCTCGGGTACCAGGTCTGTGATGAATCCATCAGGGATATGCTGCGCGCAGCAGAGAAATACCACATCAACCTTGTCGACAGGCAGCTCTGTTGCGCCCCCCTCACATCCCCAGAGGGCCGACGCTACTTCTCGGCAATGGCGGCAGCCGCCAATTATGCCTTTGCCAACCGCCAGATGATCACCCACTGGGTCCGGCAGACCTTCGGGGAGATCCTGGGCGCCGGCGAAACCTCCCTTGGCCTTTCTCTCGTCTATGACGTGTGCCACAATATCGCCAAGATGGAAGAACACTCCCTGCGGGGGACTGATTCCACACTGTGTGTTCACCGCAAAGGCGCGACCAGGGCTTTCCCTCCTGATAGCCGTCTCGTTCCCGAACGATATAGAAAGGTCGGGCAGCCCGTGCTCGTTCCCGGAGACATGGGGAGGGCATCCTACGTCCTTGCCGGGACCCGCAGGGCCATGGAGGAGACCTTCGGCAGCACCTGTCACGGCGCAGGGAGGATCATGAGCAGGAACCAGGCTTTGAGGAACGCCCGGGGGCGTTCTATCTCCCGGGAAATGGAGGAACGAGGTGTTTACGTGAGGGCAGCCAGCAAGGGAACTCTCGGCGAGGAAATGCCCGAGGCTTATAAGGACGTGTCAAAAGTGGTGCGCCTCGTCCATCAGGCGGGCATATCAAAGCTCGTCGCAAGGATCATTCCGCTGGGATCGATAAAGGGGTAAGAGCGGCTTGAATCGCTTGAATCGCTTGAATCGCTTGAATCGCTTCAGGGCAAGAGAACATCTTAAGCGGTTGAACTGTTAATATAATAATGGTATTAACTGGCATGGCGGACGAAAAAGGGCTTATCATCGTTTTCACCGGCGACGGGAAAGGCAAGACGACGGCGGCGCTTGGCATAGCCCTTCGGGCGCTGGGCCGCGGCCGGAAAACCCTTTTTCTCCAGTTCATGAAAGGCCGTGAGAGATCCGGGGAACAAATGATTGACAGGGCAGGTGTTTCTCTTGTTGAGGTCCATGCCTTCGGCGCCGGGTTCTTCAAAGAAGATGATGACCCGGCACCCCATCGCAAGGCCGCCGAAGAGGGTTGGCGCGCCGCAGAAGAGGGACTTGGCTCAGGCAGCACCGACATAGTTGTTCTTGACGAGATATCTCATGCGATCAACTTCGGTCTCCTCTCCCTGGAATCGGTCATTCAGGCGATCAGGGGCAGGAGAAGTGCCCTTCACGTGGTCCTCACCGGTCGAAACATGCCCCCCGATCTCATCGACACGGCCGACATCGTCACGGAGATGAAAGAGATACGCCATCCCTACCACACGGGCAGACACCCGGCGGCAGGAATAGACTATTAAGGACAGCCTTCCCCGCCTGAGACTCTCACATTCTGCAGGGGCCCTCGTCGTCCCGCCTCTTGAACTATTGACAGCCTGCTGACAAAACCGTTTCTGCGGTCCGTTCGTGCTCTTGCGTCATTCCGGCTTTAGGCCGCTGCCTTGACTCGCGAAAGCGACATCCAGAAGATAAGCTGGGTTAGAAAAACCTCTGGATCCCGGATCAAGTCCGGGATGACGATAAGGAGGGCTTTACCAGCAGGCTGTTGAACCTTTGAACCTTTGAACATTGGGACATTGGGACAATGGGACAATGGGACATTGGAATTCTCTTCTTCTTTCCCTATCTCCTCGCCAGATAGACACTCACGAAGATGATGGAACCTCCGATGAGCTGAGAGAAATGGAGGGTTTCACCGAGAACGAAATATGCAGCAAGCGCGGCGAAGACAGGAACGCAGTATTGGTAGATCATCGTGCGCGACGCCCCTATCCTTGCAACCCCCCTGTACCAGAGAAAAAAGGCGACAACAGTCGACAGGATAATGGAGAAGATGATGATGAGCCAGCCTGTCATTGAAAGGCGCCCGAGTTCTCCCGGATTGAAGAACGCCGGCACGAAAAACCCGAGGAGAACGGAACCGGCCGCCATGCTGTAGGCCGTCACCTTCAACGGCGAATGCTTTTCAAGGAGCGGTTTGGACAGGATCGTGTAAAGAGCCCAGGAAAGACTGGCAAAGAGGGCCAGCACAGTACCGGCAACATCGCCTTGCATAAAGAACTTCCAGTCTCCCTTTGTCATGAGAATATAGACACCGGCAAATCCCACGGCGATGGCGAAGATCCTTTTCTTCATCAATCTTTCGTAGCCGAAAAGACCGCTCAGGAAACCGCCGTATATGGGGGACATGTTTATGAGAATGCCGACGTTGACAGCGGAGGTATACTTCAGCGCAAAGGTGAAAAGGAACTGGTAGAGCGCAACACCCACGGCTCCCAGTAATGTAAGCCTCCACATATCACGGGAAGGCACCTTTACATCTTCGAGAAAAAAGAGTAAAAGAAATAGAATAAGACTCCCCGTGATGAACCGGACCAGTATGAGATTGACCGGGGAAAGGTCGTTAAGAAGGTACTTGACGGCCACAAGGTTCACGCCCCAGATCGCGGAAACACAAAGGAGCAGAATATCTGACAGGTGTTCACGTTCCACGCAGTTATTCTTAATTGCCGTGAAATGCTTTGTCAATCCTTAACCGCGAGAAGTCAAAAACTAAATGATGGAGAATCTTATGGACCCCAGGGAAAAAATGATCTTTGCTCTCGACGTAGACCGTTTCGAGGAGGCACAGCAGCTTGTCATGGAGTTCAAAGACCACGTCGGCATGTTCAAGGTGGGCAAGCAGCTTTTCACACAATGCGGGCCAAAGATAGTCGACTACATCAAACTGAAGAACTCGAAGGTCTTCCTGGACCTGAAGTATCACGACATCCCCAATACCGTCGCCAAGGCCTCCATCGAGGCGGCAAGGCTCGGCGTCGATATTCTGAACGTCCACGCATCGGGGGGATTCACCATGATGAGCGAGGCCAAACGGGCCCTCGTAGAAGCAGGCAAGAATCCGGGGCTTGTGCGTCCCAGGATCATAGGGGTGACGGTCCTCACAAGTCTCGATGACGGGGAACTGAAAAGGATCGGTTTTGATATTCCCGTCATCGAACTGACGAAAAGACTGGCCCTCCTCGCGAAGGAAGCCGGACTCGACGGGGTTGTCGCCGGAGGAAGCGAGATCGAGATGATCCGCGATATCTGCGGCAGAGACTTTCTCATCATCACGCCGGGGGTAAGGATCGAGGACAAGAAAGACGATCAGAAACGGACGATCACGCCTTGGGAGGCCATAAAGAGGGGAGCCTCCTATGTCGTCCTCGGAAGGGCGGTCAGGGATGCAGCCGACCCCAGGGCCCTTTTGAGAAAGATTACCGGGGACATACGCGATGCCCTTTCTGTTTAACAAAAACAGTATCCTGGAAGCCCTGAAAGGCCACCCGGGCAAGGCCCGCAGGCTTCTTGTCCGGCAGGGGCACGAGAGGCTTTCCGAAGAGCTGATCGAGGAAGCAAGAAAGCAGGGTGTGGCATACCGGATCCTTCCGTCGGAAGCCTTTGCAAAAAAGTGTGGCTCCCCGAGATCCCACGTATGTCTTGAACGTGACGATTTCGATTACACTGACCAGGATGCCTTTCTCCAGCGTCTCGATACCATGGGCCCTGTGTTCTTGGGCGCGCTGGACGGTGTGCAGGACCCCCAGAACCTGGGGAACATCGCGAGAAGCTCCGCCTGCATGGGCGTCGATGCCCTCATCCTTCCCAAGGACCGCTCCTGCGTGATAAACGAGACAGTGGCCAACATATCCCGGGGCGCGACGGAATTCATTGAGGCCGTGAGGGTGACCAACCTGTCACGATATCTTGAGACCTTGAAGAAAAAGGGGATCTTCTGTTACGGCCTCGATGAGCGAGGCGGCACCGCTCTCTGGGAGGTCGATCTCAGGGGTCCCGTATGTCTTGTTTGTGGCGGCGAAGACGGCCTGCGCAGACTGACGAAGGAAACCTGTGACGCCCTCCTGAGGATCCCGACGAATCCCTCATTCCCTTCGCTCAACGTGGCCACGTCCTTTGCCCTTGCCTGCTATGAAGTAAGGAAACAGAGACTCTGACGGATCTCCTCCTGTTCTGACAGCGCCGATCTTCTCCGCCGGGATTCGAACCGATCGAAATCGAACATGGGTCTGACAAAGATCTTCCAGGAAAAAGAAATTCGCGGTCTCATCTCCGAAAGCTGGTCGGTGAGCGCACCCATGACGCTCATCATGGTGTTCGAGTTCCTCATCGGGATCACCGATATCTATGTCGCGGGAAAGGTCGGCAAGGAGATACAGGCGACATATGGCTTCGTCATCCAGTTCTACTTCGTTTTCATCATCATAGCCAACGCCCTGACAACGGGAACGGTCTCGGTGGTCTCCCGGCTTTTCAGTTCCGGTGACAGGGAAGAACTCGGAAGGGCCATTTTCTCCATCCTCATCATCACCACCGCGGCAGGGCTCCTTTTCGGCATACCGGGCATCCTTTTCACGCCGGCCTTCATAAACCTCGTGAATATCCCCGCCGACCTCAAGCCCCTGGGAGCGCCGCTGGGGCAGATGTACGCCGCGGGTCTCATCTTTCATTACATACTCATCAATACGAACGGTGTACTGCGCTCATGCAAGAAAGTTGGCCTTTCCCTGGGAACGATGGCCCTGGTCTGCGCCTGCAACATATTCCTCAATTTCTTCTTCGTCTTCGGTACACCGCTGGGGTATATCGGAATCGGCCTCGCCACGGCCCTGAGCACCCTCGCGGGGTGTGCCCTCAATCTGCGGCACCTGCGTTCTCTTGTGCCGTCGTCGGCAATGACGTTCGCGGCACGGCGTGTCAGGGAGATAATCGGGATCGGCTGGCCTTTGGGGCTGAGTCAGGCACTCTGGCAGTTGCATTCCATGGCCCTTTACCTGATACTCAGTTCCCTGCCGCGAAACAACATAGAGATCCTTGCGGCATTTTCAGCCGGGCTCAGGATAGAATCCGCTGCTTTCCTCCCTGCGATAGCCTTTCACATGGCAAATGCCGTCATCACAGGGAATCTCATAGGGGAAGGGAAACGCGCAGATGCCTTTCGTGCAGGCATGGTCACAGCCCTGATGGGTGTCTCCATGGTCGTTCTCATCGCCTTCGGGGTGGTGATGGCAGCGCCCTGGCTGGCATCCGTGCTGTCCCAAAACGCCATCGTCACGAGAGAAGCGACGACGTATATCTACATCAACATGCTCGGCGAACCCTTTATGGCGTTCTGGCTGATCCTTGCGGGAGCCCTGAGCGGAGCGGGAGACACCAAAAGTATCATGTTCATCATCACCGCCTGCACCTGGCTGGTCCGGGTTCCTCTGTGCTACCTCTTTGTGGTGGTCCTGGGATTCGAGGCACACGCGGTCTGGTGGACCATGAACCTCTCGCAGTTCCTCGCTGCGGTGCTGGTGTTCAAAAGGTATATGGGAAGGAAGTGGCTTCTCGGTCCCCGGACAGAACCTTAGAAGTTTGTCTTAAAACGGAATCGCCAGCCGTCGTCACGGGACTCGAGGCGGTTGTCGTTTCGTTGCACAACGAGGTTCCGCCCCACCATCAATTCGCTGGATTCGGAAACCTTGACGCCGACACCCACATCGGCCTTATGCTCCCTTCCCGGTTCGGGAGCCACACCCTTTTTATCAAGGTTCTCTGCGCGCTCAAAAGCAAAATGGGGTTTTTCCTCGCCAGAGACCGCCGGTTGCCTGTCCGTTTCCGCGGTCTTTTCTTCAAGCACTTCAAGAGTATAGACGGTGGAACCCGCGGGACTCCCCTTTGACGAAGTGATGGGTTTGAGCCTTACGCAGCTTGCCTTTGCAGGCTTCACGTCCCTTGTCACCACGCGATAGCCCGTGCCGTCGAACTGAAGAAAACCATGGGGGTTCTTCAGGGCCGATGCATTGGGAAGATCGTCGGGAGGTATGATCGTGCTGTCTTTGATCAGGGGGTCACCCACGGGAAGGGGGTCGGCGTTCACCATCGCACCGCTTAGAAACAGAAAGACAAGAAGACAAGTTGCTGCCGGAAACAAATAGGATCTTTTTGAGACCATGGTAGGACAATTATAATCCAAGTTGAAAAAAAAGCAAACTTTTTGTATGCTTAACCTGCCATGGCCGGGACCACATACTACAGCACCAACAACCCCGCTCTCCGTGTAAGCTTCGAGACCGCGCTCCTCACCGGGATGGCGTCCAACTACGGGCTTTATATGATCTCCCGAAAGGATATCCCGATCCTTTCCCGGCACCGTATAGAAGCAATGAAAGGCATGACCTACGCCCGGATAGCCTACGAAGTGCTGGAGCCTTTCCTCGGACGCGAGGTGCCCCCGGCACGGTTAAGATCTCTCCTCGAAGACGCCTACGACGCCCGGAAGATCCCCACCGTCGTTCAGAGGGTCACGGGAAAAACATACATCATATGGCTCACCCGGGGACCGACATACTCCTTTAAGGACTATGCGGCGCGGTTCTTCGGCAGGATGCTCAACTTCTTTCTCGGCGAGAGAGGATTGCGGAGGGTCGTCATCGTGGCCACAAGCGGCGACACGGGAGGAGCTGTGGCGGACGCCCTCTTCGGCCTCAGGAACATCGACAACATTGTCTTCTATCCGAAGGGGTCCATAAGCGTCGGACAGAGGCGGCAGATGACCACCCTGGGGGACAACGTTCATGCCTTTGAAGTGAACGGTGATTTCGATGTCTGCCAGGCCCTTGCCAAAAATATCCTCGGCGACGCATCCTTCGCCATTAATCTTTTCGGTGACGGCGAGCGTTTTACCTCGGCAAACTCCATAAGCGTAGGCAGGCTGCTCCCCCAGGCGGTCTATCCCTTCTACGCCTATTCGCAGATCGGAACCTCGACAGAGCCCTTCATCGCGAGCATACCCTCAGGAAATTTCGGCAACATGATGGGGACCGTCATAGCAAGACAGATGGGGCTTCCCGTCGAGAAGATCATCTGCGGCGTCAACGAGAACAGGGAGTTTCCCGATTTTCTCGTCTCCGGAACTTATACGGTGCGGCCTTCCATAAAGTCGCCGTCATCCGCGATGATTGTTTCTCACCCGAGCAATCTGGCTCGCCTCATCGACTTTTACGGCGGCCACATGTTCGATGAGCGCGATGTGTCCGGGGGCAGTGTGACAAAACCCGGTATCATTGACCGCATGCCCGACATGGAAGCCATACGGCGGGACATCGTCTCCCTGGGGATCAGCAATGCCCGCCATTATGAGACAATGAAAGATGTTTACGAACGCTATGGAATAATTCTCGATCCTCACGGTGCTGTTGGCTGGGCCGCCCTGGATGAGTATCTTGAAGGAAGACACGACCGGCCGGCTGTGATCTACGAGACGGCGGATCCGGGGAAGTTTCCCGAGGATGTCCACAGGGCCATAGGCGTCGTCCCCGAACTGCCCCCCGGCATGAAGGAACAGGCGGACCTGCCGGAGCGCATCTACAGCATCGAAGCAGAACCGGAACACACACCCGAAGGGCTCAAGCTTTCACCGGCCCAGGTCGACGAGGCAAAAGACGCGATAAGAAGAATATTCGCCCTGTAAATCGGGCGCTCCGGGGAAAGCCGTATGGCCCATCACAATTCACCAGCCGTGACAAAACATGTCCTGCCCTTGCTCCCCTTCCTTGTGATGATGGTTCTATGCACTTTTCCGGCTGGCTGTTTCCTTCCCGACAGTGCTAGGGACATCGACGTGAAAAACCTGGAGGGACTGATGCAAAAGGACAAGAGGCTCCTCCTTGTGGACAACCGGACAACCCTCGAATATGCATCGGGCCGCATACCGGGCGCAATTCATATTCCCCAGGAGGAATTCTACAGGATGGGATCGCTCCTTCCCCCTGAAAAGGACACGCCTATCGTCTTTTACTGCAGGGGGTACGGTTGAGCCCCGAGTCTCAAGGCCGCGGTCGTGGCCAGGAACGCCGGCTACACGAACGTTATGACCTTTCTCGCCGGCTACCCCGCATGGATCAAAAAAGGCAACCCCGTGGAACGATAGGACCGCCTGAGCGCTTTCAACGGATTCCCCCATAATGCCGCATTGACATCCCCCTTCGGTTGCCATAGAATAAATGAAAATGATTTTCATTTAGGCGACCATGAAAGACCATAGTGACATTCTGAAAGAACTCGATCTCAAAGCGACACCGAAGAGGCTCGCCATTCTCGACATCCTGTCCCGCGAATCCACCTATTTGAGTCCCGAACAGGTCTGGACAAAGACGAAACAGCGCTTCAGCACCATTGGTCTGCCCACGGTCTATCGCAATCTTGAAGAGCTGGCGGGGGGCGGGGTCATCTTCAAGGTGATCCATCCTGACCGCAAACTCTATTATTTCTTCTGTGACAACAGGAGTCATCATCACCATTTCGTATGCACGTCGTGCAAGAGGGTGGACGATCTCAGTTTTTGTGCCTTCGAGGAGATTGAGAAGGAGGTCTCACAAACATTGAATGCAACCATATCATCCCACATCATGCAAGTCTTCGGCATCTGCAGCGATTGTTCGGAAGCAAAAGGGGGTAATCGATGAAAATGTTGCGGCCAGCCATCGTTCTTCTTCTGGCGGCGTTTCTCGTCACCACCGCTTCCTGCGGATCCGGCGAGAAGGATGTCCCCGGCAGCCGCGGAAAGATCACCGTCGTCACCACCCTTTTTCCTCTCTACGATTTCACCAGAGTTATCGCCGGTGATAGAGCCACCGTTACGTTGATCCTGCCCCCGGGGGTCGAACCCCATGCCTTTGAGCCGAAACCGGGTGACATGGCACGCGTCAATACGGCACAGCTTTTTGTCTATACCGGCAAGTATATGGAACCCTGGGCGGAACAACTCCTTAAGGGGGTCGCCAACAAGACCCTCGTCGTCACCGATGCGAGCCGGGGCATCAGGCTAATGAAGAGCGGCGGCGGGCACCACGAAAGTGAAACAGGGGAACATGGCCATGGACATCACCATCACGGTACCTACGATCCCCACATCTGGCTGGACCCTGAAAATGCAATGAAAATGGTCGATACAATCACCGACGGCCTGTGTGCCGCCGACCCGCCGGGGAGTGATCTTTTCCGGAAGAACGCAGCCGTGTACAAGCAACGGCTATCAACGCTCCACGGAACGTTCCGCGAAACTCTGGGAACATGCAAGAAAAAAACCCTTATCCACGGCGGCCATTTCGCCTTCGGATATCTCGCCCACAGGTACGGCCTCGAATACATAAGTGCTTATGAAGGGTCTCCCAATTCGGAGCCGACAGCCAGGAAGATCATCGCCCTCAAGAAGAAAATGGGTGAAAGTGGTATCCGTTACGTCTATTTTGAAGAGCTGATCAACCCGAAGGTATCGGAACTCCTCTCCAGGGAGACCGGGGCGACGCTCCTATACCTCCACGGCGCCCACAATCTAACGAAGGATGAGTTCGAGAAGGGCGCGACCTTCATCTCTCTCATGGAAAACAACCTCGAGAACCTCAGAAAGGGGCTCGAATGCAGATGACGGACATGGTAAGGACGGAAAACCTGTCTTTTCGCTTCAACAGCGTGGAGATATTGAGCAACATTACCTTTACCCTTGAAAAAGGGGAATTTCTGGGCATAGTCGGACCGAACGGCTCGGGAAAAACCACCCTTATCCGCTTGCTTCTTGGCCTGTTGCTGCCGACAGGGGGTTCCGCGGCGCTTTTTGGACAGAGCGCAGGCCTTTTCAGGGAGTGGTGGAAGATAGGATACCTTCCCCAGAAGATAGCGGCCTTCAATCCTCATTTTCCCGCTACCGTGGAGGAGATCGTCGCACTAGGGCTCCTCGCGCGGAAGAGTTTTCCGAGAAGGGCAGCGCGGGGCGATACGGAATCGATAGAGGACGCCATGGCGCTCATGGATATCACCACAATCAGGAACAAACTCATAGGGGAGCTGTCGGGGGGCCAGCAACAGCGCGTCCTTATAGCAAAGGCACTGGTGGCCGGCCCTGAACTCCTCATTCTTGACGAACCGACGACCGCCCTTGATCCCGGCGGCAGAGAAAGGTTCTTTGCCACCCTGAACGACCTCAACAGGCGAAGGGCTGTAACGGTCATCATGATAACCCACGATATAGGGACCATAGGCCAACACGCGTCCAGGCTTCTCTACCTCGACAAAAACCTCATATTCTATGGCGGATTCGACGATTTCTGCCTCTCCAGGGACATGACGAACTACTTCGGCGAGCACTCACAGCATCTGATCTGCCACAGGCATGACACCTGATGATAATTGACCAATCACTGATAACCAATAACCAGCCATCCGCCGGACGTGGCTGTGCGGACAACTCATCCCTCATTCTGACTTTGCATTGGTCATTGCCAGGGAGGCCCGATGGACTTTCTTGACCTCTTCAGTCATGGGTTCATCCAGCGGGCGCTCGTTGCGGGGTGCTTCATAGCCACTCTTTGTTCGGCACTCGGGACCTTTCTCGTCCTTCGGCGACTCTCTTTGATAGGTGACGGACTCGCCCATGTCACCTTCGGCGGCGTTGCGGTAGGGCTTCTCTTTAACACCTATCCGTTCTACGTGGCGGTACCCGTCGTCATGGCAAGCGCCCTGGGCATCCTCAAGCTTATGGACAAGGCCCGTCTTTACGGTGATGCCGCCATAGGCATCGTTTCCTCACTGGGGATAGCGGGGGGCATCCTTATCGCAAGTGTGGCGGGTGGTTTCAACATCGATCTCTTCAGCTATCTCTTCGGCAACATCCTCGCAATCAGCTACGCGGAAGTGTGGACCTCGGTCTTGTTGTGCCTGTGCCTCATCATAGTCATTGCCCTGGCCTATCAGGAACTCCTCGCCATCACTTTCGACGAGGAATCGGCCAGGACATCGGGCATAAGGACGGAGCGCATAAACCGCATCCTGGTTCTCCTGACGGCTCTCACCGTCGTCCTTGCCATGAGGGTCGTAGGAATCATGCTCGTCTCGGCGCTGCTCATCATCCCCCCGGTGACGGCACTGCAGTTTGCCCGGGGATTCAGGACGACCATGGTCATATCCTGTCTCACGGGCATTTTCTCTGTACTGGCAGGTATCATCATCTCCTTTGCCCTCGACCTGCCTGCCGGAGCCACCATAGTCATGGTGAGTTTCGTGCTCTTTCTCCTGTCCTTTTCCGGAGCCCGTCTGAGGGGCGCGCAGGCTTCCCGCCGGCATTAAGGTCCCGGTTCAATCCACGGGTTACCCTTCACCTCGCTTTTCGGCGATAACTCTCCGTATTTTCAGACGGATACCGGCAAAAAAAGATTGGGTTCCAGCGTTGACAACGTAAGGGTCCAACCTTATATTAGGCTAGACGCGAAAAACTTCAGGAGGAGATTAAAATGGCAAGAAAAGTTATAGGAATAGACCTGGGCACTACGAATTCAGTCGTCGCGGTTATGGAAGGGGGCGAGCCGAAGGTCATCATAAACGAAGAAGGAAGCAGGCTTACACCAAGCGTTGTCGCATTCACGAAAGATGGCGAGGTGCTCGTCGGGCAGACTGCGAAAAGACAGGCCATTACAAACCCCGAAAACACCATATTTTCGATAAAAAGGTTCGTAGGAAGACGATTCAACGAGGTGCAGGAAGAGATCAAGACCGTACCCTACAAGGTGGTCGGGGATCAGGAAGGCAACGTCCGTGTCGACGTACGGGGCAAGCACTATACCCCCCAGGAGATATCGGCTTTCGTACTCCAGAAACTGAGAAAGTCCGCGGAGGCGTACCTCGGTCAGCAGATAGACGACGCCGTCATTACCGTGCCGGCCTATTTCAACGACTCACAGCGGCAGGCGACGAAAGACGCGGGCAGGATAGCGGGGCTCAACGTCCTGCGCATCATCAATGAGCCCACGGCATCGGCACTGGCGTACGGACTCGACAAGAAGAAGGATGAAACAATCGCGGTTTATGATTTCGGGGGGGGCACCTTCGATATATCCATCCTCGAAGTCGGCGACAATGTCGTTGAGGTCAAATCGACGAATGGCGATACCCATCTCGGCGGCGACGACATTGATCAGCGGGTGATAGACTGGATCGTCTCTGAATTCAGAAAAGACCAGGGTATAGATCTCTCAAAGGACAGAATGGCCCTGCAGAGGCTCAAAGAAGCGGCGGAGCGCGCAAAAGTGGAACTTTCCACGACCATCGAGACAGACATAAATCTGCCCTTCATCACCGCTGACGCCTCGGGCCCGAAACACCTCAACATGAAGCTGAGAAGGGCGGAACTGGAAAAGCTCGCCGACGACCTCTTTCAGAGGACCATGGAGCCCTGCCGGCGTGCCCTCAATGATGCAAAGATCCCGACGGACAAGATCGATGAAGTGGTCCTCGTCGGCGGCTCCACCAGGATCCCGAAGGTCCAGGATATCGTGAAGGAATTCTTCGGCAAGGAACCTCATCGGGGCGTGAACCCCGACGAGGTCGTCGCCCTTGGTGCAGCCGTTCAGGCCGGCGTTCTTGCCGGTGAGGTTAAAGATGTTCTCCTTCTCGACGTCACGCCGCTGTCACTGGGTATCGAAACTCTCGGCGGGGTGCTGACGAGGATAATCGAACGCAATACTACGATCCCCACCAAGAAAAGCCAGGTCTTTACAACCGCGGAGGACACCCAGACCAGTGTCGAGATCCACGTCCTCCAGGGCGAGAGAGAAATGGCCAGAGACAACAGGACACTGGGGAGGTTCCATCTCATCGGCCTGCCTCCGGCGCCGAGGGGTATCCCCCAGATAGAAGTCACATTTGACATAGATGCAAACGGCATACTCCACGTATCCGCGAAGGACACGGCGACAGGCAAGGAGCAGAGCATCCGTATAACGGCTTCGACGGGACTCTCCGAACAGGACATCCAGAATATGGTCCGCGACTCCGAGAGTCATGCCGAGGAGGACCGCAAGAGAAAACAGGACGTCGAGCAGCGCAATCAGCTCGACAATATCATATACACAACCGAGAAAACGCTTAACGAGAACAAGGATAAGCTCTCTGCCGAGGACATCAGGACCGTCGAGGACCTCCTCAACCCCGCAAAGGAAGCGATCAAGAGTGGTGATTCCGAGAGGATAAAAAAGGCGGCGGAAGATCTGACTAAAGCTTCCCATAATCTTGCCGAAGTACTCTACAAGAAAACATCACAGACAACATCGCAGGGTGCCCCCGGCCAGGATGGCGGACCGCAGCAGGAAACCCAACAACAGGGCGGCAGAAGAGATGACGATGTCGTGGACGCGGAATTTGAGGATGTCAAGCGATAGGGGGAAGTAATGGTGATCGGCTTAAAGAACGACAAGAGCATAAAAGACAGAATGTTCATACCGGCGGAACTGCCCGTTCTGCCGCTGAGGGGAACGGTGGCATATCCCGACCTTGTCATGCCCCTCATTGTGGGGCGTGAGAAATCGATACGCCTTGTCGATGAGGCAATGAGCAAGGACAAGATGATAGCCATAATAACGCAGAAAAATCCCGATATTGAAGACCCGGGTGCGGAAGACCTCTATACGGTCGGGACCGTCGCGACCATCATGAAGATGGTCAAGATGGTCGACGGCAGCCAGAGGGTCGTCATCCAAGGCCTCTGCAGGTGCAAGGTCATCGAGTTCACGGAGGCCGAGCCCAACATCAAGGCAAGCATCCTTCCCGTCTTCGAGGATTATCAGAAGGACATCGAGACAGATGCCATGTACATCAATCTCAAAAACCTTTACCGCAAGGCCATCGAAATGGCCCCGTACCTCTCATCCGAACTTGCCCAGATAGCATCGAAGGTGGAGAACCCGGGCAACCTGGCCGACCTTATCGCTTCGACGATAAATATATCGGTCATAGAAAAACAGGAGGTCCTCGAAAAGATCGACCTCAAGGAACGGCTGAAAAAAGCAACGATCTACCTCAACAGAGAGGTAGAGACGCTGGAGCTCAGCAGTAAGATCCAGTCCCACGTCAAGGAAGGAATCGACAAGACCCAGCGTGAGTACTACCTGAGAGAACAGCTCAAGGCCATCCAGAAGGAACTTGGTGAGAGCGATGACAAAATAAACGAAGTAGACGAACTGAAAAAAAAGATAAAAGAAGCCAAAATGCCCGATGATGTGCGCAAGGTGGCGGACAAGGAGCTCGACAGACTCTCGAAGATGAGCAGCATGTCTGCGGAATACACCGTCGCACGGACATACCTCGACTGGCTCACCGAGCTGCCGTGGTCGAAGGCGACAGAAGACAACCTTGACATCGACGGGGCATCGACGATCCTCGACGAAGACCATTATGACCTGGAGAAGGTCAAGAAAAGGATCCTGGAGTATTTGGCGGTAAGAAAACTCAAGGCCGATATGAAGGGACCCATCTTGTGCTTCGTCGGCCCTCCGGGTGTCGGCAAAACATCACTGGGCAAGTCCATCGCACGGGCCCTGGGCCGCAAGTTCATGAGGATATCCCTCGGCGGCATCAGGGACGAGGCGGAAATACGCGGGCACAGGCGTACATACGTAGGGGCCCTTCCCGGCCGGATCGTGCAGGGCATCAAGAAAGCGGGGTCCAATAACCCCATCTTCATGCTCGACGAGGTCGACAAGATAGGTATGGATTTCAGGGGCGACCCGTCAAGCGCTCTCCTTGAGGTTCTCGACCCGGAACAGAACTTCTCCTTCAGCGATCATTACCTTGAAGTGCCCTTTGACCTCTCGAAGGTCATGTTCATAGCTACGGCGAACATGCTCGATCCCATACCGCCTGCGCTGAAAGACAGGATGGAGGTCCTGGAACTCCCCGGCTACACCGAGGAGGAAAAATTGATGATAGCCCGGCAGTTCCTCATACCCAAAGAACGCTCCGAGCACGGCCTCTCCGAAGAGCATATCGAATTCGAAGACGAGGCCCTGAAGGTGGTTATCCGTTCCCACACCCGTGAATCGGGTGTCCGTAACCTGGAACGGGAGATAGCTGCCATATGCCGGGCCGTCGCCAAGGACGTGGCCCAGGACAAAACCGAAAAACAGGTCATCACCGCCGACAGCATACACAGCTTCCTCGGTCCCATCAAGTTCTTCTCCGAGGTGGCGGAACGCACGAAGTATTCAGGGGTAGCCACAGGCCTTGCCTGGACACCCACAGGGGGAGACATACTCTTCATCGAATCCACGAAGATGCGCGGCAAGGGCGCCCTGTCATTGACAGGCCAGCTCGGCGACGTCATGAAAGAGTCCGCCCAGGCGGCGCTCAGCTACATCAGGAGCAAATACGGGGACTACGAGATACCCGAGGATTTCTTCGAGAAGAACGACCTGCACGTCCACGTCCCCCAGGGGGCGATCCCCAAGGACGGGCCCTCTGCCGGCATCACCATGCTCGTCTCCCTTGTTTCCTTGCTGACAGACAAACCGGTGCGCAACGATGTGGCCATGACGGGGGAGATTACCCTTCGCGGCCTCGTCCTGCCCGTCGGCGGAATAAAGCAGAAGGTCCTCGCTGCAAGGCGGGCCGGGATACGGAATATCGTCCTGCCGAAGCTCAACGAGAAGGACCTTGAAGAGGTCCCCGAAAGCATAAAAGAGGGCATGGATTTCAAGTTCATCGAAAAGATGGACGAGGCAATAGATATCTGCCTGGCAAACAAGTAAAGACCGTTTCAGGTTTCAGGTTTCAGGTTTCAGGTTTCAGGGCAAGAATAACAGAAAAGGGGCAAGGTCACGAGCTTGCCCCTTCACATCTTGGAGTTGTCTGCCTGCCGGCAAAAGACACGTCTTTTAGCCTGGAACCTGGAACCTGGAACCCGTAACATTAGTTCCTACTTCTCCACCGCCTTGAGCTCTGTGGCTCTGTCGGGCTCGAGATTGGCCTTGTCGAAGGCGGCATTATCGGGGAGAATAAGAGAAAATTCCCGCGAATCATCGACCTCCATCGTCGCATCTTCAACGATAAAATCCAGAACATGGCCTCCCTTCTTTCCATCGGCCCGGAGGAAGTGAAGGTGATAGCCGGGTACATTGACGCCTTTTACAAAGGAGGGGCACCAGAATCCGACCATGGTACCGGCGACATTGACCAGTTCGAAGATGGGCTGAGTTTTCACGACCTCTGTCAGGGGCCGATAAGGTTTCTTCTGTGCCGGCACGCTCCTGGTCTTCACCATCTTGAAGGTCCCCGTTACCTTGACGGCATAGAAACTGTTGCGCGTCGGGAAACTCTTCACTGTATCCGCGGTAAAACCCTTGAAGTCTGTCCCTCCCTTGAGAGGTATGGTCCTGTCCGTGTTGAAAAACGTCACCGCCGCGAAAGGGGTCCTCGTATCCGGTCCCGGTCTCCTAACATCACCCGCACTCGTCACCTGGTAGAAAACGCCATCGAGAAGGATCATCTCTCCGTCGAGAGCGGCGAACGTCCCGAGGCCGAAATCACCCTTCGTGCGTAATTCTCCCAGCGTCGTTGGACCGTCGTATACGCCCGTCATAAGGGCGTCTATCGTCGATACCTGGGTGATGGTATCCTCTCCGGCAAAGCCCGGGATCGCTGTCAGGAACACACAGCATGCAACAAGCGATGCCCTGAAGAAACGTTTCATCATTGGAGTTCTCCTATCACGGCGCCAGCTGTACCTGGTCGCCAAACCTCTTTTCCAGCGCCTCGATCAGCCCATCCGCCTTGCCCTGCGATTCGAACTCCACCATTAATTCACCGTCGTCCCCAACAATGATGCGCCCGAAGGGCCTTACCACCTCGGAGACATCTTCGGGTTCGACCGTCCACCAGCCGCGGGTCCTCCGTAAGAGTTCCTCCCCCTTAAGTTTCTGGGGGGTCACAAGGTCTATGGTGCGAAACCAGGCTGTCCAGCCAATCTGTGCCGGCGCCCGCATGACAGGAGCCACCGGATCGTGGTAGATCCTGCACCTGCCGAAGAGACGAAGACGGATCATTTGAGCACCTCATCCACGAGTCTTTTCAGTTCTCCGCGGGACGGGAGTGATGCGGGAGGAATGTCGACCCCCCTCATCGAGAGCGCCCGTGCCAGGCAGAAAATGTACACAGCCACGGCGGCGTTCTCGTCCTCCTCCACGCCGCGCTGCATCGCGGCTGTATAGGCCCTTTCGAAGAACCTCAGAGCAACATCGCGAAAACGTCTGAGACGCTCGTCGGTCGGGGAAATCCCTACGGCCTGCAGAAACACTTTCTGCTCCGCCTCGACTGCAGCGAACACCTTGCGCATGTAGCGTATCTGGGGGTCGAGCCCCCAGCTGTCGTTATCGGTCATAGCTCCTCCACGCAGGGAACGGTCGTTCTTCCCCCGCTTTTCTGCGCGGGTGATGGTGACGACGCTCCCGGTAGTCGTAATAAAATAATGGAACCCTTCATAAGTGTCAATCGTAAAGACCTCCTCCGAGCGGTTTGACCACAATAACCCCCAGGTTTTTTTCTCTTTACAAGACCGAGCGCGCTGGACCATACTTTAGAATTATGAAAAAGGCTTCACTTACTCTCACCATCATTCTTGCGCTCCTGTTGGTCTCGCCATCCTCATGGTTGGGATCGGCTATCGGCGCCCAGCCTACGGACATGTTCCTCCTGGCCTTCGGCAAAGGAAAAGTTGAAGTGAAGCTCTACTCCGACTATTTTTGTGGAGCCTGCAAGAACCTCGAACCGAACATCGAATACCTGGTTACCGATCTCGTTAAGCGAAACATCGTCACCATCACCTTCGTCGACGTCCCCATGCACAAACACTCGGCCCTCTATGCGCGCCATTTTCTTTACATCCTCAACGCAAAAAAGGAGATAGGCCACGCCCTCAAGGCTCGAGCCGCCCTCTTTGAAGCAGCACAGCAAAAGATCGCTGACAGCGACAAACTGGAGGAGTTCCTCGCCTCGAAAGGCTTCAAGCTGAAACCTTTCGATGTAAAACCCGTCTTCGCCATTCTCCACGGATACCTTCGCGTGGACAACATAAACGCCACCCCGACGGCAGTTACGTCGCGAGGTGGTAAGAAGGAATTCGATCAGGGCGTGCCGAACATAACCCGTTTATTGGAAGGTCTCAAGTAGGTCTGAAGGGAGAAAAGGTCATGGAAGCAAAGGATGACGAGAAGAGAAAGCTTCTTCAGACGGCGCGTGTCATAGCGGTCGTCGGCCTTTCACCGGACGCCGAAAAGGCAAGCAACGTCGTCGGAAAGTATCTCATGGCCCACAGCTATCGGGTCATACCCGTCAATCCCGGGCAGACACAGATCCTGGGGCAGAGGTCATATCCCACCCTCTCCGACATCCCGGAAAAGGTGGACATAGTCAACATCTTCAGAAGATCCGATGATGCCCTCCCCGTCGTTAAGGAAGCGATTGCCCTTGCCCCGAAAGCGATCTGGCTCCAGTTGGGCATCACAAACGATGAAGCGAAAAGAATAGCCGAGGAGAACGGCATTCCCTTTTATATGGATCAGTGCATCAAAGTGGAGCATTCAAGGCTCATCGGGAAGTAGAAACGAGAAGACCCCTCAAGGTCTCCTTGCAGGAATATGACAACGAACGGTCTGACAACAATGGTCTAACGAAAGCGCTCTGAGAACCATGGACATGAAGACATCTTCGCAACATTCTTCTTCCCATGAAGAACCGGCGGACCTCTTTCTCAAAGGGGCAACCATAATAAATGTCTACTCCGGCGAGTTGCTCGAGGGCAACATCGCGGTGAGCAAGGAGAAGATCGTCTATGTGGGTCCTTCGGAGCATCATATCGGAAAGGACACGAGGGTTCTCACACTCAAGGGAAAGGTAATAGCCCCCGGTTATATCGAACCCCATTTTCATCCCTGGGACGTATACAATCCCATATCCGTCGGTGAAGAGGCCTGCAGGCGGGGGACGACGACGGTCTTTTGTGACGACCTCGTCTTTTACATGGAGATGGGTCCAGGACTCTTCCAGGAATTCATGGACGCCTTCTCGGACATGCCCATCAAGTATTACTGGTCATTGCGGACGGCTCCGCAGTCACCCCTGCCGGATGAAAGGGAAGTTTTCTCCTTGGAAAATCTCCTGGGTGTCCTCGAAAACCCACGTGTCCAGTCCATCGGCGAGATCACGCGATGGATGGAGCTGATAAAGGGCACCTCCGAAATACCTCCGGTGATAGCGCGGGCAAAAGAACTGAAGAAACGAGTGGATGGGCACACAGCGGGAGCCAGGTACGATAAGCTCAACCGCCTTGCCGTTGCGGGTATAGAATCCTGCCACGAAAGCATCAACGGCCAGAATGTCCTTGACAGGCTGAGACTCGGCTTTTACGTGATGCTCCGTGAAAGCTCCCTGAGGCCGGACCTGAGCCTCCTTCTCAAGACCGTCGCCAAGCAACGAGTGCTGACCGACCGCCTTCTTCTCACGACGGACGGCTCGATGCCGGAGTACTATCACAGACAAGGCGTCACAGACCACTTGATCAGGATAGCTCTCAAGGAGGGGATCGACCCGGTAAGCGCCTACCGGATGGCAACGATCAACCCTGCCGTCTACTTCGGGTTCGATCACAAGATCGGAGGGATCGCCCCGGGACGGGACGCCGATATGGTGATCCTCAAGGACATCCATGAACCCACTCCGGAAACGGTGATTTCCCGGGGCAGGATCGTGGCCGACCAGGGCAGGCTCATCGAGCCATTCCCGGCAATGGACTGGGAAAGGTATTTCCCGAAGGCCTCCTTCTCCAAACGAGACTGGAAGGCGGACAAGGAACTTTTCAGGATTCCCGCCGGTCAGGGACCTGCCCGTTTTCCCGTCATCGAGCTCGTAAATCCCGCCATCACAAAGACCAACTGGGTTGATCTTCCTTCCCGCGGCGGCTTTCTCGAGTTCGACGCATCGCGGTATCTCATGGTCGCAATGATAGGGAGGGACGGAGACTGGATAACGATGGGGCTCCTCGAAGGTTTTTGCGGCGGGATTGAAGCCCTCGTCTCTTCCTACAACACGGCGGCGCAGATTCTGGCCATAGGAAACAACGCGCAGGCGATGAGCGCTGCAGTGAACAGGGTCCTCGAGATGAAGGGAGGCATCGTGATCTTCGACAAGGGCCGCCTGTGTTATGAACTACCCCTGCCCATCGGCGGGGTCATGTCCGAAGAAGACCTGCCCGAGCTCGCCGAAAAGGAGCGGGAGTTCCAATCGATCCTTTTTTCAAAGGGATACCCACACCATGACCCCATGTACACC
>Ga0351928_1035_pt1 | contig 23623 bp, 23 predicted proteins | sample BONcelHT113001E8_FD_206858 | JGI IMG/M metagenome (GOLD analysis project Ga0351928, IMG submission 206858) | Enriched cells from coal bed in the Powder River Basin, Montana, United States - BONCAT cells T11 rep2 HSBNCT.T11.300.1.E8 ... | reverse complement strand
TGACACGAAGAGGATCGTGAAAAAAAGCGGGAGGTTTGTTCAAGAGAACCTCCCTCTCGAAAGACGCATTGCTAGTAGTTTTCTGCTAGAACCTCCCAGTAACTTTTGGGATGTTTGCAGGCTGGACATTGTTCGGTGGCGTCCTTTCCTTTAAAAACATACCCGCAATTCCGGCAGTGCCATGGCACCGGAGAATCCTTTTTAAAAACCTTTCCCTCTTGTACGCTTTTCAAAAGACGGAAAGGGAGGGGACGTTCGTTAAAAAGTAAATGACTCATGGGCACGACGGATTGCCCTGCTGATACACCACGAGAGTTTCTTACTTTCTAACGAACGTCCCCTTGGTTCCCCCCAGTACCGACAAAATATATATTAAAAAATTGTAGTGCGTGGTAGCTTTATATGCAACTCTAGGCCATATTCCCGGTGCGATTAATCTGCCATGGGCGCATATCATGGATGATAAGAATAAGCGTCTGCTGAAGTCTGATGACGAAATTGAAGGCATTATTAGGGCCCACGGAGTAAGTCCCGAAAGAATGGTCATTTGCACCTGCGGGACAGGGAGGGAGGCAACGAACGAATTTATTCTGTTCAAATGGTACCTGAATTACCCGAAAGTGAAGATCTACGAAGGGTCCTTTACCGAGTGGACATCATACCCGGAAAACCCCACTGTGACCGGAAAAAGTCCGCGGTAGCAAGGACAATTTCACCGGGTAATCAGAGAGGAGGCATACCATGATTTTTTAGCGTATTGAATCTGAGGGTCTCGTCCATGGTCCATGTTTCATCGGAGATGGTCGGGCAGTGATCGACGGGCCATTGAGGCAAGGAACACAGACGACCTGTATTGAGCAGTGAATGAGAGGTAAAGCATGAGTAAAAAAGACAAGAAGATCATTCTCATAGCGCAGTGCCTGGTCAATCCTTATTGCCGCGTACACATATTGGGGCAGAATTTTCCTTTGTCTAAAGAGATCGTGGACTACCTCATGGAGAAAAAGGTGGGGATAATCCAGTATCTTTGTCCGGAGACTACGGCTATGGGGTTGATGCGGAATCCTCAAGGCAGGCAACAGTATGATAGTATTTTTTTCCGTGACCATTGCAAGGATCTGTTAAAAACCCCCTTGTTGATGGTTAGGGAGTTCATTAAGAACAAGTACCGCTTGACCTGTTTTCTGGGGTTGGAGAACAGCCCTACCTGCGGAATTCACTGGGGCAAGCATAAAGTAAACCGTTATCAGACGGAATCTCCCAATCCGGTGGATCACCCCGCACCAGATGAACCCGTCCTTATGGGGATTATGGCCGAGATATTATCTGAAGAACTGGCGAAGGAAAATATCCATGTGCCGTTCTTGGAGTTTCCCGCATTGTCACCGCAGGATTCGGAAAAAAGAAAAATATTCTGGGAAAATTTGCGTAAGATGATAGAGCCTGGCTCCGTGGAGGGGGACCATGATGACTAAAAAGTGTATATACTGCTTAGCATTTTCATAGTTCCTGGAAAGCGGTGCCTTATGGATGTTTTTTTATAAGCGGTGCGAGTGAAAACGTTCCTAACCCTCCTCGCCCTAGTTATGGTGAAACAAACTGGCATACAGAGGTTTCCACTGGAACGTCGTTGCATCGACTTTTAAGTATGATACAGAAAACAAAGTCAGGTCAAGCCCTTTGGAGATTTCAAGACATGGGACAAGAAGCAGGCACAAAATGCGTGACGCCGCGCCATGATCCTCGTCAGATTTTCAAAGCGAGCAAGACACTCTCGGGACTTTACGCTCGATAGAAGTAGCGCGGTCAATTGGGCACCTCGGAATTGCAGGGGCGGCGAGTCCATCGTCATTGGTCATTTTTAACTCCTATAGCCAATCGTCTATCGCCAACAATTTATTTCCTGTTTGACAAAACCACTCAAGGCGATTTTCTTTCCTATCCGATCACCACGATGCCGAGATAACCGTCCACCGTGATCTGGTCACCGGTAGAGATCAGCTCCGTAGCTCCGGGGATACCGGTGACGCAGGGAATACCATACTCCCGCGCAATGATGGCCCCGTGAATCAGCATTCCTCCCCTGCGCTCCACAATGGCAGCCGCCAGGGGTACAACGAAGGTCATGTTTGGATCAATGGCATCGCATACCAGGACCTCGCCCGCCTTGAAATCAAAGAGCTTATCATCGTCAAGAATGACCCGCGCCTTCCCTGTGGCTATCCCGGGTCCTGCAGGCTGACCTACAATCTGCCGGGCCTTTATTTTGAAGCCGCTCTTGATGGTTGTTTCCTGAGCAGGCTCTTTCACAGCGAGAACATAGCCTGCACGGCGCAGTGCCTTTACGATTTCTCCTCCATTGAACTCCTCCACCCCTGCCGGAACCTTAGCCTTAATTCGTGCCCGGCCCTCATCCAGACCCCTGGACACCTCGGATTCCACCCTTCCAAGGGCAATGTTGTCATCATCCCTTAGACGGTAGCTTGCCCTTCCTAGATCAAGAAGATCCGCGGCAAATAATTGTTTTTCGGGGTTGAAGAGTTTCAGAAAGTCTTCGCTTCGCCCGCCCGATCGTATATTTCCTCGCTCCCCTGAGGCCTCTTGAGATGCCATTTCGAGAAGAAGGGTTACTATTCTCCACCTCTGTTTATCGGACTCGTCTTCTATCCCGGTAAGACCCCCGGCGCCAAACCGCGCAATAAGGTTGTCAACCCTTTGCCAGAAACAGGACTGTTCTTGCCTGTAAACGCGCTGTTCCAGGTCCTTTTTCAGCCTCCCGTCTCTCCTTATCTGCGACGCCAGTTGTTGGAGTATGCGGTTCCTGTCAAGACCTGCAAGCCCGTCGGAGCGAAGGAGGTCCATGAACTCAAAAGGATCGGCAGGTTTCACCATATCATTGTACACCTGGCCGAAGAGGCGCATGCCATGGGCAAATGGTATACAGTCCCTGGTGTAGGTATCCTTCCAGTCCTCAAGGAGTTTCTCCCTTCTCTCGATCTCGGCGGCAAGATCAGAATCGGTCAGTCCCCGAAGATCGACATGAGACATTGTGGTCCCATCCCTCTCCATACCCGGTATAATCTCTTCCTCAATCTTTCGCCTCAAGGCCTTAAGATTCTCAAAGCTCCTGTGGAGGCTTAAGTACCAGGGGCGCTGATCTGCCCCTCCCGTATCTGAGGAGGTGGTAATGGGCCTCGACTGGAGGGCAAAAAGCAAGTGCTGTCGGAAGCACCATTCCATATCCTGAGGTACTTCGAACACCTTTTCGGACAGTCTTCCCAGGCCAAAAACCTTTTTCAGGTCCCCTGCTTTCAGGGGCGGCCATTTTGCTCTACGGGGAGGGAGTTTCTCAAGGGAGATGCCGGAGGGTGACGGTACAATCCACATTTCCCGTTGCGCAGCAGCATGAGAAACAATGGCCCCTGTCTCTCTGTCGAGAAACCACCTGTCCGGCTCAATCGTTCCATCCACCAGGCCCTGGTTAAGTCCGTGAACGGCCTCCACGACCGACTGGCCGTGATTTGTCGGATTCACAGTGAATATGATCCCGGACCGCTCGCCGGGGACAAGTTCCTGGACCACAACAGCCATGGTGCTTCGCCGTATGTCGAGGCCAAGCTCTTTACGGTAAAGAAGGGCCCGGTCCGACCAGAGGGATGCCCAGACCAAACGGATATGTTCGACGATGGACTCCGTTCCCTGCACGTTTATGTAGGACTCATGAAGACCCGCGAATGACATGTGCGAGGAATCCTCTCCCGGCGCCGATGATCTCACTGCCACCGACTTTCCCATAAAAGCCTCATCAAGGTAGGCGCGCATCTTCTGTTCAAGGGTCCCGGGCACGGGCGTCTTGAGGAACATATTTCGGATGCGGAGCGAAGCGTCCCATATCTCTTCCCACCTCATGTCCTCAAAACGCTTGCGGTTCAACTCTAGGCCAATCCTTGCACCAAGGCCGGTAGCTGAGAGATATTCACCGTAGGCCGTTGTAGTTATACAGAGCCAGTCAGGAACCCTGATACCCTTGCGCCACATCATGGCAAGGGCAAAAGCCTTACCGCCCACCAGGGGTCTCTGGTTATCAGTCACATCCTGAGGGGTTACAACATATCTCATGGCTTCAGGTGGAGTTCGGTCACATTTTGAAAACGCTTGACAACGTAATAGACATCTACCTCCACGGACACAAAGACACACGAAGGTGATGCAATGAATTCTTCGAGATAGGGATGCTTTTCGAGGTAAAGATTCCTCATTTCTTGACACATAGAAGCCCCTAACTCACCCGCCCTGCCAGTGGCCGTGACGGCAACCGCCTCACGGAAATCGGAGACATCGTTTGAACGGTTGTCCACGAGAAGCGATACAAGAGGCTGGTCGGAAAGGTTGCTGAACTTTCTCGTGGCACGGGTGGTGGCAAACAGGAGGTAACGAAGGTCCACGGTCGAGGCAAAGGCAACAAGGTTCGTGTATGGCTGCTCCCCCATCCGGGTTGCCAGCACAGCAAGCTTTACGGAGGCTAACAGGTCTTTCAGACGTCCCTTCAGATCGTCATCTGGAGAAGGGCCTTTTTCCCCAATCCTGTCCAGGGGGCCACACATCTCCAGGGAGGAACGTAAAAGGTCACTAGTCCTACACGCATAAGCCCCACTCACTCCCCTCACACTATGGAGAAGCGCATGGTAAAGGATGAGGAGGGATTCATCTGGGCTCAACCAACTCCGCCCATGATCGAAAACCCCCAGAGAGTCCGGATGCACCCCGTATTCACTGCAGAGCCAGAGCGCCTGATCCACCGTGGGCAGCCAGACAAGCTCTGTAGTGATCGTTTGAAGGTTTCCAAGGCGGCGCAGGAACTGTTTTAGATCAAGTATGAAGTAAATGCCCTCTGGAAATGGCGACGGAGCGCCTATGCGGCCCAGGGGGTCCCACACGTAACAGCCCGGTTGAGGGGTCCAAGTCAGCCCCGCCTCTTTCATGGCCCGCGCAAGCTCACAGTGACGTGAGTCAAACTGAAATGGAAGATTATAGGTCAAGGGTTCTCCGTTCGTCAACTCTCCCTTATACTCCTTGATACTGAGGGGTTTTGAAAAGTTCGGGCACCGTCTCTTAGGGGCTTATCTTGCATCAGGTTTCCACAAGGTTCCCATCTTTGCCAATGAGAAAAAAAGAACGGGTAATAAATGTATCTTCTTCCCGTACATCATCTTATCTCTCCAGGCGCCATGGACATCGGCCACTCCATGGTCTGCATCAGAGAAGAAGGGAAAATCGAGGGTAACTGGTAATAATTTGCTTTTCAGCATGCGATAAGCATAACAAAAGAAATGCGAACTATCAATACGGAGATGCCATCGTCCATGAGATCGTCATGATGTTGTCCTTCTTTCCGTCATTCGTCGTAACGAGGACAACGGTGCCCGGTTCCAATAACGTGAAGGCTTTACCTATTTGAAATTCTTCCATTTATAAGGGAGCAGTTCCGGTGCATACTGGATCTCGTCAATAGTGACAGGTGCCGGAAAGCGCTGCATGAAAAGGGCGGGATCCTCCTTCGCGAGGCTCAACACAAGGGGGTCGTCGAGCGTCACATAGGACCGGTTCTCCTGTCCCAGATGTCTGAGCAAGGTTGTCTTGCCCGTTTGCCTCGCACCGGTGACGAGGATGACGGGAAATTGTGTTGAAGCTTTCTCCAGAGTGCTTTCCAGGGTCCGTGCCCTGTATGGTTTGTCAGTATCGTCCATAATGCATTCCAAATGCAATATGGACGATGACTTGCCATCTGTCAATACATGACGTGTCTTTTTGGCCCTTTTCACCAACCTCCATCCCGCTCCCGAGACCCCGCACGCGGCGCACACCTGCCGTCACGCTGCTGCCGGGTTCAGAGTGGGTGGGAGCAAAAAAACCTGCATGCGAGAACTGGAACTGGGCGTGGAGAGCTTCAAGACGAATCAACTTCGTCTGGCATCACTGAGTAATTCCGTTTCTGCTCAAAGAAATCGAAGGATCAGATTCTCTTCTTTTCACCCTCAAGCCATTCAAGCGGCGAAAGCGGTTCAAACGGTTTGTCAGGGTGGACACTTCGCGCATATTGACCTGAACTGCATAGTGGAGAGGTACCTGTCCCCGCGGTCGGGGAAGAGGACTACTATGGTTCCGTGGTCGATCATTTTCGCGAGGCGCAGGGCCACTGCCGCTACGGCGCCGCTCGATGTTCCGACGAATATGCCTTCCTTCTGGGCGAGGAGGCCTGTCAGTTCGAAGGCTTCGCCGTCTTCGACCATCTCCTTGAGGTCCAGTTCGTCGCGGTGGTAAATGGCGGGTATCATGGATTCGCGCATGTTCTTGAGGCCCTGGATGGTGTGGCCCATGACGGGCTCGACGCCGACTATCTTGACCTCAGGTTTCACGGACTTGAGGTAGCGGCCGGTTCCCATGAGGGTGCCCGTTGTTCCCATGCCGGCGACGAAGTAATCTATCTCGCCGTCCGTCTGGCGGTATATCTCGGGGCCCGTCGTCTCGAAGTGGGCGCGGACGTTGTCGGGGTTTTCGTACTGGTTGGGCATGTAGTATTTTTTGGGTTCGTCGTGAAGGAGTGTGAGGGCCTGCCTGATGGCGCCGTCAATGTTCTCCTTGGCGGGCGTGAGAAAGACCTGGGAGCCGAGGCCCTGGAGGATGAGCCGCCGTTCATTGCTTACACACGCGGGCATGCACAGCTCGACGTGGTATCCTTTCGCCGCTCCGATCATGGCGATGGCGATGCCTGTGTTGCCCGAGGTGGGCTCGAGGATCGTCTTGTCCTTTGTGAGCTCGCCCCTCTCTTCGGCCTTGGTTATCATGTAGAGGGCGGGACGGTCTTTGACGGACCCGCCGGGGTTGCAGCCTTCCAGTTTACAGAGTATTTTGACGTTGGGATTGGGGTTGATATTGGACAGTTCCACGAGTGGTGTGTTGCCGATTGCGGAAAGAATGTTCATGGATTGTTGACCTCTCATAATGCGTGGTATCTGCGAGAGATTCTAGCAGAACGGGAGGTCATAGACAAGATAAATCAGGGACTTGCACCGGCACGGCGCGGGCGCAAGTCCCTGACGGGGAACATCATTTGGTCGTGGGGCTGCACACCGGGTTGGGGAAGCAGTGGAGCTGGCATGCTCCCACCTTGATCTTGAATTCGTTCAGCACGTCGCCCATGTCCCCGTAGGAGACGCCCTCGGCGTCGGCGAGCTTCATGGCCTGTTCACATGTGATCTTTCCGTCAGCGCCCAGACGGGCCTTCGCCTTTTCTATTATTGCCTGTTTGTCCATTCTGTCCTCCTAGCGTTATGTGTTGTTTGACGTCGCAAAACCCTTCGTGTAAAATCTTCTGGCTCCCGGATCAAGTCCGGGATGACGGCTGCAGACAAACCGGGATGACGGCTGCAGAGAAACCGGGATGACGGGTGCAGAGAAACCGGGATGACGGGTGCAGAGAAACCGGGATGACGGGTGCAGAGAAGGCTTTTCGTCAGTCCGCGACGTCATCGGGATTTTCCCGTCCTTACATCGCTGCCATATCCCTGCCGAACTGCACCGCCTGTTCCAGTTCGTCGTCATCCGGCTGCCACAGCGCCTTGAAACCCTCATGGACAACCTTGAATCCGGCCTTATTCAGGGCATCGTTCAGTATCTTCACCGCCTCACCGCTCCAGCCGTAACAGCCGAAGGCGGCCGCCTTCTTGCTGCTGAACCTGAGCCCGGCGACCATCTCTATCAAAGCTGCCATCGCGTTGAGGATGCCCCTGTTGATGGTCGGTGAACCGAGGAGGATGGCCTTCGACCTGAAAACCTCCGTAACCACGTCGTTGATGTCGCTCCGGGCTATGTTGCAGAGCTTGACCGTCACCTTGCCGTCCTTCTCCTTGATGCCCTTCGCTATGGCCTCGGCAAGCCTGCGCGTGCCGTTCCACATGGTGTCGTAGATGAGGGTGATCTGGTCCTCCTGGTAGCCATCCGCCCACTCAAGGTATTTGTGCACGATCTGCAGGGGGTTGTCGCGCCAGATGACGCCGTGACTGGGACATATGGCATTGACGGGAAGACCGAGGGCGACCACCTCGTTTATTTTCTTCGTCACGAGGGGCGAAAATGGGGTCAGGATGTTCGCGTAGTACTTGATGGCCTCCTCGAAAAGCTCCGACTGCACGACGAGGTCGTTGAAGATGTGTTCGCTGGCGATATGCTGTCCGAAGGCATCGTTGGAGAAGAGGATAGCGTCGCCCGTCAGGTATTCCATCATCGTGTCGGGCCAGTGGAGCATGGGTGCCTCGATGAAGACGAGTTCCTTGCTGCCGAGACTCAGCTTGTCCCCGGTCTTCACCACCTGGAAGTTCCAATCCTGGTGATAGTGACCCTTCAATGACTTGACACCGTTCGCCGTGCAGTAGACGGGCTTATCCGGTATATGCCGCATCAACTCCGGCAGCGCGCCGGAATGGTCCATCTCCGCATGGTTGGCAATGATGAAGTCTATGGAGCGAAGATCGATCTCCTTCGCCAGATTGTCGACGAACTCGCCGGCGAAAGGCATCCACACCGTGTCGATGAGGGCCGTCTTCTCGTCGCGCACAAGGTAGGAGTTATAAGACGAACCCCGGTGCGTGGAATACTCCTCCCCGTGGAACTTCCGAAGCTCCCAGTCGATCTTCCCTACCCAGTGAACATTCGGAGTAATTTCGAATTTCATAATCCCTCCTCCTTCTCAGTGATGGCCGTATTCTGGCTCTATCTTACTCCAGATTATCTTATACGTCACTTGACTTAAGTCAAGAGCCCCAAAAAGACGGTTGCAGCCGTTAGAACCGTTAGAACCGTTAGGGGCGGCAAGAAGCAGAGAATTGGCGTCATCCCGAACTCCTTTCTGGAGCCTTATGCATCCAAAGCAGCTAGCATTCTTGATCGAATTTCTCCGATCTTTCCGTTCTAACGGCTCTAACGGTTCCAACGACTCTAACGCTTTGTGCTAGACCACCGGATGATGTCTTTTCAGCCACTCCTTGATGTGGGGGCATTCCCAGGGGATTGTGCCGCAGTAGCCTGTGGACTGTTTTTGTTCGGGGCAGGAGGAGCAGATCTGCCAGTGGCCGCAATTGATGCCGGTAATGAGAGAGGAATCGCACTCGAGGCACCACAGGTATCCGCATACGAGGCACAGTCCTACGGTGGCGTCGCCGATGGCGTCTATGGGGGAGCAGTCCATCGTATTCACGTTTCCGCAGTGGGGGCAGGGGGAGACGGATGTGCCCCGAAAGTTCCTGTGGGCGTCGCGGTTCTTCTCGACAGCAATCAGAAGGGCATCCTGGATGTCATCGGAGAGAAATTCCCACATCCTCAAGAGAGCACCCGGTATCGCCTTGCCCATGGCTTGAGACTCCTTCTCAGAGATTTGGAGTGGTTTACAAAAGCTATTGTATCACAAATAGAACAGGAACCAAATGAGAAGATAATGGCCGAATGAGAGGACAATGGCCAAATCACCAAATTCCAATAACCAATGAAAAAGACAATGACCAAATCCCAATGATCAAACAAAAAGACTTTGATTGTTCCTGTCTCCTGTCTGGTCATTGATTATTGTTTTTTGACAAGGTTTGTTGCCGCGAAGGTGATGCAGGCGAGAAAGACCGAGGGGACACAGATGACGAGTAGACCCGTTGAGACGCGGTAATGGTCCCCGATCCAGCCGATGGTTATGGGGGAGAGGGAAGCGATGGCGTAGGACCAGGTGGTCAACACCCCGAGGGCAAGGCCCCGTACCCGGGCGAAGGTGAGGCCCGTAAATGTCCAGAGAGCCCCCATCACGGCGCAGCCCACAAAGCCCGTGAAGAAGGTTATGAAGCCCCTGGCGACAGGGTTATCCACCTTGAGGATCAGCATGAGGCACAATCCCATAATGATGCCGCCGGTGATGCCCACCTTGCGATATCCCATCCTGTCGGAGATGTGGCCCATCGTCGGGCGACCCATGAACTGGCCGACACCCCAGAGGCCCGCAACGAGGCCTGCCATTGACGCCGTCATGCCCACTTCCGTTTTCAGGAACACCGGGTACCACATGGCAAAACCGAACTCCCCCGATATCTGGAACATCGCGGTGAAACTCACCAGGGCAAGCATGATGAGGCTCGACCTTGTGAGTATGGACGGATCGAGGAGTTTCCCGCCGGGATGTCTTTCCCTTTTCTCTTCGGGCCACACGATAAGGAGCACGGCGGCAAGGATGATGCCGGCGATGCCCGTGGTCATGAAGGGTATGCGCCAGTTCCCTGTCAGGTCAAGGAGCCAGCCCGCGAGGGCGGGCCCGGTGAACCAGCCGAAAGATGTGCCCGAGGACATGAAGGTGACATAGAATCCCGGCCTTTCGGGGAAGAGTTCCATTGTGAAGGCGATCATGGGGATGAAAAAGAAACCCTCTATGAGGCCCGTTGCAAAACGGAAGAGGAAGAGCTGTCCCGTGGAGTTCGCAAGGCCCGATATGACCGTCAGCGCCGAGAGTCCGAACATGCCGAAGAGGACGACATATCTCCTCCCGAACCTGTCGGAGATGAGGCCGGCGATGATGGGCGTGAGCATGTAGCCCCAGAGCGAGCCGGCCCCGACGATGCCGAGGGTCGTCTTGTCGGTGCCGAAGGCCTCCATGAGGGAGGGGATCAGCGGCCCGAAGATCCATCTCTGGGTGAAGTAGAGCACCATACCCACCCAGCCGACCAAAAAAAAGAGGTGCTTGTTCGACCTTAAGGAAGGCAGAAGGCACCTTTTTCATAGATGACGATTTCCCTGCCGTTCGTGAGGCGTGCCGTCACGGTCTTCGCCTCGGTGTTGACGAGGTCCCAGTGAAGGGCGGAGTCGTTGAAGCCCAATTCCTGCTTCAACTCTTTTGTCAGCCTTGCGGGGTTGCCGCTGAAGGTGTCACTGTAGGACGCACCGAGAGCAAGGTGGCAGTTCCCCTCGGCGCCGCCGAAATTTTCATCGAAGAGTGTGTCCGCCATGAACCGGTCGATAGGCGAAAAGCGCCTGTCCGTAAGGGAGAACTCCCCGATCCTTGAGGCGCCCCTGTCCATGGCTATCTGCTTCTTCAGGAATTCGGCGCCCTTTTTCGCATCCGCTTCAACGACCTTCCCCTTTTTGAATACAAGGCGCACGCCTTCGACGTAGTTGCCGCTCCGGAAGGAAGGCAGGTTTGCGTAATATACACCTTCCGTGCCCCGCCAGTCGGGCGAGAGAAAGACCTCGAAACTGGGGATGTTATGCCCCGAGATGCCCGCCCATTTGCGCTTTTCCCCCGGGGTGAGGACAAGGTCGATGTTCTTTGAATTGATTCGGAAATAGCGCACCTTCAGGGTGGTGAGCCATTCCTTGATGCGCGTCGCCTCGGTGTGAACGGCGTCCCATTTCCTGACGGGGTCCTTCTCGTCGAGAAAACAGGCCTTGACAATCTGTCCGGCATAGGCCGCGACGGACATCTTCGCCTGCTTCGCGAGACCGGCGGTGGGATAGGTGCACAGCGTCCAGCTGTAGGCGCCTTTTTCCTCTCTCTTGTCGAGGATATCGCGAAAGACCTTGCGTGATACGAGGACCCTGCTTATCCGCATGGGATCGATGTCCTTGAGATGGGTAAGAGATTCGGGAGCGCGCAGGAATATCCTTCCGTTGATACGCTCGTAGAGTTCCCTGTCCCCGGGGGGTAGCCAGGCGAGATGCCGCTCCGTCGCCTTTTCGTAAAAGGAGCGCTCCATAAGTGTCGTAAGCCCCATACGCTGGAGGGGATACATACCCCGCTCCAGGATCTTTACGTAGAGGACCTCTGCGAGGCTCGTGGCCGCCGGGTCGTACTGAAGGAATATGGTGTCCCCCTTTTTGAACCTTCCCTTTCGTGCCGTTGAAAGACCCCAGAGGAGAACATCGGCGTATTTATCCAGTGTATCGCTGTCAAACATTCTGCGTTTCCCTCCCTCGTGCCGACAGTATCCGGTAAAGATCGTCGGCGAATCTTTTTCGTGTTCCGGGCCCCCGCTTCTCGTTCACGAGGTCCCGGGCCCGGAACGTCGCGACGAAATCCGTAAGGCTGGTGTCGTTGCGCGCCCAGTCGTAAAGTCTCAGGAAATCCTCCAGGGTGGAGAAGTCATTCCTTGCAGTGAAGAACATGCCGCATTTTGAACAGATGTGACCCTCAAGGGTGAACACCGTGACAGGCTTCCCGCCGCCGTCCTCATGCCAGCAACCCGCCATGGCGTGGGTCAGAAAGCGGTCCCTCTCCTCGTTTACAATGTCTCCCGTCGGTACGACGAAGCTGATCTTCATTTACGCTCCCTTATCAGGTGTGACGCTGAACCTTTGCTATTCCGAGAATATCTGCGCCGAAAAAACATAGATCTTCGTGTCCGTGTCCTTCCAGGAATTTTCCGGCAGGCCGGCCTTTGCGCAGGTATTCTGCAGGAATTCCTCCCGGTTCCATTTGTACTGGGCAGCCACCTGCGGCAGCAGAAGACCCGCATTGCCTCCCTTTACAATATAGAGACCATGGGTTCCCACCTTGATCTCGTCCGCCGAATTGATCAATTTCAGGGGTGAAAGCACGGAGATCTCGATGGCTATGTCTTCGAGTTCGCTCTTTGCGACAGGCCGGAACCTCAGGTCATTCGATGATGCCGCAGCGGTCATGTCCATGACCGACCTGTAAAGGGGCGCTGCAGGCTTGATGTAGCCGACGCACCCCCGCAGCTGCCCCCGGATGGTGAGCGTTACAAAGACCCCCCTCTTTTCGAGGAGCTTTGGCTCCTTGACATCGATTCCGGGGACGGTTCTTGATGACACATATTCCTCGAGGGTCTTCCGGGCTATGGCAAGAAGCCGTTTCTTTTCGGCCCCCGTAAGCGGTGCGGCCCCCTTGCCGTCGTCAGGCTGCCAGAAGGCCACGGAACCGTAACCCACGACCCTGCGCCTGTCTCCCGCCGTATCTCCTGAATTTGTGTAGTGAAGGACCTTTGCCTGTCCTCCGATCTCAGTCGCGGCCATCATGGAGGCAACGACCGCCGGCGCGCCGCAGAGCTCGTTCTGCCTCTTCGCCAGACCTTCGAGAAGCCCCACCGTGTTGAGATCGGACATGAACCTCAGTGTCGTTGAATCCATTCTGACCGCCTCGTCATAAGGATGGTAGTGGGACATGTCCGAGGATACGACGAGAAGTACTTTCCCCTTGTGCTGTTTGAGGGTCGTCGCGAGGGCGTCGGACAGAGTCTCCACATCCTGTTTTTCCACCGCGCCCGTCAAAAGGGGGACGATCTTGAAACCCTTCATCGTCCTCTGGAGAAAGGGAAGCTGGACCTCGAGGGAATGCTCTTCGTCGAAGGCACCGGGAAGGTTCTTGACGGCACCGCACAGAGAGGTTATCTTTCGGCCCATGGCTTCGTCGATGGGCACCTTTCCGAGGGGTGTCTCCCAGCTGCCCGACGGGTACAGGGCGATACCGTTAAAGGAACTGCGGTGGCTCGAACCGAGAAGGATGACCGTCGTTATGCCCTTCGCCCTTACGGCGTTGTATGAATAGGCGGCGGTCTTTCCCGAAAAGACGTATCCCGCATGGGGAGCTATGACGGCGAAGACCCCCGGCGGAACATCCCCGATACGCCCGGCGTCCCTCAGGTAGCCGTCCACCATGGTCTGCAGGGACACCTTGTCCGCGGGATAAAATGAGCCCGCGAAGACAGGCTTTTTCACCGGGGCGGCGGATTGTGCGCAAGCCTCATATGCCGCCGCGAAAAGAATGCCTGCGACAAGCACCGCCATGAAGGCCCGGACTAAAAGGTCTTTCTTCCCATGAACGTGTCTCATGTTGCCCATATCCCTCCTATCTTTGTTCCGCAGGAGGGGCATTTGCCGTTCTTGAGGGTCACGTTCAAGACATTATACCCCGATCTCTGGATGAGGATCTTCCTGCACTTCGGGCAATAAGTGTTCTCTCCGGGATGGCCCGGGACATTTCCGATGTAGGCGAACTTGACCCCCGTTTCGATGGCTATCTCCCGGGCGCGCTCCAGCGTTTTCACCGACGTGGGAGAGACCCCCGTGAGTCTGTACATGGGGTAGAAGCGGGAAAAATGGACGGGCACATCCGGTCCGGCCTCCTTCACGACCCACCGGCACATTTCCTTTATCGTCTTCTCGTCATCGTTGTAGCCCTCTATGACAAGGTTCGTGATCTCCACCCACACGCCGGAGCGCTTGAGGGTCTTTATCGTTGCCAGCACGGGCTCCAGCGTGCCTTCGCAAAGCTTGCCGTAGAAGGCATCGGAGAAGCCCTTGAGGTCGATGTTGACGGCGTCCAGGTACTTGCACAGTGCCTTCAGCGGCTCGGGGTTGATGTAGCCGTTTGAGTGGGCCACGTTGAGAATGCCCCGCTGGTGTGCGATCTTCGCAGTGTCGAACATGTATTCGTAAAAGTTCATCGGCTCCGTGTAGGTGTAGGCGATGCTTCTGCAGTCTTTTCGGACGGCGGCTGCGACGAGGTCCTGTGGCGGCAGTGTGATGTTGGCGGTCTCGATGGGCGATACCTGGGAGATCTGCCAGTTCTGACAAAATTTGCACCGGAAGTTGCAGCCGGCGCTTGCCACGGACAGGGAGAATGTCCTGGGAAGGACGTTGAAAAAGGGCTTCTTTTCCACGGGGTCGATATGCACGGCACAAGGGGAGCCGTAGCCGAGGGAATAGAGCCTGCCGGAGATGTTCTTGCGGGCCCTGCAAAAGCCCGCGGCACCGTCGGGCAGGGTGCAGCGGCGCGGGCACAGCAGGCACTCGACGTTTTTACCCGAACCGCTCTTCCTGTAATAAAGCGCCTCGTGAAAGGTCGGCTGCGGCCCCTCTGCCAGGCCCCGGGAGGCCCCGGAAACCAGAAATGGCAGAAATGCTGCGACCTTCAGGAAATCTCTTCTCTTCACCGTGGCCCCATTATAACCTTATAGTGCAGAATATCCCCAAATATCTTGCTATTATACTACTTTTTCCTTCCCGATAACATAAGAAGAAACCCGCAGGCCTTGACGGCGCCAAAAAGGAGGCAGCTCATTGTGAGCCCCAGGAGGGGAAAGAGAAAGAAACTTCCTGCTATGCCTCCCAGGAAACCGCCGACGAGGTCGCCGGCATACACGGGTCCTACGGATCGCCTGGCAGGTTGTCCTTCTTCGTGGATCGCTGCGGCGAGGGGGAATTCCATTCCCGCAAAGAATCCCGCGACAAAAAGGAGGGCGAAGATGAGGGGGCGGCCCCAGGGACCGCCTGCTCCGGCGCCATGGCCCACGAGGGTGAACAGGAAGAGGAGAAGAAGGCAGAAAAGCGCCAGCGAAGCCTCCGCCGCCATGAGGGCCTTCGACGCCCCGGCAGGCGTCGTGCCGCGCCGGGCCACAGCCATGCTGCCGGCGGCCATGCCGGCCATGAGCATGGTGATGAGCATGCCGATCTCGTGAAAGACATACCCGTACATCACCTGGAAAACAAAGATAATCGACAGCTCGAGGAGCATGACGACGAAACCCGTCGTGGAAATGACAAAGAGAACGGGTATTGACCGGTACCTGCCTTTCAGGAGAAATGCCCCGGCTGCGATGGCAGCCGCGGCAATAAGAAAGAAGGCGACGCCCCGGCGCTCGGCGATCGCGAAAAGACCCTTCATAGAAGTTGTGTGAAGGGCATTGGCGAATGCAATGGTGTAGTAGAGACCTTTCGGGGCAAGGTCGCTGTTGACCCCGGCCCGGGACGGCTCGATGGCGTGGTGGAACCATTTCGCCTTTTCCCCGTCGAGGCGGTAGACAAGATGGGACAGGGAGATGAGGCGTGTGGGTATGCCGTACTCTTTCAACCTCCCTGTCAGCTTTTCCGCCGAAAGGTCGATGGCCTTCACCGACGGGGAGGCGAGAAAGATGTTTTCCTCTCCCGGCACAACGGCAATACGGCGGAAGACGTGTCGGGCGGTGGCCATGGCGGACATGTTGATGTCTCTGAGCTCCCTGTCGTAATAAGCGAGGGAGCCGGGGACGGTAAAGACGAGAATGCCTCCGTCGGTGAGGATCCGCTCTATTTCCTGGAAGAACTCAACGGTGAAGAACCTGTTTGCCTGCAGTGTGCCCGGGGAGGCAAGTCCGAGGAGAACGACATCATACCGGCGGGCGGGGTATGACTCCTTCACGAAGCGCCTGCCGTCGGTGTAGTGCAGCATGAGGCGCGGATCGCCAAGCTCGGACCGGACGAGCTCCGATGGGTAGCGGACGATCGTCGCAAGATAGGCGGGGTCCATCTCGACGTAATCGACACGGCGTACCATGGGATATTTCATGACCTCGCCGATGACGCCGCCCGCGCCGCCGTGAAGGATGAGGATATCCCGCGGCGTACCATGGGCAAGGAGCGGGATGTGAACGATCTCCTCGACGCGGGTTATGTCTGGCACGGGAATGGTTGCCGACGGCAGGCCGTCGGTAAAAAAGGTATATTGGCCCATTCCCCGGACAACGGCAATGTTCTGGTAGGGCGAATTCTCGTAGGAGACGACCTCGCGCCCGTGCCACTGCGTCCTGATGGACTGCCACTGCAGGCGGTCGGCAAGGCCGGATGCCATAAAGAGGGCCGAGCCCAGTGCCGCGGCAAGGCAAAGACCGGCAAGGAACTTCCTGCCCCCTGCGGCCGTCGTTGAAAGGGCCATCGCAAGACAGGCAAGGGGCATGATGATAAGAATAAGGCCGGCGATGCGGAACGAATGGAGCCAGGCGATAAGGACGTAACTTACCAGTATGCCGCCGGCGATGGTGCCGACCATTTCATAGAAATAGACCCTCCCCGGCGCCTGCCCCCCGGGTCCCTTCAGCTTTTCATAGACCCGGCATGACGTCGTGAACGCGAAACCATGGAGGAGGCCGACGGGAAGAAATACCGCCATGGACGCAAAGAAGATGTTCGTGATCCCCAGAGCGACCTCCGGCGTAAGGCCCGACAGGACCTTGAGGGCGCGGATGCAGTAAATGCCCGCCGGGAAGGCAAGGCTGAAGATGAGATCGGCAGCGATGAGGGCGGGCACGACCCTTGAGTCTCTGCGGGGCCACCGTCCGCCAACGTACGCACCAACCGCTTCCCAGAGGACCCAGGCGCCAATGATAACGCCGATGGAAAGCTCGTTTCCCCCGAAGAGGATGAGACTCTCCCTGATAAGGACCGTCTGCGCCACGATCCCCGAGAGCCCGGTCACAAAGAGAAGGATAACAAGAGATGCCGTCACGAGTATATCCTGAGAGAGAGGTAATAGGTTATGGAAAGGAGGTTTCTTTAATTTGCACCTATCACCCATGATCTATTGCCTATTACCCGCCTCTTCCTTCTACATACCATAACGGAAGGAAGCAACAAATACAAGGTTCCAGGCCCCGATCTCCGCATATGGAACATGGAATGCTCTTTTATGTTATAATGACCGCTGAAAGAGCCATGGGAAAGAAGAGGTTCATTCTCACAATTGGTATCCTTGTTGCCGTATTCGCAGCGGGGCTTGCCCTTTTTGCCAGGACGCCCCTTCTCCTGCGGGCCGCCGCCATGGTAAGCGGACCTCTTTTCGGCTATGATATGGCGGCAGAGTCCTTTTCCTTCTATCCCTTGAAGGCGGACCTGAAAGGCTTCACCGTTGCCGACATTCGTGGAAAGAACTTCATCTTCACGAGCTCCCGGCTCAGCGTTTCGTCCAGTCCGAAGGCTGCTTTCCGGGGCGATGTGGAAAAGGTCTTTCTCAAGGATCCGAAGGTGCGCATCCGCCTCGGCGACAAGAAGGAGACGGAGACAGACCTTTCCTTTATCCGGAAGATACCGCCCGTGCACCTTCTGACCATGGAGAACGGGGAATTCACCCTGACCTTCAAAGGTTCTCCCGGCACCATTACTCTTAAGAAGATCGATCTCACGGTGAAGAATTTTTCGCCGGAACATGGAGGAGCGCTTGCATTCACGGGCGCCGTCGTCATCGATGGCCCGGGCGGATCGAAGATGACCGCGACGGGAAGCTGCAAAGGCAGGCTTGACCTGACGGGTATTCTCCCCGATATCCTGGGGAAGGGAGTCATCGAAGTCGACATCGATGAAGGCTCGGCGGGGGACGTGGCGCTGAAAGGAATGAAATTCACTCTCCCCGTCGTTTTCGAGAAGGACCGCATTGTGGTCTCACGGGCGGCGGCGCTCATCGAGACATTGACCTTCGCGAGAGATGGGCGCAAGGTGGAGTTGAAGAAGGGACAGTTCTCCATGAACGCCCTTTACAGCACCAGAGAAGGGATCATCTCATCGGACAGCCTGCAGATCACCATTCCCGGTATGGGCACCGTAAAGGGGGCAGGGCGCGCGACCCTCAAGGGATCCATGCCCTTCAACGCGGCCCTTGAGACGGCGGGCCTCAATTTCTCCAGTCTCTTCGCGACGGCGAAGACGCTCATGACCGAGGAAGAGGCGAAGAAGTGGTCCGTCGAGGGACTGGGTTCCCTTACGGCCCGGATGGAGGGGAGCCTTGGCGGCAAGACCCCGTCCGTCTCGGGGTCGCTCACCATGGACATCAAAAAGGGCGGCTTTTCATCTCCCGACGGCTCGAAGGCGGCCCAGGGCATCACGGGTTCCGTCATCCTCAATTTCAGCCTTCCCCGCGGAGAGGACAGGGAGGCCTCCATGAAGATATCATCACAGGTGTCTTCCGGCGAGTATCTATGGGGAAGGTATTACAAGGACCTCCGGGAGGAACCCTCGAAGCTTTCCTCCCGGGCCGATGTGACGGTAAGCGGCGAGGGCGTCTCACGGTTCAGGGGGACCTTCGACCTTTTCAATACGGGACGGTACGCGTACGATGGTTTCGTAGACGCCGGCGGGTGGGGTCTTCATGTGACGGCGCAGGATGTCCCGGTGAGAAGGGTCTTCGGTCTCTTCGCGGCCGACTATCTTGCCCAGACGTCGGCGGCGCTGAAAGACATGGAGATTGACGGGAAGCTCGACGCCGACGTGTACGTTACGTCGGCGGGGAAGGGGCTCGGTACGAAAGGGAGCGTGAGACTTTCCACCGCGTCGTTGAAGCTGCCCGCGATCTCTCTTGGTGTGGCAGGTATCGATATGGACATCCCCTTCGATCTCGTGTCGGCCGGGAGCGGCGATACTTCTCCCCTCCCAACCGGGCCTCTGGGCATCGTCACCATCACGGGGTTTACGAAGGGCACCTACAACCTGCCGGAGCTGAAGATACCCGTCACCGCCTATGGAAACGACGTATCGGCCCCGGGGATCATATCCGTTCCCTTCTACGACGGTGCGGTCCGCGTAAGGACCCTCACCGTGAAGGACATCCTCGGCGCGTCTCCGAAGCTGTTATTCGGGGTTTCGATGCGGGACATAGACGTCCAGAGGCTCTTGAGCGACCTCACGGGTCTTTCCTTTCCCGGGAAGATCAAGGCACGTTTTCCCGAGATAGCCTACCAGAACGGAGAGCTCATCATGGCAGGGAAGATGACCATCGACATCTTCGGAGGCACAATAGAGGCGGCGGACATGTACGTGAAGGACCTCTTCGCCGCCTCGCGAAAGATAGGCGGGGACATCCTCTTTCGCAACATCGACCTGGGGAAGGTGACGGAGACAATCGAGGTCGGCAGGGTAACGGGCATCGTCGAGGGTTCCGTGAAGGACCTGGTCGTCGAGTATGGCCAACCGTCGCGGTTCGTCTTTGATCTGGATACCGTAAAGAAGTGGGGGGTATCCCGGAAGGTGTCCGTCGATGCCATCGAGAACATAGCCATTCTCGGCACCGGTTCCGGCGGCATCGGGGCGGTCCTCAAGAGCGGGCTCAACAAGTTCTTCAAAGAATACCCGTACAGCCGTATCGGCTTACGGTGCACGCTTCAGAACGATAATTTCAACATCAGGGGGAAGATCGTCGAAGGTGGCACAGAGTATCTCATAAGGCGGGCCTTCCTGAGGGGGATAGATGTGGTGAACAGGGACCCCCAAAATATGGTAAGCTTCAAGGACATGCAGGAACGCGTCGGCAGGGTGCTCCAGAAGGACAAGGGCGGCGCGGGCCCCACAATAAAGGTGAACTAGAGAGATCAAGGAGGATACAATGGTCAAGAAGTTGCGTCATCTCGCGTTGGGTTTCATGATCGTATTTGCCGCCTGTGTAACCGTCAACATCTATTTCCCGGCCGCCGCCATCCAGCAGGCCGCCGACGAGATCGTGGATGACGTGCGGGGCACGAAGGATAAGAAGCAGCCGGAGGAGAAGAAGAACGACAAGCAGAGCAGCGTTATCGATTCCCTGCGGGGCCTCATCGGACCGAAAGAGGCGCATGCCCAGATCAACGCGGATGTCTCCACCCCTGCCATCAGGAGCCTCAAGCAGGCGATGGCCGCCAGTTTTCCCCAGCTCAAGCCCTTCTACGACAGGGGCGCCATAGGGGAGAACAACATGGGCTTTGTGGAACCGCGCGACACAGGAAGCTTAAACCTCAAGGACAAGGCGGACCTCAACCGGGTCGTCAGCCAGGAGAACGGGAATCGCAACGCCCTGTACAACGAGATCATGAAGGCGAACAACCTGGGCACGGACTCTCTGCCGAAGATCCAGAGGATCTTTGCCAACAGCTGGCGCGGGAAATCCCTGCCCGGCTGGTGGATACAGAACGACGGCGGAGGATGGGAAAGGAAAAGATAGTCCCGCTTTCAGCGAAAGAAAGGGAGGTTTGACGATATGCGCACAAAGACCGCGCTATTGAAGTTTTCCGTTCTTGCCGTGGCGGCCGCCTTTCTCTTCTCCTGCGCGGGCGCCTTCATAAATCCGGCTGTGCGCGCCGACTTTGAGGCCGGCCTCGCCCTGTTTAACCAGGGGAATTTCGCCGAAGCGCTCCCGTTGTTCGAAAAGGCGGTATCGGCGGAGCCGGATTACTACGAAGCCCAGCTCTATCTCGGCAGGACACACCTCAACATGAAGAACTACGCGAAGGCGGTCTCCTCACTGCGGGCCGCATACCGCCTGTCGCCACAGGATTTTAAGGGCCAGATCGTCGATATCCTCATAGACGCACTCCTGGGGGCGGCCTTATCGGAGGTCAAGAAGGGAAACTATGAAGGCTCGTTGTCGTACCTGAGAGAACTTATGTCTGTAGAACCGAAGGCAAAGAAGGTCAAGGACGATATCTCGAACGTGCTTGTGGCGGTGGCAACGTCCCTCTTCATGAAAGGAGATGTCCGCGACGCGGTAAAGCTCTTCGGCGACGCCATCAGGGAAAACCCCGACAACGCAAAGGCCTACCTGGGCCTCGCAAGGGCCCTCCTGAAAACGGGTGCCATCCCCGATGCCATAGATGCGGCCCGAAAGGCCCTGTCCCTCGACCCCTCAAGCAACGAGGCGTTCAATGTGATGAAGGAGATGGCGAGGTAGAAACGATAAAGATGGTTAGAACCGTTTGAACCGTTAGAGTCGTTAGAAAGCTTACGGTCCAATCCTTATCCTGGTCAGAGAAAGTCTTTTGTTTTTTCCGTTCCAACGGCTCCAATGGTTCTAGCGGTTCTACTTGACCTGCGCCGCTTCGGTCTTCGCCAGCGCTATCTTCGCCAGCGCCAGCTTCTTGTACTCTTTCTTGATCTTCTTCACGTCGCCCGCCACGATCGCCTTGTGGACGTCGCCTTCGAGTTCGGCCACTTCGAGGAGTTTGTAGTAGTCGAGGGATTCCTTGAGGTGAGCGATAACGATCTTGCCCGTGACGAGAGGATGGTTGTTCGTCACGTTGGCGTCCTTGAAGGTCAGCCCGTGTTCAAGCTCCACCTCGAGCCCCTTACGGAACTCTTCGGGGTCTATGTTCATCTTCGTGTCATTGACGGCCGCGAGGACCGTCTTCGCCTCCTTCGGCAATATTTTCGCCGTCTTCAGCTTCGTCCAATCCCTGATCTTCAGGGCCTTGCAAAACTTCTGGACCTCTGCCTTCGTGATGTATTCGGGAATCTTCATTGTAACCCCCTTCCTGAGGATATGGTGATACAGGCATTGTAGCATAATAAAGGTTCAAGGGAGAAGAAACGGTTTCGGGAAGAAACGGTTCCAGGTTCCAAACAAAGACAGTTGAGTCATCTTTTGCCTGAAACCTGAAACCTGAAACCGTCTTCTTAGGGATACACCTGTCCCGTGGGGCGGATCATTATTTCGTTTATGTTGACGTGGGGCGGCAGGGTGAGGAGCCAGCGTATGGCGTCGGCTATCTCCTGCGGCTCGAGGAGTTTGCCGAATTGGGCTACGGCGTTGCCGAAATTCTCGGCGTTGTATCCCGCGACTTGCTGGAATTCGCTGAGGGCTATGCCGGGCATGACGATACTGACGCGCACGCCCGCCGGCGCCACGTCGCGGCGAAGCGCCTCGGCCATGACGCTGAGGGCGGCCTTGCTCGAGCCGTAGAAGGCGCCGAAGGGGGAAAAGTTTCGTGCCACCACGGAGCTGATGGCGACGACGTCCCCTGCTTTTCTCTCGACCATGTATTGCCCGGCGCGGCGCATGAGATAGGCGGCACCGATGACGTTTATCCGGTAAAGTTCTTCCCATTGGGATGGGTCACTCGTGAGAATGCCGCCGACGAGTCCGCGACCGGCGTTGACAACGACGATGTCGTACCCTCGGCCTCCCTCCTCCCAGGTCAGGGCGTCATCGAGGAGCCTGTCGATGTCTGCCTCCACACCCGCGTCTCCTGCTATGGTGAGGGCTTTACCACCGTGGTCGGATATCTCGCGGGCCAGGTTTTCCAGCCTGTCCTTGCGGCGGGCCTGAATGACGACGGCCGCACCCGCACCTGCCAGTGTCAGCGCCGTGGCGCGCCCGATCCCTGAACTGGCGCCCGTTATGATGGCCGTCTTTCCCGAAAGTGCCTGCCCCGGCGTCTGCATGGTCGTCCCGGTATTGTCCGTCATCTTTCCTCCCTGTCAGGTGTTTTGTGAACCACGTACTGCCTCCGTCATCGCGGCAGAAGAAACGAATATAGTGTATCGCGCCGGGGGGCGAATGACAACAGGGGGCTGCTCTGGAGTTGCTTCCCGGCCGGTTGGGTGGCTGCAGGGGTTGCCATCTCCGTCAAAATGCTTATAGTTCCCGAATGTCAGGTATGAGAAATTCATTGAAGATAACGGCCCTGTTTCTCATGATGGCCGGTTTGACATCGGCCCTCGGGGGTTGCAATCCCGGCAGTGAGACCGCGAGGAAGGAAAGCATGAAGAATGAAGCGGCAGTCCGGCAGGATGTGGTCAGGCCGCCCATCGACGGTGAGCAGCCCCCGCGCATCGAGACGGCGACTTTCGCCCTCGGGTGATTCTGGGGGCCTGATGCCCGGTTCGGGCTCACAAGAGGCGTCATAAGAACGCGGGTCGGTTATGCCGGCGGCGCGAAGGAGAACCCCACTTACCACAGCCTCGGAGGTCACGCCGAGACGATAGAGATCGACTTCGATCCGTCCGTCATATCCTACGAAGAGCTTCTTGACATGTTCTGGAAGATGAACGATGCCCGGATGCAGGCCCCGTCGGCGCAGTACCGGTCCAT
>Ga0351928_1034_pt1 | contig 23800 bp, 19 predicted proteins | sample BONcelHT113001E8_FD_206858 | JGI IMG/M metagenome (GOLD analysis project Ga0351928, IMG submission 206858) | Enriched cells from coal bed in the Powder River Basin, Montana, United States - BONCAT cells T11 rep2 HSBNCT.T11.300.1.E8 ... | reverse complement strand
ATCCACAAAATGTGGGTAATTGATGTTCAATGGGCAGTAATCGCAAGCGTTTTATGCTCAAATTGGCATTTCAAAGCCGAAGCGTTGCAGGACCAGAAGTTTGACCCCATTCCGAGTCTAAAGCGCGAGGGAAGCGTTCGTGCATCGGTCGTTTCCATGCACGACACAATCACAAGGTTATGCGAATACAAAGGAGTTAAATAATGTCAGACAACTTTTTTCTCACCGACCCTCTTTATTGGCAAACAGTTAAAGAAGATGTAATGAGCGGTGCCGCAGGAGAAAGAGCTATTGCTGCCGCAAAAGCTGAGGTTGGTATAATTGCTGGCGCTGCTCAACTTGTATATTGGTATTCTACTAAGGGTCTGATTTCCCATGCTATTGGTGCTCACGGCACTGGAAACTATTTAGGTTCAATTGGTGATTTGTCAAATGTAATTTATGGTGGAAACAGGAACTGGAATGTTACTAAGACCGGTTATGAAAAAGCTTCAAAAGCTGTTTTAGGAGAAACAAAATATGGTGCGGCAGCTTTTCATACCGTTGATTTCTCTATAGGATTATATACTGCGTTTAAACCAGTTGGAGTAACTGACAATGTCCTTATTAACGGGATTCAACTCGAAAGGTACAGAAAGGTACCTGCAGAATTACTGCTACCAGGTCCAATTATTGCCAATGACTTATTTTCACTATTTCTCAACGGAAATTCAACATTGACAGAAGTTTATAAATGACGATCTTTGAATTTTTATTTCAAGGTATAGGAGAATGAATAGTTAAATCTTTTGCTGGCAATTTATGTAATAACTCAAAATGATGAAGAGGCAAGATAATGACTCAACGACGTTCAAAAATTCCTATGCTTGGGCTTGTTTTCTTTTCTATTATAATTATCGGCAGTGCAACAAGTGGTAAGCCTGGCATGCTGATAGCAATTCTAGTAACAGCATTAATATTGTTTATCATACATTTATTACGCAAGAAGCTGTTTAATAAGCGGGAGATTGCTCTCCCCACTGATGAAGAAATAGTATTTCGGACTGCGCAACAACAGTCACACATACAGTTGCTGTCCATATTCATTCCGCTGTCGCTTATTGGTGGTGCAATAAGTGGTGACATTACAGTATTGATATCAATTGGTGTAATAATATTGATTTATTTTGCCTATTTTTTGTTTAAGAAACGGGCTCCAGAACAACAGGAAATATATTGCCAAGAAAAGAAAATATTATTTAGATATACAGTTATTGGCCTTATTATTGCCGCATTGACACTTTGTTTTGACTTGGCTAAGTGACAATAACAAGGTACAACAGTGACTGAACAACGTTCAAACAGCCCTATAAAATAAAATGTGACTATTACTTACAATACAGTAAATATCGTTGAGCAAAAAAAGGAGTCAACCAATGTCGGCAAGCAACGCACAATTCATATTTGATTTCCTCGATGTAGACTATGACGTTTCCGTACTTAGTTTTAACGCAGTCGAAAATATCTCTCATCTGTCAGGCGCAACTTTGATGCTGGTTAGCGAACAGGTAATATCTTGTGAAATGGTTATCCGGCAAGAGGGTGTACTGACCATCATCAATCCTGAAGGGATAGGAAACCCTGATCGTTATTTCCACGGCATCCTCCGCAAGTTTAGGCATACCGGCATGAAGGGCCGTATGCACATTTACGAGGCACATCTGGTTCCATCACTGTGGCTTTTATCCCTAAAGCAAAACTGCCGTATCTTTCAGGACATGAAACTTCAGGATATCATCGGAAAGGTACTTCAAGAAAGCGGCATAACCACAGATCTCTTTGAGTTCAGACTTGCACACGAAGACATCTTTAATAAATTCAATATGCAGTATAACGAGACAGACCTTCATTTCATTTCCCGCCTGCTCGAAAAAGAAGGCATCTTCTATTTCTTTGAACATTACGAAGACAAGCATGTCCTGGTTTTCTGCGATACCGATGCCTTTTACCGGGACATTGCAGGCGACACAACAATCCCGCTCAATAACGGAAGCGGAATGGTAAGTGCCAACGCGATAAGCATATCATCCTTTGACTATTCAGAGCGAATGAGGCCAAGCGTACACACTCATACAAATTTCAATTTCAAGACACCGTCCGTTAATCTGATTACTGACATCAAGGCTGAATATAACAACCCGGACGAACAATTTGAGGTATTCACCTATCCAGGCAGTTACGGCAAAACGGAAAGAGGCGATCGGCTAACTAAAATACGCATGGAAACAATTGCAGCTCTCAAGGAAAAGGGTAGAGGCGTAAGCAACTGCACCCGTTTAACATCCGGAGCTACATTCCAGTTAACCGGTCACAATAACCAAAAATATAATCAGGAATACTTCCTGTTTGGCGTCACACATGGGGGCAAGCAACCAGGCGCGTTGAAAGAACAGGCCCCTGAGGATGTAACCCCAGGGTATAGCAACGCCTTCCTGGTCATTCCATCATCCGTAACCTACCGACCCGAACAACGCCACGGGAAACCCACCGTTCCCGGCTTCCTGTCAGCCATCGTCACCGGCCCCAAAGGCGAAGAGATCTGGCCCGATGAGTATGGCCGCGTCAATGTCCAGTTCCACTTCGACCGTGAAGGCAAGATGGATGAAAAAAGCTCCTGCTGGCTGCGTACCATTCAATTCTGGAACGGCGCGACCTGGGGCAGTCAGTTTATCCCCCGCGTCGGCGATGAAGTACTGGTTTCCTTTATCAATGGCGACATGGATTATCCGATCATCACCGGCAGCGTCGTCAACGAGGCCAAGCAGCCCAATTACAACCTGCCCGCCAACAAGACCCAAAGCGGCATCAGGACCAGAAGCAGCCCCGGCGGCAATCCCGATAACTACAACGAACTACGCTTCGAAGACAAAATGGGTGCTGAGGAGGTCTATCTCCAGGGCGAGAAGGACTGGAACATCCTTATCAAGAACGACAAGGGGCAGTACGTCGGCAATGACGAGTCACTCAATGTCCGCAACAACAGGATGAAAACCATTGGGGTAGACCAGACAGAAACCGTCGGAGCAAACCACACGGAGACCATTGGCGCCAACAAAACCGAGACCATAGGTATCAACAAGAACGAAACAGTGAGAATCAACAAGATGGAGACCATCGGCGTGGCCAAGGAGCTGTCCATAGGCGGCCTCTATCAGGTCACCGTCGGCGGAATAATGAACGAAACGGTTGCCTGCGCGAAGACCGAAGAAGTGGGATTGGCAAAAGCGGTTTTTGTCGGGACGACCATGATGGAGAACGTGGTAGGCAACAGAACGACAAACATCGGGGCCAATCTCACGGAAACCATCAAAGGAAAGTATTCCTCAAAATCGGACGAATACATCATTGAAGCGTCCAAGATTACCCTCAAATCCGGCTCTTCAACCATTGTCATAGATGGCAGCAGCATCACCATCAAAGCGTCGAAGGTATTCAGCAACTGAGTATTGAGCCGGTAATCAGTAACTACTCGAATTTTTGTTATGGGAAAAGAGCCCGCGGAGAGCTTGAGTGAAAAGAGAAACTTCAAAAGCCAAACAGATAACGGAAAAGATCATTTCCATCGAGGGAATACGTCTTGGAAGGATTGTCCGTATTGATGAGAGCGGACGGGTTCACGTCGATTTCCCCGGCAACAGCCTGGGTCCTGTTGTTGCCCGTATTACATCAACGGCAAGAGCGGAAGCCCTGAGCAAAGGAAACCCGGCGGGCAGGGAAGTTCTGCTCGTTTTTGAGAAAAACGACCCGAATCAACCCATCATCGTTGACACCTTGTATTCACTGATTGATGAGATTGTGGAGCCTTCGTGTGATATTCTGGCTACGGAAATGCCGCAAGAAGTGACCATGGACGGGAAACGGATTTCATTTGATGCCGAAAACGAGATTGTTTTGAGGTGCGGCAAGGCAAGCATTACCCTTACCAAAGCCGGTAAGATCCTCATCAAGGGTGAATATGTTCTCAGTCATTCTTCGGGAGAGAACAGAATCAGGGGCGGCTCGGTATCGGTCAATTAGCAGCTTGCCGCCAACAATGATCCCGGATTGGAAAAGATGTTTCGATAAACCGTTGTTAGTCACGGATACACACGGATTTACACGGATGAAGGCAAAAACTGTTCAGTATTAGAAATAAAGGGTTTTTCATGTTTTAAGATTTTATCCGTGTGCATCCGTGGCAAAAAATGTTTTGTTTCCGGCTTGCGGGGTTTAAGGATGATGAAGTCTCATGGTAACTAAAGAAATAATCACTGAATTTGCCGAAGAAGCGGCTTTCCTCTGGCATCTCCGATCCAGGGCTGTCAGCGCGGCTAATTTCTCGCTCGATGACCTGATAAAACTTGATGAGAGGCTGGAAGCCCACATCGACGGCCTGCGTGTTGCGGGAGAAGCTGGCTGGGATATTTGTGAAGAAACCCTGGGCGGCGAGGTCCCTGAAACATATTTTGCCCCATCCATTCTCGCCCTTGAAAGCGGCTTTTCCGCCCGCATCAAGGCGGTTCTCGACGCAATCGGCGAGGACAGGGACAAAGCCCGCGCTCTTATCTCTGCTCTCGGCTGGATTCCACTCGAACAGGCAGAACCACACATCAAAAATCTTCTTGCCTCCGAATCACCGTTTCACCGGTACGTCGGCATCGCGGCAAGCGCAATCCATCGCCACGATCCCGGTCCTCATCTCAATAATTCAGTTAACGATCCAGACCCTTTGCTTATGGCTCGTGGACTTCGCGCATATGGAGAATTGGGTAGGGAAATCGTACTCAAATATTTCAGTCTGCAAGACATTTTATCAGACGAAGACGATGAGATACGCTTCGCTACGGCGTGGTCAGCGGCTCTTGCCGGTAATACCGAAGCCGTTGAAGTGCTGAAAAACTTTGTGGTACCAGATTCTCCCTATAAGGAAAAAGCCCTGAACACGGCTTTGCGGCGAATGGATCAGTCAGCCGCCCTCTCCTTCCAGAAGAAGCTTGCGCAATCACCTGAAACGTTCCGGCTCGCCGTTACGGGTGCGGGTATAATCGGTGATCCGGTTCTGGTTCCGTTGCTTATCGAACAAATGAAGATACCGGCGCTTGCCCGTGTTGCCGGCGAGGCATTCACCATGATAAGTGGCGCCGATATCGAGCAGGAAGAGTTGAAAGGTAAACGGCCTGAAGGCTTTAATGCAGGACCAAACGATGACCCGCGGGACAGCTATGTCGATCCGGATACTGATGATGACCTTCCCTGGCCGAATGTCGAAGCTATAGCGCAATGGTGGGACAAGAACAAGGGGACATTCCCGGCAGGTACACGCCATCTAATGGGGAAAACGATATCATCAGATCAACTATGGCAAGTCCTTGGAATCGGTCTTCAGCGACAACGTTCCGCGGCCGCCTTGGAACTGGCGATCACAGAGCCCGGTCATCCGCTGTTTGAGGTGCGTGCCCCGGCAGGCAGACAGGTGGAGGCTTTAAGGCTGAAGGCTGACGGGAAGAAGGACAATAGCGTTAAAGAGGTTGGTACCCCATGAAGGAACTTGCGATAACCGCTGTAAACGCAATTACATCAATCGGCCATGATGCCGCCATAACCGCGGCCGCCGTACGGGCAGGAATCTGCCGTTTTTCCGAATACGCCGACTATCTTGACGGTGAAGACAATCCCATTACCGTGGCGCTAATCAGGGAGATTAGAGAAGGCCGTGATACATCCGCGCGTATAGCTGGTAGTGCCACTCGTTGTCTTGATAATCTGCTCACCGGATATTTTCTGAATGGTACGCAACGACCGTCGCACATCCGGCTTATCCTGGGTACCTCCATGGAAGAGCGACCTGGTCCGCGCTATGAGGAGAGCTGCGAATGGTCACTGCCCGGGGTCATGAAAAAATGGGCGTCCAAGTCATCCGTAGAGACTGCCCCGATGGGAAATGCCTCCGTTCAACACGCAATAGCTCAGGCAGGGTTGCTGATCGAACGTGATCCCAATGCCCTTTGCATTGTTGGTGGAGTTGATTCATTGCTGAGAAACTCGACCCTGACCTGGTTCGAACAGGACAGCCGCCTGAAATCCATAAGCTATGGCCGCCAACAGGGACTTATCGCCGGAGAGGCAGTCTGTTTCTTGATAGTCGAAGACCCGTCGCGGGCCCGGCAGGCGAACAGGCCAGTCTTGGCACGCATTACCGGGCTCGGGCTGGCGGATGAGCCGGCCCCGCGTGCAGCTAACAAGTCGAGCCGGGGCACGGGGCTGACCGAGGCATGCCGGACCGCGCTGGCCGGTACATCCGGAGAGGGTGTCCGTACCGTATTTGGCGACCTGAATGGTGAAAATTTCCGCGCTATGGAATGGTGCATGACCGAAAAGCGCTGTTTCAAGAATCGGGATCAACTCAGACAATTCTGGACCCCGGCCAATTGCTACGGCGATATCGGCGCAGCCAGCGGCGCGGTGTTGACAGCCGTAGCCGCGCAGGGGATTGTCCGCGGCTGGCTGCAATCCCCTGCCCTGGTTTTTTGTTCCGATGATCATGGTCCATGCGGTGCACTGGTTTTAGCAAAGGGCACCCCATAGTAAGTAAATGCGGTGGGAATAATCTGAAGTGAATGTACGTGAGGTTAACATGACAGAAACAAACAACCTGGAAAATCTGGAGAGTGCGGTGGGTGAACTGAAATCCAATCGCTGCGAGCAGCGCTTCAAGCTTTTCAATGATTACAAGCAAGGGTTCGGCGACAGATTCGATGATCTTGAATTTCTCAATTACAAAACGGGTGGAGTCACAAAGGGCGTGGAGCTTCGTGAAGTCCAGACCGGCTGCGAGATTTATGAGCGGCTGGGATGGGACAGCGCCGCACATAACGAAGAAGGTTTCCACAAGTGCGGCTGCAAACCCTTTGATGAGCAGTTGCGGTTTGTCTCGGAGAAAGGTAAGCCGCTTTCAAACACCGACTACCTTGTAACGCTTGACGATGGCAGAACGATGAGCGGCACAACCGACAACGACGGCAAAACAAAACGCATCAGGAGCGCAAACAAGGAACGGACAATAGAAAAAGTGGAATTTATCGCTTCGGAACGAATACAACCGTTATGCTCCAAAAATCGAGTCAAACCAGGTACTCGGACAAAGAAAATTAAACCTTCCGGTGTTGTCACCAGCAAGGTTAACGTCGGCAGCTCTGTGAAAACCGTCACAGTAAAAGGGAATGCACGTGAGCTTACGCCCGGCGAAATTAAAATGTGCCGTCCGATTTTCAAGGATTCTATCTACTATTCCGAAGTCAAAATCCATAAGGGGGAATGGTTGCCCTTTGACATGCAGCCTGACGACACTGCAATGTCTCCCAATGGTGAAATATTTTTTCCAACAGCTACGTATCAGGAAGATTTTTCAAAAGCTCAAAATCCTAAAGACAAGATCTGGTTTATGCACGAAATTGCGCATGTTTGGCAATGGAATCGAGGTTATCGGGGCAGACTTAAGGCGATGGGTTTTCTCTATGGATTAGTATCTTGGACATCAAAGAGAGGTACAAGGCTTGTCTATGAATATTACTATCCAGAGAACAAATATAAAAAATTGTCAGAATTCAACATGGAACAACAGGCAGAGATAATTTCCCATTACTTTGGGGCAAAATTCTTAAATGATAGTAAATGTTTATCCAGACTCACTTTTCTTGAGAGAGTATTGACAGAATTTATGAAGGAACCAAGATATGTAGCGCTTCTGCCAGGTGGTACCAGGTAAAAGACAAAACCGTTGTTTGAATTCAGCTCCACACGAGGAGATTGAAAGATGCAAAAATTGTTCGCAATATGCCTGACCATTCTTATGTTTTTAACAACTCCAGTAACTGCCATGGCAAAAAGCGGATGGGATGGCAAGGCAGTTATAACTTTGCGGGACGGTCAGCCTTGTTTTTCCTATCCGCAGGATGAGGAAATTCGAAAGAGATCTTATTCATTTGATTACCTTGCCGTTACAAAAGCAGGTCCCCAGGGGGGAGTTGGCGGATGGGTTATTCAGCTTGCCAGCTATGACAATAAAATTCAGATAGAACCTAACAGTCCGGAAAGTTGCATCAGATATGGTGTCCTCCCTCCAGGGGCTGAAGAAGTTAATCCTGTTAAACCATTAGAACTTAACACACCTTACAGAGCCTATTTAAGTGTATCTGCAGATTCAGCTGGCGAACAGAGATATGCATCTGATTTTTGTCTTACTCGTGACACAAAGGGTCTGACGATTCTTGTGGGTGTGGGCTGGGATAATAATGCATATGAACCCCATTGCCTGAAACCGGGCGAATCACCGAAGCGTAGCTTCTGGCAGAAACTGTTCGGCAAGTGAGTATATAGCCTCCCCCTTTACGAAAGGGGGATTGAGGGGGATTTGATTTTTAATTGCAGATTGAAATTACAAAACCAGGAGGTACGACATCATGGGAAAATCAACGGTTTTTTCTAACAGCCAGGGAATAGCCAATAGCGGCAGCGGAGATTTTGTCATAAGCGGTCCGGATGTCTGTCTCACCCCCATGGGCCCTTCGATGGTGCCGGTGCCCTACACCAACATCGCCAGATCCGCCTCCCTCAAGGGTGGCACGAAAACGGTGAAGATCAACGGCTGCATGGGCGCCAAAGACGGATGCTGCTACAGTTCAAGCATTGGAGATCAGCCCGGCAGTGGCAGGGGTGTGGCTTCCGGCACGGTGGGAGACAAGGCCGAGTTCATCAACAGTTCTTTTGATGTCAAGATCGAGGGCAAAGGGGCATGCCGCAATTCCGACCCCATGACGCAAAACAGCAAGAACGCATTTTAATGCGCCGAGGGAACACAGACGGCATTCGCTGAAATATAAGAATCACAGAACTTTTTACTACACCATAGTTTATAGGGAGCATCCTAATGGGAAATGACAATGGTTCCAAACACCCTCCGGAAAGTCCAAAGGTCTCAAACGTGGCTGAAAAAGGCAAATTCCGCTTCCGGGTAGTGGAGCATCTTTCGTGGGATAACTACGTCGTAAAGGAAAAACAATTCATCTTTGGCGATAAGAGCAACAAGCCTATAGCGGGCAAGAAGTTCAAAATCAAGATGCCGAACGGCAGCATAATCGACGGAATCACCGATGCCGACGGGGTAATCGAAGTCTCCGTCGATAAATTAGACACTAAATACGAGATCATCTTCGAGCCGGAAAACGCGCTGATGAACAATGTCTATTATCTTTTTTACAATGCATGTCGTCCACTTGAAAAGTTACTGTAAATAATCCAATACACAAAAGACCTGAAAATAAAGGACCACCAGCATGGCTGAAAACAATCGACCAAAGACAATACAGAAAGTCGAACAGAACGATCCCAACGGCGACAAATTGAAGTCGCACAAGCCTGATTTGTTATGTACGGACATGCACCAGATCAGCATTTACCGCCCTTGCGTAATCATCGATTCCCACATGCACATCCAGAGCGGCAACTGCGCTCCCATGCCGTTTTTGTGGGAACGGCTTTCAGCCGTAAAATACCTTAAACCTCCTCGCTGGTTCATCCAGGGCGCGGGTGAAACTGTCGGCACTATTCTGGATTATGTCTTGTTAAAGCCGTTTATCGGGTGGGTCAATAAAATATTCGGCGGCAAACCTAAACCAGATGGCGGACACTACATCAAGAACAGCTTCAGGCAGGCGATTCCAATAGCGGAAAAGCCAACCCTTGAGATAGGAAATAATTTTATCAAGAAAAGAAGAAACCCGGTTTATGAGAAGTTAAAGAGTTCCGAGCAGTACAAGGACCTCTCCAAGCTGGTGCTCTCCTGTGTGGTCATGACCATGGATCTGGAATACGCCCATGTCGACGGGTATTACGGCATCAAGGTCTACAACCCCATCTATGCCGATATGGACTTTACGCAAAAGCCTATCCATTACTGGTACCCCGCCCATGGTATATGGAAGAGAAGGGCAGACTCATATGTGCGCATGGACTCCAGTGGACAACCATTTGACCTCAAAGAAGTGTTTACGGAGGAAGAGCACAAATGGCTTAAGGAACATGGTATTCCCGGGCTTTATTTTGACATGAAAAAAAACGATTTCATGCCCATGCGCATCATGGCAGCGCCCTGCCTTACGAACGAAAAAGAGACAGATATCTATGAACAGTGGAAAGAGCAGCTGGATTACACTGAACGGTTGGTACTCGCCAACCCCTTGAAACTGCTGCCCATGTTTCACTATGATCCCCGGCGTTGGCAGCTCAACAAGAAGGGCAACCAGGAAGTTTACAATCAGGTAGGCGAAAATGGGCTTTACCTGGGTTTCAAGATATACACGGCCCAGGGTTACCGGCCGTGGGATATAAGGAGAATCCCGATATTGAAGGATTTCTATGTCAATTGTTGCGAAAATCAAACCCCCATCATGAACCACTGCACGCCGGAAGGCGGATACACCTTTGACCGGGATGAATATTTGGACTTCGTGCACCCGAACGACAATGACGAGGATCGGAAGCAGAAAGACGATATCAACAACAAATACGACGAAATGACCAGAAGTCAGCTCACCCCCATAGGTTCCGGCGTAGTCAACGACTACTCCAGCCAGAGAAGAGAGGAATATTTCAATGATCATTTTATTGCTCCCGACGCTTGGCGGCTGGTACTGGATGCATCAGTCGACGGGACGCCGTTGAACACCTTACGCCTCTGTCTGGCCCATTTTGGGGGGAACACCGGTGATGGCAAAAAATGGGGCAAGCAAATCATCGAGATGATACAGCACTATCCCAACCTGTATGCGGACATCTCGTCATCATTTGGCAACGAGAGTTTTCGGAAATATTTCCTGAAAATACTGAAAAAGGAAAATGAAGAGGAAAAACTAGAACTAGCAGAGGAAAAGAAACGCAAACAGAAAGAAAAAGAAGGGGAAGCAAAACCTGAACAAATGGGGGAAGAAAGTAAAAACGAAAACAAGGAAGAGGATAATAAGAACAAAACGAAAAAGAGAATCTGGCTTAAGGATCGGATCCTGTTCGGCACTGACTGGTATATGACCCTGCTGAGTGGCGTAGATTATGTCAAGTATTACCAGGATGCCAAAGAGGACCTTGATAAAGTTGACACCAGTCTCTGGTTCAGGTTCACGCAGTATAACCCCTGCAGGTTCTATCGGCTGGATGAGGAAACTCAGATAAAAAGGATAGCGGATAATATTATTGCGAGAAGGAAGACGGATGAGATTAAAAACTTACTTAAAATGGATATAAATGAAGACGATATTACTGATATCCTGAAGGAAGCCACATATATCAAACAGGCAAGTGTACCCTATGATTGCTATAAGGAGACACCATGAAACACGATATAAATATGTTGTTTTCGTGCAAAGGCTTTTTGTGCATGTTGTTTTTGGTATTCATTAGCATATTACTTTTTATAGCACCTACCTATGGAGGAAATAAAATGGAACCATTGTATAACCTCAACGAAGCAAAACCCCTTAAGCCTGAAGTATATGATATCGGAACGGATGCGCTCCTATCCTTATTTTCCGTACCCCAGGACAACTCAATCGGCACCAATGACCTGAACAACGCCATAACAATCCTGTCATTCAACAAGGGCAAGATCAAAAAAAATCAATACTTCAAAAATGCTTTAGATCAGGTTGGTGGCGGCGGGAGCTATTTACCTGTTATCGCACCAGACACCATAGGTTTCGGCCAGGTCAGAAGATTTGTGTTTTACAATTTCAGAACTAAAGTACATCAGTATTACCGTATTGTTGTGTCCCTTGACGAAACGATTCAAGAAATTGCCATAGCCGATGCCCGGCTAAGGCACTTTATTTTCGAAATAAAAGAATATAACAGTAAATCTGAGGATCATCGCGATTACACCAACAACTTGCTCTTGATGGACTTGAGTAATAAAGAGCCAAGGCTGATCAAGGAAATCAATATCGGTAAAGTAACTGTGTGGACTTCCGCGTTCGACAAGATTTTCCTGTATGATCTTAAAAAAGAACAGATGAATGTTTTAACAACAAGCTTCGAGCCAAGCAATCACGCGCTGGCGAACACTATTAATCAAAATAAGGGAAAAATAGATTTTGTTGTAATAAATCCTCACCCCTATCTGCCCTTTGCGATCCTTTCCGGAGGTAAAAAGGGTTCAACGTATATAAGCTGGGGGGAAGTCAAAAATAATTCCCCACATCTTTTAATCAGCCGTGCGACACAGTTTTCATTCTCTCCGGACGGCAAGTGGCTCACTTTCAGAAAAAAGATTGACTCCGATACAGAAAAAACCTACCTCATGCCGGTATCCGAAAAGTACCCCAATTACCTGGGCTCACCGATACTACTGCTGAATAATTATTTTGATCCTAAGTATTGTGGTTGGACCACAAACCCCATCAGTTTCGTCGGGTCAGACGGCGAGATCTACCGCTGGGAACTCACCAATGCTGCCCATCCGGAAAGCGACAAGGCCACATTCCATGATTACATCGTGGAAAATGATCTGAAAAAGCTTACGAAGGAAAAGCAACAGGGACTGGGGAAATAATTGACGGCAATGTTGAATGTTGAATTATGAGTTTTGAATTGTGGGTGTTTGTAATGGCATCAGTTTCGATACACATTATTATGAAACTCTGCGTACTCAGCGACTCAGCGTTCGACCGCTTTAACAAGGATGAAAATGGGGAAAGTCTTCATGGTGATTGGCAGGCAGTATATATGGAAAACAGCCCTAGCGGTTTGTTTAGGCGTGGTGCTGTTCTCTGCCATTGCCCATGGAGCAGACAAAATGGAGCCTTTGTATAACCTCAATGAAGCCAAGACTGTGAAAGCGGAAGTGTATAATGTAAAAGCAAGTTTCAGTATTTCCTTATTCCCCGTACCCCAGGACAACTCAATCGGCACCAATGACCTGAACAACGCCATAACAATCCTGTCCTTCAACAAGGGCAAGCTCAAGCAAGATCAATACTTCAAAAATGCTTTAGATCAGGTTGGTGGCGGCGGGAGCTATTTACCTGTTATCGCACCAGACACCATAGGTTTCGGCCAGGTCAGAAGATTTGTGTTTTACAATTTCAGAACTAAAGTACATCAGTATTACCGTATTGTTGTGTCCCTTGACGAAACGATTCAAGAAATTGCCATAGCCGATGCCCGGCTAAGGCACTTTATTTTCGAAATAAAAGAATATAACAGTAAATCTGAGGATCATCGCGATTACACCAACAACTTGCTCTTGATGGACTTGAGTAATAAAGAGCCAAGGCTGATCAAGGAAATCAATATCGGTAAAGTAACTGTGTGGACTTCCGCGTTCGACAAGATTTTCCTGTATGATCTTAAAAAAGAACAGATGAATGTTTTAACAACAAGCTTCGAGCCAAGCAATCACGCGCTGGCGAACACTATTAATCAAAATAAGGGAAAAATAGATTTTGTTGTAATAAATCCTCACCCCTATCTGCCCTTTGCGATCCTTTCCGGAGGTAAAAAGGGTTCAACGTATATAAGCTGGGGGGAAGTCAAAAATAATTCCCCACATCTTTTAATCAGCCGTGCGACACAGTTTTCATTCTCTCCGGACGGCAAGTGGCTCACTTTCAGAAAAAAGATTGACTCCGATACAGAAAAAACCTACCTCATGCCGGTATCCGAAAAGTACCCCAATTACCTGGGCTCACCCATCCTGTTGTTTGAAAAACATTTTAATTCAAACAGCTGTGGCTGGACCACTAACCCAATCAGTTTTCTCGGAAAACGTTCAACGAATATCTACCGCTGGGAACTCACCAATGCTGCCCATCCGGAAAGCGACAAGGCCACCTTTCATGACTACATTGTGGAGAATGATCTAAAAAAACTTACGAAGGAAAAGCAGCAGGGACTGGGAGAAAAACATAAGTAATTCGCAAACATAATTGAAATCATAGTCATCATCGCCAATGTCTCCAAGGTTTTAGAAACCGCGGAGGCATGAAACGACAAATAATAAGAAAGACAAAAATACATCAGACAGGGGTCTCGTATGAAACAAAAGAACTCACTCGACTTACTTAAATTCAAGGGCATTATGGTATTGATGCTGCTATTTTTTGCCCTGTTTTTGAACGGGTGTCTCGGAAGAGCAATTTGTCCTTTGTACTCTAACTAACCCATAGATATAAAGAATTGGATCTTTTTTATCTGATTTTCTTGTGTGAAGTAAAAGTCTTATCTGTTTCACCCGCCGTTGACCTTTATGGCGAAAAGGGAGAAGCAGATAAACTTTCTTCTCCTCTGCCAATGAAAATGGTTTCAGACTACGAGTTTATTGCCAAAAAGGGGATGGTCTTCATGCAATCAGGTAAGCGACCTATTTTCTAAACTTTATCTTCCTACCGGATAAATAATCTCACCGATTTACAGTGAAAGGTGCGGAAGACATGCACGGTATTCTTGTTTTGCTCCGAAGATGGCAGACTTATGTGGCTTTCATGCTCATGCTCATATTTTCTTCGGTATATCTGATCGCTGAACTACAGCAAGAGGGCATATGGATAATCCTCATTATCCTCGCTCCGGCCGCTATTGTGCTCATGTGGGCCATCACCGTTCCCGACAATAACGAGACGACCTGGATTTCGGGTAAGGCCGTAGCGTTATGCTTCTTCGTCATAGTGTTAATCGCTCTGCCCCTGCCGCTGAACATCACGGCGGCAGTTATCGCCGTGCGAAGCTCGCTGGAAGCCGGAGGGATCTCCCCTTTTCGCATCCTGCCTTTGGCGAGCGGCGTACTCGCTATGATCCTTCTGCTTTCAGCCTGGATTCCGCTCCGCCGGGAAGAGAAATTGAGTGAAGCGATCGAAGGAGGAAAACTCGAAATCGTACGTTCGCTCGTGCACAATGAAAAAGATGCAAACCGCGAGTTCCACAGGGGCTCGGTCTATCCGCTTCACATGGCCGTCTACAACGGTCGGGCCTCCATAGTGGCATATCTGCTGGAGAAGGGTGCCGACGTAGCCCAAAGAAATGAGAACGACGAAACAGCCCTCACCGCTTTGTTCAATGGTAATCATGCCTTGAAAGTGGATATGGAACCTGAGTACGACGAGGTGGCTGCCTCGCTTATCGACGCAGGTTCTCCGGTCACGTCCGAGGATATGTGGGCAGTCTACCGTATCAGGACTCAGGCAAAGACGCTGGCCGCATTGAGTAGACGACTGTTCACCCCGAGAAATGTCCATGAGAAACCTCCAGAACTGGGCTACTACCTCAAGACGGCAATTCAGAAGAAAGATAATGCCATAGTCGAGCAATTCCTGGCTGCGGGCGGCGACCTGGATTTCCGCAATGCGGAAGGAGTACCGCTTCTTATCACTGCCATGGAGGCTGAAAATGACGATCTGGCTCAGTACCTCATGAAGCGCGGCGCGGACGTAACCATCCGAAAAACCCCATCGACAATTTCCCCGAAACCAGGGGAAAATACGCATAAATTCCGTGAGACTGACGGGCGCGACTACCTTGGCGGGCTGACGGAGAGCACAGTCCGTATGTTCTTCGAGAGGGCGTCATTCCTGAGGCTCGACAAGGACTTCGCCTATACCCCGCCCTTGAACGATGCCGCGGGGAAGGGAAATATCAAGGTGATGGAGCTGCTGCTAGAGAAGGGGGCGGATATAGACGACATGTATGCCGCAAAGACTGCATTGCACTGCGCCATGTCGAACAAACATACGAAAGCGGTCCGGTTCCTTCTGGACCGTGGCGCAGACATCAATCTGGGCGCCAGCCCGGACGAAACTCCGCTCGTGTCCGCATGCGAGAGCAATCCGAAAATGGCCCTGATTCTCCTTGATTCCAGGTGGGGAAACCGCCTGCGCCTGAACGGCCGCGAACTGGCGAAAGCGAGCCGCTTCGGCCATCTCGAGCTGGTCAAAGCGCTGGTCAGGCACGGTGCTGATGTGAACGCCCGCGATGAGAATGGCAACACGCCATGGTGCAATGCCGTCAAATGGTGGCATAAAGATGTGGCACGGTTTTTGGCTGCCCATGGAGCCGATACCACGTCTAAATACCAGCACTGAACCCAGGCGTTGGGACCTGGAGAACCAAGATTTTTCTGGAAATGGCAAGATGACATTCCATGACAATATTTTGCATCAAGACCTTGAGATGCTGAGGAAAGAAATGCGGCTGGGGTTGGGGAAGTAATTGAGAGCAATGTTGAATTTTGAATTATGAGTTTTGAATTGTTGGTGTCTGTAATGGGATCACTATAAATAATGCAAACGAACTTCGTCTTGTAAACCGTTGGCTATTAATGAAAATCAGAAAGTCAACTTTGCAATAATCAGGGGGATGCATATGAAGGTAAAGGATTCAGTGGATTTTAACAAGAAAGTGAACTGCTTCAGAGTAATGCTGCTTTTCCTGGTTCTGCTACTAGCAGGATGCAAGTATTGCGGTATCTGGGGCTGCCCTTGAGCTTGCTGCGGAGCAAATTCGAATTGCATGTGTGCTATGTGCTGCCTGCCAAAACACTTCATGGCCGCCTCCCTGACACACTGCCAAATAGAGAAATTGTCCACGTTTCTCAATTACTTTGATGCGCTAGATTGAGTCTGATTTGCCAAAATTACCAAGAAATTAACCCGTTATATCAACCCGTTAGGATACGTCATGAAATATTTAGGATGGATATCTCTATTATCTGTTCAAGTCGGTGGACTGCTAGGTTTTGCAATAATGAATTTTCGTAGTCGACGAAGGTGCACAACCGATTTCACAGGATTAGGAGAGGCGATAGTCTTTGTTGCAATTGTATTTGCTTCTGCTGTTGTGGGAACAATTACCGGTGCAATAGCATTTATGTCAGGAATAAGTACCTTACCTGTAATCATAGGGTTGATAACCAGCCTATTAGTTGTCTGCGTGGTTGTGGTCGGGGTTCTATGTACATTTTTGCATGATTGAGCCGAAATAACCTCAAGTGCTTGTAGATGAGAATTACGTGTCGAAGCGTTAGCTTGATAAGAGCTTTAGACAGCGTCAATCAGCGGTCTTGTTTGTGCGACGTACAGAAGTACGTTTCCGCACAATCCCTTGATTTTGACTCGTCCGGAGGACTCGCCCTACGGGTAGCCTTCGCTGTCAACTTTTGCAGGCAAAAGTTTCTTGTCAGGACAAAAAAATCCTCGTTTCCAAATTGGAAACCGCTAGTTTCACATCCGGAGTTTCCGGATGGAAGCAATTTGCAGTTCATGGTGAACCAGTTATCATCCTGCGTAATAATTCCCCCCGTTTTTCCTCGTCTCAGGTCAAAGAAATCCGAAAAATGCCATATTCTTTCAGCTATTTCAATGGTTCAAAAGCTGGTCCGCAAAGTATGGGTGGATGGGCAATAGACATGATATACATTAACAAGAAAGGCTTGATGGGGCCTAATGTACCCAGTGCCCAATTCCTGTAGTGAATACGGTGTTCATAATCCCGGAATGAAAGCGAAACGGTTCGCCGAGTCATTATAGCTTGACACACCTTATAAAATGTTTATAAGTGTACCCTCATCATGCGCGTCCACATCAGTATATACGTTTAATGAACAACACAACCCTCCAGGAGGGGGGTCGGGGTGGTAAATTGTCGTAAATGGGTTTCAGGCTGACAAACGAGGACCGACCCTAATGCCAAATATGAACTCCTCCAAGAATCCAGGAACCTGTATGAAAACGAAAGGTGGTTTTCTAATCATGAATAAAGCCGTTCAATCCATTGTCGTGGCAGTTCTGTTATTGTTGTCTGTTTGTCGGGCCTTTCCGCAAGACGCCAGTACAGAATGGGATCGTCTGAATCAGGAAATACTGTCTCTTTATGAACAGCGGCAATACGACCGGGCTGTGAGCGTTGCAGAAAAAGCGCTCGGATTTGCAGAAAAAAATGGCGGGGGAAATAACGCCTATATTGCCAGCAGCCTGAACACTCTCGCGGGACTGTATATAGCCCAAGGGATGTATGTTCAAGCCGAGCCGTTCTACAAGCGTTTGCTGGTGATCTGTGAGAAAACCCTTGGCCCGGACCATCCTGAAACGGTGGAGAGTCTTTTTAACCTGGCAGAACTGTACAAAGTCCAAGGCAAGTACGCGGATGCTGAACAGCTCTATAAACGTGTGTTGGCGATCATGGAAAAAGAACTTGATCCATCGCATCCCAATGTGGCTGCGATCCTGAACAACCTGGCAGGACTATACCAGAGCCAAGGCAAGTACGCGGAGGCTGAGAAGCTCTATAATCGTATGCTGAAAATTGATCAGGAAACCCTCGATCCGGACCATCCCGATGTTGCCAATAGCCTGAATAACCTGGCGTCGCTTTATGAAGTCCAAGGCAAGGTCGTAGAGGCCGAATCGTTCTACAAGCGTGCACTGGCGATTCTGGAAAAGGCATCGGATCCGGATACGCCTGCTGTTGGCGCATGCCTGAACAACCTTGCGCTGCTGTACCACAGGCAAGGCAAGTACGCGCAGGCCGAACCGCTGTGCAAACGCGCTTTGGCGATCAAGGAAAAAGCCCTTGGCCCGGATCACCCCTCTGTTGCGGTAAGTCTGAACAACCTTGCCGAGTTGTGCAGTGATCAAGGCAGGAATGCCGAGTCGGAGTTGCTCTACAAGCGTTCGCTGTCGATATTGGAGAAAGCCCTTGGCCCGAATCATTACATCATTGGTGCAAGTCTGGATGGCCTTGCAGAGCTTTACTGCATCCAGGGCAGGTACGCTGAGGCCGAACCGCTCAACAAACGCGCGCTGGCGCTCAGCGAGAAAGCGCTTGGCCCGGAGCACCTGGCTGTTGCCAGAAGCCTGAGCGGTCTCGCGGAACTGGCTCGCAAACAAGGCAACCTCGCGCAGGTGGAGCCGCTCTGCAAGCGTTCATTGGCGATCAGGGAGAAGGCCCTCGGTCCAAATCATTATGATGTTGCCAGAAGCCTGAACGACCTTGCGGAACTGTATCGCCTCCAAGGCAATTACCCGGAGTCGGAGCCGCTCTACAAGCGTGCGCTGGAAATCAGGGAGAAATCCCTTGGCCCGGATCACCCCTCTGTTGCTGTGAGCCTGAGTGGCCTGGCGGAGTTAAGCAGGAACACCGGCCGGGTACAGGAAGCAAATGCGCTGGATCAGCGTGCCGCGAAAATACGGGCTATGGTGAGATAACCATGAAAATTAACGCAGTACGAATTGCCATGTTTAGACGCATACCCTGCATGTATCGTCGTTTACTAATCCTTATATGGATAGCAGTATTCGTGATGCCGACGGTTGCAGGTGCTATGACATTTAGTGAGGTTGAAGTTACTTGTCCACTTGGTGGTGAAGTATTTACCGCAACTCTCGCACGCTCTGGAACGAAGTTTGGAACCTTTCTCGATTTCAGGCCCTTTGGCCCCATTGCCTCACCAACACCTCTGGCGAAGTGCCCAGCCAATGGCTTTGTTATTTACAAAGAAGAATTTACCGACGATGAACTCCGGCAGCTTACACCATACGTCGAATCCGATGACTATCAATCCCTTCAAAAGAAGCATACTAATTACTACCTGGCGGCTGAACTTCAAAGCTGTTTGAAGGAAACCTCAAAACAACAAATCGCACGTACCCTTCTGCAAGCAACTTGGGAAGTCGAAACCCGAGAACAATATCTGAGCTATGCCAATGAAGCACTTTTCGCTTTCAAGCACGCGTTAACCGAAGATTATGCCAAAAAGAATGAATGGTTAACGGATCAGCTTATTGCCGGCGAACTCGAACGCCGCCTGGGTCAGTTTGCTGAAGCAAAAAAAAGGTTTTTGATGCTGTCAGAGCGGGAAAAAGTCAGCAGCGGTACGGTCCACAACATGATACAGCTTCAGTTGCAGTTGATTGAGGCAGAAGACAGCGAGCCGAATCTGGTTCCGGGATCACCCAAGTGATCCTATTCGACGGTAATGCCTGGTCGATATCCAGCATTGGATATAAATATTCAGAGCAATACAAGGGCAAAACAATGAAAATTTTTGTTCAAGCTATTGTTGTCCCCGTGCTACTCGCACTGTTTGTTTCTCCGGCATTTACGCAAGGCGCCGGTATGGAGTGGGACAATCTGAATCAAGAAGTAATGTCGCTATACAAGCAGGGGCAATACGACCAGGGGGTGGTTGTGGCGCGAAGAGCGCTTAAGGTTGCTGAAAAAAACGCGGGTAAGAATCACCCCGATGTTGCCAGCAGCCTGAATAATCTCGCAGAGTTGTACCGCACCCAAGGCAAGTACGCAGAGGCCGAGCCGCTCTACAGGCGTGCACTGGAGATTAATAAGAAGACCCTCGGTCAGAATCACCCCGATATTGCTGTTAGCATGCACAACCTTGTGCTGTTGTATCTCTCCCAAGGCAAATACGAACAAGCCGAACCACTCTGCAAGAGTTCGCTGGCGATCAGGGAGAAGGCCTTAGACCCGGATGATTTCGATATTGCTGTAAGCTTGAGTGATCTGGCGGGTGTCTATTACAGTCAGCGCAAATTTGAGGAGGCCGAACCGCTGTACAAGCGTTCATTGGCAATAAGTGAGAAGGCACTTGGTCCGGATCATCCTAAAGTTGCGCTACTCTTGAATAATCTTGCCGTGCTCTACGAAAGTGACGGCAAGTACAAGGAGGCGGAGCTCCACTATAGGAGGGTGCTGTCGATCCAGGAAGAAACAGACCTGCCGGACAACCTCAATGTCGCGGAAAGCCTGAAGCGTCTGACCGGTTTGTACCGGACAATGGGGCGTACGAAAGAAGCTAACGAGCTCGATCAGGTCCGCAAAGAGAACGATTTATATAGCAATACCATATTGCGTGCGGCTGCGGGAGGTAGTCCTGATGCTGTCAGAGCTGCAATCGAAGCCGGGGAGGATGTCAATAGCCACCAAATGGGCAGCTACGCGGAAGGCTATACCCCATTACATGTTGCCGCGGAAAAAGGTCACTTGGAGGTTGTCAAGACGCTCCTGGAAAACGGAGCCATGGTCGACGCGAGGGACAAGGAAATGAATACCCCTTTGATGCTTGCCGTCACTAATAACGGGACGCTTGATGTCGTAAAATACCTGGTTGAGCATGGAGCCGATATTAGGGCAAAAAACAATCGCGACATGATGCCCCTTGAGTGGGTAAGCTATGAAAATGACAAATACATTCATTCGATAAATAGAAAACTGCTTGGTAAAAACAGATACGAGGTGTTCGGAAAAGTCATTAAATTCAATGATGTGGAGCTTGGCAACGAGGGCAAAAGTTTTTGGGTGGGTAGAACCGCCGAAAAATGCGCACTTCTGATAAATGGAAAACTCACTGAAATACCCATTGGAACCTGGTTGCACGAAAGCGGCTTTGGATCGATGATTTTTCCGGAAGATATTTCGTTAACCGTCGGTGTGAATGATATTGTTTTCGCAAAAAATGAACTAATCCAGGTATCTTACGATAAGGAGAGTGGAAATTTAACGACACAAATCGGCGTATTGGCCAAAGACATGACGCTCACGGTCGGCAACTTCAAAATCCCCTTTTTCGCCAAGAGGTATGACCCGGAGTATGTTCAATATCGGGGTCAGGCAAGCATGCACTTCCACGACAACGGGTCTATCAGCGAGGGTTATGTAAACGCTAAGGATTTCAAACTCAAAATTGGCGCCAATGAAATCACCTTCAAAGGTGACGAGATCATGGAGTTTGATAAGGACGGTGGTATCAGTGACGGCGTTATGGCAAGTGATGCTGTCTTGAGGGTAGGAAATAAAAAAATTGCCATTCAAGGTGGTCGTGGTAATTCAATAGCGACCTATCCCAATGGAAATATCCGTTCGGGCGATTTGGCGGAAGATGTTTCATTGCAGGTGGGAAAAAGCATGATTGCATTCAGGAAAGCTTCGACCATTTCTTTTTATGAAAATGGAAGCGTTAAGTTCGGGACTGTCGATCATGAAATTGCAATCAGTGTGAATGGTCAGAAGAAAACCCTGGAAAAACAGCGACTGTATTTTCAAGAAGACGGTGCCATAGAGATGATTTATGAAGGCTACAAATATAAGAAACGGGCGACGGAGCGACGTTCCTGAAATGAGCGGGTTCAAATTACATAGCACTGAGCATGGCATTGCAGGAGAAAATGATATTCCCGCCTCGGAAAAGGGTTGCACGGTACGCGGAGCAGATTTTTTCCATTGGAGTAGTATGAAGTATCTGATTTTAGGAGTTTATTTGCTGATGTGTTCTGCCTGTGCCCCAATCCCGCATTTCATCACCGTGACACCTGATGTTTCCGGCACGGTAACATATAATGGTGTCCCCTTGAGCGGGGTGAGCGTCCTGATCACGCCTGAACGTAATTACAATTCATGCAGTATGGCGGCAAGGACTTCCATTACCGATGCCGCCGGGGATTTTGAATTGAAGAGAGCCAGAAAGTTCATGTTTTTCAGCACAATGGGTGACTACTTCTTCACCCTCAAGGTATGCATAATCAAAGATGGCAATATGTATATCGGCTATACGGATGAAGGCAGCGGCTATCCTCCGGAATCAATCAGATTGAAATGCATTATAAACATGGACAGTAAATTTGTAGATAAAAATACCTCCAAGGCCGACTTTGATAAGTTTGCGGTCTGTACGATAGACAAATAATCGATTTGAGGAGACCCCATGGATTGCCTGAAAGGGTGCATACCGTTGATCTGCATGGTTCTGCTTTCTACCGCGGCACATTCCGAAGGTATCAAGAAAACAGAGCCGCTTTACGATGACAAAGACATATACGAAGCCATCACGCTGCATCCGCAAAAGTACATCACAAAAAGTGACGGGTTGCTGGAAACGGGTTTGGGCTTCCGTGGCATTTATGAACATGTCAGTCTGTTTCCGGTGCCGTTTGATAACGCAGTGGGTACCAACGACATGGGTAACGCCCTTACCATTATCTCTTTTCACCAAGGGAAGATGGCCTACAAAAGATACTTTAAAGATGACGTATATGATGTGTGTTGCGGCGGTAACTACATGTCCCATGCTGTTCCCGGTCTGGTCGGCTTTGGTCAAGGAGGGAGGTTTGTCCTCTATGACCTGAAAAAGAAATCTGCCCGTAGTTTCTCTACGCAAACCATCACAAAGATTGTTGTGGCCGATGCCGACAAACTGCACTTTTTATTCGGGAATAATCACAGAATTGAGCTTCTTGACTTGAGCGGCAGCGAGTCGAAGCTGATCAAGGAGATCTCTGACCCACTTGGAACAATCTGGTCCGCCGGCAACGACAGGATATTTATGTGGGAATATAGAGCAAAGATATTGCGGGTTCTTGACCTGAACCTGGAACCCGCACACCATCCGCTGGAAGGGGTGATAGCCGAGCATAAGGACAAAATAGGTTTTATGCGAATGGCTCTGCATCCCCACCTGCCGTTTGCCATACTGTACAACGGTATCAATGGTGAATTTGTTGTCAGCTGGGACAAAGACAGAAAAACACTCCCGCACGTTTTACTCTATGACGGAGAGGATTTTTCTGTTTCTCCTGATGGCAAATGGGTCGTCTACAAAACCGGCAACATTGGCCAGGACTCCCAAACTTATATGATGCCGGTCTCCGAGAAGTACCCGAATTATCTCGGATCGCCGATACTGTTGTCAGACGATTACTTCAACAACTATGCTTGGACCACCAACCCCACGGCGTTT
>Ga0351928_1033_pt1 | contig 24057 bp, 30 predicted proteins | sample BONcelHT113001E8_FD_206858 | JGI IMG/M metagenome (GOLD analysis project Ga0351928, IMG submission 206858) | Enriched cells from coal bed in the Powder River Basin, Montana, United States - BONCAT cells T11 rep2 HSBNCT.T11.300.1.E8 ... | reverse complement strand
CTCAATTATGTTATGAGCTGATAGTCTTTGAGTGTCAGGGACAATTGACGACTCCGATGACATTTTTTGCCATCAAGCTGGCTGACACTGTAATTGTTTCAGCAGAGGAGCCCGCGGAAATCGCCTATAGTCTCATAAATATTAAGCGTTTGATACAAATGTGCAAATACTTACCGGAGAAGTTTAAAGTAGTATCGGCAATAAATAGTGAGGAGTTATCCGAGGTAATGGTGATGAAAGATGAAGAGGGCAAAATAACCTCGCGAATTGAGGTCTTGACTGATAATCCCGCAGAGCTTGCGATTATCTTAGACAGCGATTACGGCTATGAGGAGAAACTATTGGATAAGGCAGCCGGGAAAAAAGGACGTATTATTGCGATGCTATCAGGTATTTTACTGGGCATGAAAGGTAATTATACTGTGAGCAAAAGTGATATTCCACAGACCGCGAAGATTCAAAAGATTAGACTTTAAGCTAAAGATAATGAAATAAAATATGGAGGTTATATGGTCATTGTATTCAATCCCTATCAACATATTGGGCGACAGGACATTGATATTGTAAAGAATATTGATATTCCGGCGGTTGACTGCCTGTATGATGTGTTAGGCAATGTCAGGGAATATTTAAGAAATGAGCATGCCAATTCATTTGCCCAGTCAATAATTGATCCGGCAGTCAGGGAGGCTATGAAGGCAGTAATATCCGATTATATAACTGAGAGAAGAAACCTGCACATCAGGGTCGTAGATTTGGAAAGTCTCATCAAAACAATTCAGCAGGAAATTCTCTATTTCGGTCCAATCCAAAAAGCACTTGATGACCCTGCGGTAACAAATATAGATATAAATACGCCGCGAGATGTATATATCGAAAGAGATGGGGAGGAGGAGTACCGGCCTGACCTCGGTTTCAAGGATGAGGAGCATCTCTATAACGTAATCAACAAAATGCTTATTCCGCTTGGAAAGACATTGACAGCAAATGAACCACATATAGACAGCCTGTTTGAAAACTACCGGATCTGTGCAGTGCTAAAAGCTGAGCATGGAGGGATTGCTACGGAAAGCACGTGTGTTTCAATTCGAAAATTTGCTGAGGATTCACTCTCGCTTGAGCAGCTAGTCGAATACGGGACAATCAGCCCGGAGCTGGATGAGTTTTTTCACGATGCGATTCCTTGCTCGAATGTCATTATTGCCGGAGCCACCAATTCGGGTAAAACAACATCACTCGTTTCCTTCCCATTATATTTTGCGGAGAATACCCGGATTATCACGATTGAGGACAGCCCGGAGATGATGCTGCGCAGAAAAAAGGTTTACCGGAATTACCGCAACATTATTGCGTTGCAGACAAAGCATCATGAAAACCAAGAAAAAAGATACGATATCGCCAAATTGACGAAGGTGTCGTTGCGCATGAGACCATGGAAGATTATTGTTGGTGAAGTCAGAGATGGAAATGCAGCCCGTCAGACTCACGAGGCTATGAATACAGGGCATAACTGCTACGTGACCATTCATGCCAGTTCTGCAAGAAACGCGGCTACCCGTCTTGTACAATTGGCTGGAGATGGTTATAACGACGAGGCTATAGCAGCACAGCTTGCAGATACGGTGGATTTAATAATATTCCAGCAGAAAATAAAAAAGAGTCGTATTATCACGGAGGTAGCAGAGTTGATCTCGTATGATGGGGCTAAGCATCCTGTTTGCTCCACTGTTTTTGAATATGTATGTACCGGGGTTACCACCGAGGGATATTCAAGCGGGTATCACCAAAGGGTACAGCCTATTTCGGCGGAGCTTGCCGGTAAGTTGCGTGCCAATATGGTATCGGAGGATAATATCAGCAAATGGAGGAATGCCTGAAATGCTGCCGTTTTTGAGTGGTGCCTTATTTGCCGGATTGTTTCTTTTTGCCTGGTTTTTGTTCAATCCGCCGTATCAAAAGCAAGATAATAAGAGGTTAATCATAATGCAATTATCAGGCATAGTCGATTTGCGAAGGTATGAAAATGAAGCCACAATTGCAGGCTGGAATGTCACCGGTAAAGAAATAGCGGTAATCGTGTTGCTAGCTGCAGGCGTTTGTGCAATTACCGCGCTGTTAGCAGAAAATGTTTTCATTCTTATTGCTGGTTTGGTTATGGCTGCATATTTACCTCCTTTCTTGATCGAAAAAAAAAGGCAAAGTAACAGACTGCACATGGTAAGCAAGCTTACAGACCCGTTCCGTATCTTGCTCTCACGCATACCGGATCAGCAAAACATCACGAGGGCACTTGAAAAAACCCGTGATGAAGTGACTGATGAACGCATTCGCAGATTGTTCGACGGATATTTTCAGGATATGGCCATCAGTGGCAGTGTACGGGATGCTCTTTTACATATGAAGAAAAATATAAATATTAAGAAGTGCGACTTATTTTTTACAAATCTGATTCTAGCCCATTATGAAGGGTTTACGGTCGAAGCTTGTAAGGCGTTGGACAAGGCGATTGAAGCTCTTGAGTTTGACCTCAGGGCGATAGAAAAAGTAAAGGAGCAAAACCGGATAAAAAAAAGGAAGCTATATCTGACCTTGGGGACAGTATGGTTGTTCCCGGTTATTCTCTCTTTTGTAAATATGACCGGAACCAACATCTATTTAAACACTTTGCCTGGAAGGCTTTTGATATTCCTTTACTTTGCCGGCAGTGTTTTTGTTTATGTTAAAGGAGAACATTATTTGAGCCTTCATCTTGATGAGCTATGAAGGGAGGATCCTTTTGTTGTTGAGATTTATCTGGTCTTTTGTCATGCCTTTTGCTCTGGCTCTGTTTGCTGCCATACAGGTTAAAAAAAGATTATTCACCGATAAGAGCACACATCGCGCTATTATGAAAGCCAAAGAGGTAATCATGTCAGAACGGGAGCTGCAGATATCCAAGGAATCAGCGATAACGAGGTATGTGCTGAGAATTATGACAAAAATAAAAAATGTGCTTGATTTGGAGCACATTATTCTGTCTGATATTCGAAATATGTTAAATCAGATGGGTCATAATAAAACAGCTGAAAATGAATTAGCCGGCTATGTGGTCTATAGTATGACCAGCGCACTACCAGTTATTGCTGTTCCTTTTATTACGGGTTATTGCGGATATATTGCGCTTTATCCTGTTGCAGTCGGGATTGTCTTTTATCGAAAATATATGAACTTAAAAAAACAATATCTTCGCTGTCAAACAGAGCTCGTCAAAGACCTCCCTGATTTAATTGATAAATTGCGGATCAGCTTTGCAAGCGGGCGCAATTATATACCCGCTTTTGTGCAGGCTCGTGAGTATTGCGGTCCCGGTATGCGTAATATGCTTGACAAGCTTGTTAATGACCTCCAGTGCATGAGGCCGGCACAAGCCCTTGATATATTCGCGGACGCTTTTAAACTTCCGTTCGTAACAAAATTTGCATCTGCTGTAAAGATAGCTGTTGAGTATGGTAATGAAGCAGCGGAAAACTATTTCAGGATTATTGAAAATGACATCTTAGAAGTAAGAAGGCTAGCAATAGAGGAACTGACGAAAACGAAACCGGAAAAGGTTTACGAGCTTTATTTGCTCCTGGTCTTTCTGGCTGCCGGGGCACTCCTTATTAAGGGTTGGGAGATATTTTCACAGGTAAGTGAAATTATTTGAGAAGAAAAGAGGAGAGATACAAAAATGTTAAAAATGCAGAGGAGCGTCAGCGTGATGTGGTCATATATCAAAAGCAGAGTAACAGGTTTCTATCAAAATGAAAAGGGAGAGCTTGTCGGGAGTATTGGTTGGATGGCTATTCTGGCCACAGCGCTTGTCCTCGTACATGGTTTGATTACAGGTTGGCTGCCGGGTTTTGTCGGCCGTATTTTTAGCAGGATGGATTTACTAGTATTCTATACGAACAGGTATTTTGGTTGAGGGGTTAAGTGTTAAACGGAGGGAAGAGCTATGAAAGCTATTAAGGCATTTTTGCGGGCTAATCGTGGCGAAGGTATAATTTCTGCGCTGTATACAATGCTCTTATTGACCATTATTTTTTTTATTGGTATTGATATTGCCGGATATACAGCTACTGCCTGGAAGCTAAGGAATGCCTGCAGCGAGACCCTGAGTCTGATGAAAATTGAGAATGGCTATGATAGCCGGATTGAGCAGGCTTTTCTTAAGTTTGCCGGGGCTCAGGGCTTAATGATGGAAAAAATTAATATTTACGGCACGCCGAAAACAGTTCAGAGGGGGGATACAGTTGAGATAAACGCATCGATTCCTTATGAAATAAGATCTATAAGACCCTTTAGCCAGAGCCTGAAGCTGGATATAAGCATTAGTATGTCCGGTCTGGCGCAGGATTTTATCCGGTATTAACTCCATCTGAATGCAGTTTCACTTTATCAGGTAGGTGATGATGATGCGTGCTCCGGTCTGGATGATGGCAGGGCTTTTATTGGCTATTCTTATCATGGATATAACGACGGTTTGGATGGTTCGAAGCAAAGTAATAAGTGCGGCAGATATGGCACTTGATGCTGCTTTGGTAGGTGGATTAATTGAGTATGACGCAAAAGAGGGTACAGGCATTATCGATGAGAATCAGGGCGAAGAGCTGGTCTGCAGGTATTTTAGGGAGAACCTTAAACTGGACAGCAGACTGGAAAACAGGTTTTTAAAGGATACGAGAATTGAACTTTCATTTGTCCAGGAGGGTGGCAAGCCTAGGGCGGCGATTCAGGTGAGGACTGTTATCCAGGCAATGGCGCCAAAAATTATAGGTCTGGACGGAATACCTGTCACGATTAAAAAAAACCAGTATCATGTCAGTACTTATAAATAAGGGGGAACAGGAGAATTGCGAAAGATAGTCAGAATGAGATTGATTAAAACCATGTTTGTAGCTGGAGTTTTTTTCGCTATATTCTATATTACTTTTTCTCTTAACAAAATGTATATCAAAGAGAATACAGACATGGCAACCGTTGTCGTGGCTGCCCAAAAGATAAGAGCGTTTTCAGCGGTAGGCCGGGATCAGGTAACACTGGCCAAAAGACCTAAGTCTGTAATTCCCAAAGAGGCCTTATCTGAAATGGCACCGTTGTTTTCAGGTGAAAGATATTATACCTCAGATCTCGGCTTTGGTGAAGGAGATATCCTGCGTCTGGACAGGCTTACAACAAAGCAGAATAATTCTCCGGGAAATCTGGCAGCCCTTGCAGAGACGAACAAGATGCTCGTAGCGGTGAACAGCAACCTCGTTAAAAGCTGTGCAAATATGGTTGGGCCTGGCGCTGTAGTTAATGCAATCGTCATTGTAAAAGGGAAGAATATGAATAATCCGGATATAGTAATTGGACCGGGCGAGGACATCAGACTCGCAGATTTGCTGGTGGTTGACAAAAAAAATGCCGATGCGGCAGAACCCGCTCAAAAAGGCAGGGATGCTATTCCGGCAGTGGTAACTTTAATCATGGACAGGACTAATCTTGATACGGCCAAGGCCTTAGTACAATATAACGAAACAGGAAGTGTATACCTGTTGCCCGTAGGCTTTAACGGCGATATGTATTTGGCGGCCAGAGCCAGTGTATCAGATGAAGAATTAAAATGAGGAAATTAATATTAACAGTTCTTATCTTAATGTTTCTATCGCCAGATGTGGTACAGGGCTTAGAGGAGCATTGGGCACAGCAGGAAATTGATGGGATCAGAGTCGCCTATGGTGTTGAATTCTATGGAAGCCACGATGCTCATGCAGAGCTTGCTCTTCAGGAGAAGCTGTGGAAACTGGCTGGAGTTGACCTGACACCGGTACGGGAGTTGCAGCGGTATAGTGTAATCAAAGTCCTTGCAGAAGCCCTCCAGCTCGAGGAGGCTAGGGAAGCAGAGATCCCTGTTGTTTTGGTTGGCTTCGAGGATATCTGCAATTATTGAATTAAGGCAAATCTGGTTCTGGTCAGAGCCAAGAAAGCAGGATTACTAGCAGGCAGGCTAAACTCCGGACGTTTATTTATGGAGCCGCAAGCCCACATAACGAACGCCGAACTGATTTCTTTGGTTATGAGACATATGCAGATGAAGGATAAGAAAGGATACTAAACGATAGTTCGCGTGTATTAGATGAAATGTATGTTTCCGACCAGTCACAAATGAAAAGTAGTAGGGGCAACGGGAAGTTTAGCGGCGTAAAACAAGATTAGCGAAGAGAGGGTTGATATTTTGAAGGTGTTTCTAGCTGTAAATCATCCGGAAATCGAGTCTGCTGTTGAAAAGCTGGAATCCGAAAAGGGAATAAAAGAATTGGGAAAAAGTATAGGGATTGAGGGTTTGAGTCATTGGGCCAAGCCCATTTTAATTGCTGATCAGGCCATGTACCGGGAACGCTTGATCGAAAAAGCCAAGGCAGCGGAGCCTGATATTATAATTCTTTACGATAAGCTGCCTGGAGTAATTGAATTGGAAATCTTATTAGAGGAAATCAGGTTAGAGGTCAAAACGAGTACACACAAGGACACGAGAGTAATATTTCTTACTTCACTGGAGCAGGGAGCACCTATTCTTAGAAAGGCTGTCGAGCTAGGTGTGTGGGATATTATATCCGGAAAGGATATCCTCCTGATTGATCTGATAAAAAGTATCTATCATCCGTCTAATTATTCTGATGCCGCACATTTCAGACTTGCTTCTGATAATAAAAGCCAGGTTAAGTTTATACCTAAATATGTAGAAAAAGAAAAAATCGTAGAGGTTCCGGTAGAAGTTAAAGTAAAGGAAATTGTTCAAAAGACTGAGTATGTGAGACTTGGGGCCGTAAGCGGGAATAGAGAGACCGTTTTAATCTGGTCACCTCTGGAATCGGGCAAGACTTTCCTTTCCGTAAACCTTGCGGTGGCGTTGGCCAAGATGGGTCTTAAAACTGTATTGATTGATGCCGATACAACCAACAGGTCCATCGAAAACTTTTTTATATTATCAAAAGAAGAAAAATATGCTTTCATAAAAGCTCTAACGAATCATTATGATGCTGAGGAGATATTCCATCAGTGTCATGTTTATAAAAAGAATCTCTCTGTTCTGACACTTCCTTCCGGTAAAGCAGAGCTGCCGGAGGTCACGCGCGAAGACTTCATTTATATATACGAAACGTTGCGCAGCCAATGTGATATTTTCATTATTGATGGATGTAAGAATATCGGGAGCAACATGACGCGTGCAGCTTTGGATATGGCCTCAAAGGTCCTTGTTCCGGTCACGCTTGATCCAAACCGGGCTAATCTTACGAAGGCTGCCTTAAATGGTTTAGATCGCAGTATATCTTTAGGAAAATTTGAACTACTCCTAAATATGTACATAAGTGCAGGGTTTCCAAGTGCACAGGATATCTCCGAAATAATAGGCCTTAAATTATTACCGGTAAATATAGCAGCTGCTGTAGCCTCAGCTTACCGAAGCATTGCCGAGGGGATACCGGCTTATGATAGTGGATATACGCCTGAGAATTTCATTCATACAATAAACCAGCTGGCCAATTATTTGAATGAGGGAGATCCGAAGGGTCGAACAATATCATCAATAAGGAAGAAGCTATTTGGCTTTGGGAAGCTAGGGGGTTAAAGGTATGAACAAACAACGGATAATATTAATTTTTCTCGGGCTTTTTCTTGCCTGCAGTTCCGCGTATGCCATCTTTTCTTTGTCCCAAGTCCAGGAGAAAGAAGTGCCGGTCGTTGTTGTAACCAAGGACATACAACCTCTGGAAGAATTCACACCGGATAACGTCAGTATAGTGAATATCTCTTCGAAATACGTGCCGGTTAATACGGTTCCAACACTGGACAGTATACTAGGTAAAATGGCTGCAACAACTTTATTTAAAGGGGAGGAGCTTATTTCCGCGAGGATATATACCGGAAGCATCATTGCCAAAGAGGATGAGAGGTATCTATATATTCCGGTCAAGAATGTAACATTGAATCCGGGGGAAATAGTCGATATATATCTTGTTTATTCCCTGGGGAAGTCAGTTTATTCCGGAGTAGAAACGGTACTGGTCAATAAGGTTGTTGCCTCAGTGATTGACGAAGATGGTAATGATATCGATGGGAGTGTTTCAATTAAGGGTCAGCAAAGCATACAGACTGGGATTGAAATACTTGCCACACATGAAGAGATTGTGCTGTATCTCGACAAGCTGCGCTTTGCCAGGGATGTACTGGTCAGACACGGGAAGGGAGCGGCTCTTCATGAAAACAATACTGGCCACAGGTCTTCATAGGGTTGACGAGTATATCCTGAAAACTCACGCGGATATTTTAATACTGGATAGGGTCGATAATATTGAGGGCTGCTTAGCTGCCCTGAGAATGTATAAGCCGGACCTTCTGGTATTTAGTGATCAGGTAGTATACATTGAAGAACAGGCGCATTTTATTACGGAGGTCGTGCTCCTTGTCCCGGGAATGAACATCATCTATCTTAATGCCTCTTCTGGCAGTGTTTGCCGTGAGGATTTGGAAAAGCGGGGCATCAGCTGCCTCTATTCCCCGGTAAGCGGTCAAGACATTAGTCGCTTATTATATGAAATCAAAAGGGTGGAAAGCCAAAGGCAGAAGGTTGTAGCTGTCTGGAGCCCCAAGTCCGGTGATGGCGCCAGCTTAACATGCGAAGCTATGACCCAACTGCTGTGGCAATGCCGTGACAATAATCAGGATAGTATTGGTATGCTTGATTTTAACGTCAAATCACCCTGGCTGAAGTATAGACTGGAGCTAGATGAGAAGGTCATTATCGATGAGCTATTGCCTTATATCAGTGCAGGAAGTTTGACACCGGAGGTACTAAGGAAATACTCGAGAGAGATTCGGAAAAAAACCGGATTGTGCTTTGTAGGAGGTATCGGCAGGCCGGAACTTTATAACAGATATAACTCTACTCAGTTTAATACTATTCTTAATATTGCCGGCGCTTTGTTCAGACAAATTGTCATTGATGCCGGCAGTCTTCTTGACAATGCCGGTACGGTCACGGCCTTAAAAAACGCCGACCTTATTTTTGCTGTTTTGCAACCTGATTACGTTTCGCGGCAGTGTCTCAAACAAAGTATGGGCTTGTTTCCGGCGTATGGAATTGATCCGAACAAAGTTAAGATTCTTATTAACTGGCATCATCCCCAGCTTTCGGAGGAGCCCGCGGCAGTCATCAAGGGTCTAAATTTGGAAATGGCAGGGTCATTGCCTGACATAGGAATAAGCGTTTACCGGTCAGGAGGGACCCTGTTATTTGATAATCAGCATGACAGGGCGGTTTTAGCGTATATGTCTACTTTACGTGATGTTCTCCAAAAATACGGCCTTGTTACGGACACTTCAAAGAAAAAAACCGGCTTGATGCCGAGAATATTCGCTAGAGGTGCCCAGAGATGATCAATGCTGTCTTATATTTCAAAGAAATCAGTTATGACGAAGTTATTGAGTTAGCCACTGATTATATGACGAATCCCCCCATTCTGGCGGAATACAAAGAATTTCATAGCATGATGCTCAATGAGGCAGTGCGACGTAACCCTTCGGCTAAGCAATATGTCAAAACGATGCTCGGAAGCTTTCTCGATTCCGGTCCTTATCGGGTTGAAGCATTGACCCATGAACAGCTTATTCGTTCGCTCTTTGAGAATATGTATGGACTGGGACCTATTGAGGAGCTTATCGATGACCCTGAAGTACAGGAGGTAAATGTCAATGGCTGCAGTAATATCTGGTATGAGAAAAACGGCATTAAACGCCGGGCTGCAAACCTATCGTTTATCAGTGAGGAGAAGCTAAAGCGGGTTATCGACCGATGCTTGCCGACAAAAGAAGTCAACCGCTTCGAAGCCTTTGCTCAGTCAAACTTTGATAAATCCCGAATCTATGTTGGGGTTCCGCCGGTTGCAAAAATGTCATACCTAAATTACCGAAAATTTTCGGTCTTTCAGGCTACGGAAGAGGCCTACCTTAAAACCGGGACATTGACGAAGGAAGCCCTGGAATTTTTGATGCTCTTTGTCAGGCACAGGGCTAACATTACGATTATAGGACCGCAGAACACCGGGAAGACTACGCTTTTGAGTTTTCTAACTGATTATTATCCTGCTGATTTTCGTATCGGTGTACTTGAAAGTCCGGAATTTGAAACAGAAATTGAGTCGAGAAGACCAGGTGGTAATATCTTTTCGCTCAAGGCCGATGCGAAGCTCAGAGTGACCGAACTTGATATTTTCAAGCATGCCCTCAGGTTCTCGGCTGATGTCTTGATTATACCGGAGGCGCGCGGTGCAGAAATGGAAGAGGTCTTAAAAGCTCAGCGCCGCGGGAACAGGGGGAGTATGACAACTGCCCACAGTATTTCACCGGCGAACCTTGTCGATGACATGATGCTGATGATTATGGAATCAGGGAAAACCTATCAGTTAAGCCTGTTGCGGATGATGGTAGCGAAAGCGCTCGATATTATTATCACGATGCACCATTTTCCTGACGGTAGCCGTAAGGTCATCGGTATTTCTGAGGTTGATTACGATGATATCAACGAAAAGCTTATAGTTAATGATTTGTTCATTTGGGAGAAGGAAGCCTTAGTAAGGAACGGGAACAAACTGCGCGATGAGCTGACCTATAATCTGATTTTTCATGGAGCGGATGCCGAAGAATTAAGAAGGAGGGGACTTTCGTGAATCGTTTTGCAGCCCTTCTTTATGTGACCTGGAGCATCGGTGTAATCTTGTTTATTTATACAGGCGGCCAGCTCGTACTTGCGAGAAAGCATTTATCATCGTTTCACGAGCGGAGAATTCAGACCGATTTAGCAAGTGTTGTTCTTGAAAACAAGCGTGTCCGCTCGTTGCAAAAATACATTGAGCAGAAGACAAGTTTTTCCGGCGTAAACTGGGGCTTTCAATCATTTATGCTGTATTCATTGCTTACCGGTGTGATTGGAGGAGTGATCGCCTTAAAGTACCTGAATAATATGGCTGCAGTCTTGCCTCTGGGAGTATGTGCCGGACTCATTCCATGGACCTATGTAACCTATTCTATTATCAAAAAGCAAAGCCTCATCGAAAGACAACTCGGAGAGACCATCCAGTATTTTATTTCCGAATACGGTTCCCTGCCGAATGTTGTTTCAGCATTGAACAGCATTCTGCCAAAAATTGATAAACCTATTAAAACAGAACTGGACTACCTTATCAGGGATATGAACAGTGGGATATCCAGTGAAGAGGCCCTTTTTTCTTTCGCAGGAAGACTAAACAGCCGGTGGGCCTATCGTTTAGTGCATATTTTGAACCTGCGCATGAATAAAGGAATAAATATCAGCGCTATGCTTTTTAATATCTATTTGGATATGAATACCGCGCAGATTAAGGAGAAAGAACGGGGCATGGAAATTATAGGCGCACGGTTGGAGAGCTACTTTTTATACCTGTTTATTCCGGGAATATACTATCTGGCCAGCAAGATAAATCCGGAGACTCATTACATTCTAACCCGGACTGGGGACGGCAAAAGAATAATGTTTGTCACAGTCGTAATATTTCTAGTCGGTATTATGATGACAATCCGTACGGGTAACACCAGGATAAAATAAAGGGTGATGTTGATGAAGCTTTTAGCGGCTTTTTTTGGGCTCGGAACCGGGCTTTTTTTTATTGGGCTGTTTTCAGTAAGAAGAAACAGGCTCGGCCGGGATTTGCGAGAGCAACACAAAAATTTCATTTTTAATATATTAAGACCTTTAAGCTATTTACGACCGGTACGTCTGTTGATTGGGCAGACCAAAACGATGAGAGTTGTTGAAATTGAAGATTTATTAAGACGTGCCGGCAACCCTTGGAGCATTAAGGCGCGAGATGTTCTGGTAACCAGGGCGCTATTATCCACTATTGCTGTATTTGGAGTTTTATTGTTTAGTGGGCTGGAAACAGTCAGAAATTCCATCCGATATCTTACTTTTAGCAATGGGGTGGTAGTTAGTGAGGCATCTTCTTTTGCGGTACCTGTGGTAGCGAGTTTGTTTTTAGCGGTGACGTCATTTTTTACACCGCAATTAATCCTGCACTACCTTGTTAAACGAAGAGAAATGAAAGTTGCCGCTGAACAGGGTTTATTCACAGAAATAGTCTTTATGTGTCTAAAGGCACGGCTCAATCTAAAAGAGGCCCTCGAAGAGGCTACAAAAACAACGGATTATCTGAAACCGTATTTGAAAGTGTGTCTGAATGGTTGGCCCACTGATAAGTTGAAAGCGCTGGACACCTTAAAGAGGGGAGTCGGCGTAGCCGGCTTTCAGGTTATTATCGACCTGCTTGTCCAGGTCGCTGATGTTGGGGATGAAAGGATAGCCGATTTTCTCGAAAGGAACAAGAAGATAGAAGATGAAATAAAGAATATCAATATCTCGGCCAGATCAAAGGTCAGACCGCTCTTAATAACACTGCAGATGTTTTTGCCGTTTATCTTAATACTGGTAGTGCTTTTTTATCCTTTAATCATTCAGGTCGAGAAGCTTCTATGGAACTTCTGAGTATTAGGAACGAAGGGAGGTGTAAGCATATTGAGGCTGATGCTGGAGTTTTTTAAAACAAAGAAAGGGAGTCTTGTCGAAAACATTATTTATATCATAATTATCGGGGCGCTGTCGTTCACTTTTTACGCTGATAAGTTTAAAGACCCTATGGTCACACAGATGGATAGTCTTAATGAGAAAATACAGACATGGACAAATACCTCAGGAATATAGGTGATAATCATGGCGACAATTAGCAGGTTTTTTAAAAACAGAAGCGGCAATCTGGTACAATTTTTAGTTGCAGTTGCAATTCTGGGGGCGCTGAGCTATAACTTCTGGGCCAATTGGGCGGTGAGCATTAAAGCTGCCGGTGTCAATCTTAAACAAAGAATTGAGGCAGATGATTGGCTGTCCGAATAATGAAAATGGGTGAGAACTGATGATTACAGCGTTTTTTAAAAGAAACAAAGGCTATCTTCTCGTCGAGGTCATTGTCGCATTGATAGCAGTTGGAACAGTTACATTTTTTATCATAAATAACGATATCCTGCCCGGCTTGAAGGCAAAATGGGACATACAGAATAACGCGATTCAAAATAATTGGATCAGGTAAGGGGAGCGCTTTATGGAAGTAATGCGGGAATTTTTCCGGTGTAGAAAAGGACATATTTTGATACAGGCACTTATTATTTTCCCAATCATATATGTAGCGCTATTTTTACCATTCAGCTTTGCTGTTGTTCAACATAAGCGCAGCGTTTTGAACGATGTTTTGGATTATTCACTGCAGAGAGTTGCAATAGAAGGCGGCATGACCAGCCGCTTAAGACAGGAGATATTGGATATTTTGGAGGAGAGGGGCTTTAATCCCGCCGAAGTAGCGATTATGCCGGCAACTTTTATTGAAAGGTCACGCGGTGAGGTCATAGAGATAACAATAGCGATGCCCGGTCATTCCGGCATATTAAGTGGTGTCAGGGCCATCGGCGGTACCCCCCCTCCGGAGGAATGGCAGTTGGCGGCCAGCGGAAGCATTATGAGTGAAAAAATACCATAAGAGGAGGATGTTATTAATGAAAAGGTATGCAAAAGAGGGACAGGTTGTTGTAGCAGGGAGAGTTGGGAGGATTGATAAAAAAAATGATTCAATAGTAGCTGTTTCTATTGCTAATAGGATTAATAGGGAGGAGACCAGTTGGGAGAACGTTGCTTTTTTCAATCCTAAAGATGACGAAAAGTTCCGAATGGGGGATTTTGCTGAAAAGTATATACGTGTCGGTCAATATTTGACGGTACTTTGCAATGAGGTTATCAACGGTGATTATAAAAATCTCTATGCGTCTTCGGTAGAATTAGGGCCAAAATCACAAAGACAGGGTGAAGAGTCTTAGGAACTTCCACCAAAAGCTTATAATCCTTTGATAATGAGGTCTGTATGCTGAAGATATTAAATAGATTTTTACAGAATAATAACGGGGTCCTGTTGATGTATCTTCTATTGCTTTTTCCGATGTTCTGGTGGCTCTGGAGTATAACGCTGGACGGTACTGATGCCAAATATGTTTCTGCACGGGCGAAAACGGCGCTGAACAGGGCTGTAAAGGCGGCAGTCTTAGCCATTGATAAAGAAAAGTTGGCTTGTGGCAGTATTTTCATCGATAATAGTAATTCCCGCGCTAATTTTGACCGGGTATTAACACTCAATCTTGGTCTTCGTGAGGACTATGCCCCTGCCGGAGCTTCACCGCTTCAGGATGCACCTGAGATTTTAAATTATTATGTCTGCCAGGGTCCGTGTCCCTATACTTATAACTATTTGCTTGGTGACATTAAGAATATTGCATATACCTTTGAAGACCCGGGTGTGTTTGCGCTCATCAGAGTTAGGTATAAACATAAATTTACCGGGAAAATACAGGACATTTATGTCTATGCTGCAGCCGAAGTGGTATCTGACTAGCAAAGGCGCAAATTGGCAAGAGGGGTGAGTTTTTGGGGGGAGCGACATGGCTGAAAGTGATAAGGTCTGCGGCATTTTTAAGCGTATACAGCATATTTGTGTTAATCTGTACTCCGGCATACGCTTCTGTTGTCTATACGGATGATAGTTTCACTGATACGTCTAAGATTGATACAAACTTAACCACTGCTACAGTCGATACAGTAAATGGCTGGGTTACTCTGTCGGGGAAAAACACAGGTAACTCTATTGCGCTTTATGAAGACAGCTTTGATGTCACTGTAATAAACGGAGAAGCTGTAGAAACATATCAATACAATGGTTTAAGTATGCAAAGAAACGAAGGGTTGAGTATCCTCACGGGATTAAATGACCCGGTCAGCGTTATCTCACAACAGATAGGAGAGTATATCGTTTTGGATCAAGAGAATAAAGAAGCGCTGTATTACCAATATGACGGCAGTACTATGGTAAAAAACGAGTTTTTGTCGGTATCGGGACTTGCTAAACCTGTTGCTTCCGGTTCAGCAAGAAAAACTTACGATTATACGATTCTTGATGGTCAGAAAATAGACTGGTATTGCTTTGCTGGGTCGGGGATGTGCTTAAACGAGCAATTGAGCCTTGACCTGGGAGAAATACAAAGACCCGTCAGCCTGTCACAAAAAGCTGGGGAATATGAATATGCGGTTATTGACAGAGCTGACGGGTCGGTTAAGTATTACTCTGTTCAGGAGGGTGTGCTCATACAGGACCTGCGGAGGAGTATACCTGCCGGAGAACTAACTAATCCAAAGAGTATCAGCTTAAACAGCGCTGAAGAATGCTATCTGGTTTTGGATGATAATGCTGTGCGAGCCTATTGTTTTGAAGGTTCGCTGATGGTCTTCAACCCAATTTTATCGGTTATCAGTGATTTGCGGAATCCATTTGCAGTGGCTGTAAAGCCAGGAAGCTATGATTGTGCTGTCGGTCAGTATGATGAGGATGGCAATTCGATTATTAGTTATTACGCCTTCGATGGTAATGAGATGATAGAAAATGAGAGCTTGCGTATAAGCGGTCTGGCGGCAACAGGTTATGGCAATGACCAGGTGTTGATTGGCAAGGAGGGATTCTCAGACCATAATGTTTCAGGATTAAAGCTCGTTGCCGATGTGGAAATACCCACAGGGACAAGTATCGCCTGGGAAGTCACGAATGATGGACTAACCTGGAAGACGATAACGAACAATGGGGAGGCTGTCAGGTTTGCTTCGCCCGGAACAAAACCGAATTACCGCGCTGTTCTTCATACCGGGAATAATAAGGTAACACCGAAGATTCTTAGTGTACAGCTGATAGATGCCTCAATGTGGATAGGGGATTTTCAAATAGCTGAAATTATCGGCCCGTCAATACCTGATAACCCCGGGCTGCCCACAGAAGAGCAGGTTAAAATCTGGGCCGGATATAACGTGGGTTTTCAGATTTACACGTCCGGGGCTATCGCAAGCGTTGCCGCAGATATATCCTTTGATGACAAGGTTATAACACTAAGCAGTATTTTGGGCGATATTACACCACTTTACCCTGTCGACTGTGAGAATAACTCCTGGCAGGGAGCCTTTTTTATAGAGACTGACGTTCCAGAAGGAACACTACTCGACATCGATTTTGCGGCAGCGCAGGGCCTTGATTTTTGTTACGTATCGTATGCTGAATTTGCCATTGTGTACGGATCTGCTTTGCAAAACCATCCAATCCACCTGACTCGTTAGGCAGTAAGACTTTCTTATAAGAAAAACTCTCCAGTCAGGAGAGTTAATAATCATCAGCTTTCAAGAATAGAAAAACAATACAAATTCTTTTGCCATCACGTAAGCGTTACTTAAACCTGTGAGTTAGATGAAAACGGCTATCGTCAGTATGGTTTTTTGGAGTTTATAGCAATTGAATGTATTTTAATACACTCTTTGTCCTTGGACCATTGGAAAATAAAATCATGTTCTGTCCCTTCGAAAAAGCCAAAATCAACAGGTGTTAGTAGACCTTGTTGGAGATTCCTATTTAAGAGGGGAAGGATGTTTTTATTAACGTGCCGTTGAAAAGCATCAAGGCTACTATCGTCAAGTGCATCCAAACCAAGAAAGTAAGGAAGCTGAATCAACTTATACGCACTAGTGTATTCTCCCTTTGCGATGCTTACTAAAAACTGTAGTGATATATTATGGCCAATACGAATAGGGTCCTGCGGTAGAAATGGTTTTTGCTCGTAGGCTCTGCCATCCCATTTATATATACTACATAAGCGCATGTGAGGAGAGGCTTCTGCCAAACTAAAAATATCCTTTCCGTACCATATTGACTCTTCAATAACAGTTTCAAAAATTCCATCTAAGTCCACATCTTTGACATCGAGAGATCCATGATAAAAGGTTTTTTCCTCCTTCCAGACTAAAGCAGGTGTTTTATTTACCCAATGGAAAATGTATGGAGTGAGAAAATGGCCATTTCCAGTTGCTAAAGCTATTATTAATTCCGATTTCCCATCGCCGTTAGTATCTGCAACAAAGGCGCAATCAATAATACCTTCAATACCTGCACTTTCATCATAAAGACTTTTGGGGTTACATGTGTTTGTAAGAATACAGCTATGTGTTAATTCTTCCCCGTTAAAATTGATGAGATAGACTGAAAAAACAGGCGGGAAAGATTCCCAATTTGTATAACCTAATACTATTTCATTTTGTTTATCTCCGTCAAAATCTTCCTGATAGAGGAAAGTAATCTCAGCTGATGGTGGGAGAAGTCCATGTATGTATTGGGCAATGTTTACCATGTGTAACCTCCTATCTTTAATACACTGGAGAGATTCTTACTACAAAAATCAATAAATTATCTATATAGTCTATTCATGAACAGGCATTAGAAGTAACAGAATTACCAATTTTAAATCCAAAAAAAATAAAGGAACTTTTATTTTGGGTGAATTAAATAGCATGTATTTTAGAGTTGAAATAAAGAGGCGTTATCCCATTTAATAAAAGGGATGTGCCTCTTATTGTGTTGAAAAATCAATTGCTTTCGCAGTGGTTCACTGACGAATTATCGTTCTCAAGCTTTGCCATACCTTACTGCCCGGTGATATCACTTATGATAAAAATGAAAAAAGAAATGGGGTTTAGATTAATATGAAGGCAAGAACGTTTATTAGTATATTAATTCTAAGTCTATTGTTAGTCTGCGCTATCCCGGATGACTCTTCAGCTGCAGTTTCAACGAATATTCCAATTCTTAATCTTAATGGCGGATTACACAGCGGCAATGATGTGATGCTCTGGGTTGCTTCTCAGGGAGCTCCTTCAACATTTACCGCAAACTTTACTGCTTCGCTGCCGGTCGGAATAAAGGTACTCTCTGCAGACCTTCTTTTATATGGAAATTCCCGGAGCTACTGGATGGATGATTTTTATCATCCTGGCGATCTGACATTTATGGGGCAATATTTCAGCAGTGTCCCATCCTGGGGCTACTATATCAACTCTTGGGGCGGGATATCTTATAACTATGAATGGCGCAGTTTTAATATCTTAAATCATTTCAATAACTATGTTGGTGGCACGCAGGCCTTCACTGCAGAAAGCAGTGTGACTTCAAGCAATCCGGAATGGCAGTCTGCAACAGTGCTTTGTTATAAGCCGGAGACAACAGCTGTTAGCAACCGACCATACGTTCAGGTGGTTTACGCTTATGTACCTTCACTCCCCGCAATAGCCTCACCGATTGCCGGCAGCTTCAATATGGATAATGTTGTTCTTTCAGCCACAAGCACTGCAGCGGATGGCGGAACAATCACATATACCTGGGAATACACCACATCAACGTGGGATCTGGCTCAGGTTATTACAAATACTACCTTACAGAATTTTAGCTGGGCTATTTCGCAGAGTATAGCTTCAGGTTCGACTGTCTATGTCCGGTGTAAAGCAACTGCCGGTTCGGTAAGCTCTGGTTATTCATTCGTTACCTTCATCAAGGAAAATGAACCGGCTGTGGCTGCAAAATTTGCCGCCGAGAGAACTATGAAGGCACTGTTGAAGCCGACGGTATTTACCACAGCTATAAGCAAAGCAACGGCTACAAAGAATGCTTCGTTTACACTTTGTTTGGAGTATACTAACGACCTTGAAGAGACGCTTGAGGACATGGAATATACCGTCCGGGTTAACGGTGGCGCATGGCGGGGCTGGGCGGGACTTGCCGACAGCGGGTTTTTTTTGACAGAAATAAGTGTCAGTCCGGGGCTGAATCTCATTGAAGTAAGGAACAGCGCCGGTATTGAATCAAAATTGTCGAGATATTCGGTCTGGCGATTATGAATATGAGTTGCTTTGTTGTCCTGGCTGCAACGACCGTCGCCACCGCAACGGATTTAAGAAAACGTGTAATTTACAGGAGTTTAACATTGCCTGTATTTTTATTTGGCCTTGTTTATAATTCTCGATTCTACACAGGGGTTTTCCGGGAGAGTACCTTTACCGAACAGGGTTTTTGGCTGCTTGTCAGTACTTTTTGGTGCTGGCTCGGACCGAGTCTTTTAATGTGTGTTTATTCTCTGTTTCTTTTCTGGCTGGGGGTTCTCGATGGCGGCGACGGGCATTTTTTCATTGCCATAACGCCTTGGTGTGGTTCGCATCAGATGTGTAAAATTATCCTCTGGTTTTATCCGGCTGCATTCATATTTCTCTTGATTTATATGTTGTACAAATATAAGTTCAATTTTATCGGGCTGCTCAAAGACCAGTTCGATGATACAAAAGTGCTGATTCGTCATCTGCCTGATGTATGCAAAAACATAAAGAATCAGGAAGACCATATCCTAATTGGCAATATACCTTACAAAAGCCACCAAATCGGCAACCCACCGGGCATGGTGCCAATTTCGGCTGCTGTATTCTTGAGTTATCTATTCTAGAAAAGGGAGGTCAAATACAATATGTCATTTGATGCGGTAGCCTCAATAATAATAAACATGCAGGAGCTGCGCGGGAGGGAAAATCTGAAAAAGGAGGATATGAATAAGGCGCTTATTGACCTTGCGGTTGTTCAAAAAAAAATCGCCTCGATAGAGCAAGACCTCTCTCATATCCAAAAAGAGTACCTGCGCCTCGATGACGAAGTCAGACCCAATATGGCGGCATATCTTAAGACTAACCTGCCAAAACAAGACGAGGAGTATCTATTCTAGCCTTGCGCACACGAAGAAGCCCGTTCACAAGAACGGGTATTTTTTTGCCCGTAAGGGGTTATTGCTTTTCCCTCATGGAACCTTTTTGCCCTATTGTAATAACCTAATAAGCATAGGGGGGTGTAGGAGGATGCAGCAAGTACTTAACTGCATAGATGCCGGGACAGAATACTGCCCTTGTTTTTTGGCGGAAACCGGCGAATGCCTGATGTGTTCGCAGCTACAGGGCAAAACCTTTTGCGATTGCCGTAACTGGAACGGGGTCTGCATTTATCAGGAATATGTCTCGAACAGGTCGCAAATGAAGGAACACAGGAAAACACTGCCATGCAGGATTCTCAAGAGAGATATTGTCTCCGATTCAGTCATAATCCTGAAAATCCAAGTTAACAAAACGCTCGCAAGAGAGCTTAGTCAGCCTGGCGCATATGTTTTTTTAAGAAATACCAAAGACCCCGATTACTTTGATGCTCCGATGTCGATTATGTCAGTTGATGAGAGAGAAGGCACTATTGAGGTGGCCATTCAGATCAAGGGAGCGAAAACCAGGGCGCTTGATGAGTTAAATACCACGGATGTCTCTTTACGAGGTCCTTATTGGAACGGGGTCCTGGGGTTAAAATACATTAAAATGCTGCAGAAGCAAAAAGCGCTTATAATTACCAGAGGGGTTGGGCAGGCACCCGCTGTGGCGGTTGCAAAAAAGCTGATTCACGCTGGCAATCACGTCGAGGTCATTTTAGATCAGGGACGTGCCGGTGTTAATTTTGCTGAAAGGTATTTCCGGGAGTTAGGGTGCGAGATACAGTTAAAACCGGTTCTCAATTTGAAAACACTGACACTAACCGATGAGATAAATGAATATATCAGACAGAGTGTTTTGGAAAACGGCATAAAACTCGTGTATAGCAGCGGAACGGATAAAATTCATCAGGGAATCTGCAGTGTGTTGCAAGCGATGGCACCGGATGTTTTTTTTGCCTGCTCCAATGGCGCCAGCTTTTGCTGCGGCGAGGGGATTTGCGGCAGCTGTCAGACGAGAATGAGTGATGGAACAAGAATAAAAACTTGTAAGACCCAGCTGAATCCGGTCGAGATATATGGTAGGAGGTAAGAAGGACATGGCGAAGGTAATCATAATTGGCGGGGGTTGGTCTGGGTGTGCTGCTGCCGTAACGGCGAAAAAAGCCGGAGCAGATGTTACCATTCTTGAAAAGACCGATTTGCTGCTGGGCTTAGGCAATGTTGGGGGAATCATGCGTAACAACGGAAGATTCACTGCCGCCGAAGAGATAAAGGCGCTCGGGGCGGCTGAGCTCATTGAAATTACTGACAGGGCGGCCCGACACACTAACGTTGATTTCCCGGGACACAGACATGCCACGCTGTATGATGTTGTCAGGATTGAACCCCTTGTGCGTAGGAAACTGAGGGAAATGGGAATTAAAATTGAGTTCGAAGTCCGCGCGATAGACGTACAGATGAAAGACTTGGCTATACGAAGCCTTTTGACGGCAGATGAACGCTGGATTGAAGGCGATGTGTATATTGAAACCACCGGTTCGACAGGTCCGATGGGCAACTGTCTGCGCTATGGGAATGGATGCTCAATGTGCATATTGCGCTGTCCTACGTTCGGGCCGCGTATCAGTATCAGCCAGCGGGCCGGTGTCGAAGACCTTTTGGGCCAGCGCGGTGATGATTCTTACGGGGCGATGAGCGGTTCATGTAAATTGAGTAAGGACTCGCTCAGCGAGGAATACAAAGAGCGCCTGAACGAAGAGGGCGTCGTGGTTGTCGCAATACCTCCGGAGGATGTCGATCTGCGCAAGCTCAGCTTCAAGGTCTGCCAGCAGTATGCGCTCCCAGAGTTTGCAGAGAATATTGTGCTTTTGGATACGGGCTGTGCCAAGCTCATGACTTCCTATTATCCTCTTGAAAAACTCAGGAGAATACCGGGGTTCGAATTTGCACGCTATGATGATCCATACTCCGGCGGCAGAGCCAACTCGATTCGCTATCTTTCGATGGCACCGCGCAATAACGGGATGAAGGTTGATAAAGTAGCAAACCTCTTGTGTGCCGGGGAAAAGGCAGGGTTGTTTGTCGGGCACACCGAGGCCATCGGAACAGGGAGCCTGGCCGGGCATAACAGTATCAGGCTGCTCCTGGGCATGCCACTTTTGGAGCTGCCGCGGGCAATCGCATTGGGCGATATCATTGCCTATACGAATGAAATGATGGTCGATGACGAGGGTATCAAAAAGCGCTATACCTTTTCCGGCGGCACGTATTTTACACGCATGCAAAAACAGGGTCTCTACACTACGGATGTTGCGGCGATTAAAAAGAATATCGAGCGAATCGGACTGACGGATATTTTCCGTACGAGACTAATCTGAACGCACGTTGATTGACATGTATCGGTGTATACTCACAGTATCGTTTGTCTATCCTATGTTTTAACCGATATTAAGCTGTAAATAAAGGAGACAGGGACAAAAAAATGGCTAAAGAAAAGAAGAGGGAGTATACACCGCAGGACTTGTTGAAGTTTGAGGTTGCCAGAGAGCTGGGCTTGTGGGAGAAGATTGAAAAATATGGCTGGGCCGAATTAACTGCCGAAGAATCAGGGCGTATCGGCGGCATCATGACCAGGACAATGAGGAGCAAGAATACATTGGAGTCAAACTGAATATATCAAAACAATCACCCCAGCATTACATAATATTAATAATGGAGGCAAACAATACTTTAGGTATTATGTATCGAGATGATGGGGTGTTTGGTTATGCAGAAAATTAAGGATAGAATAACGTTAGGTATTATTAGCGGGATTCTCGGCAATGCGGCGAAGGAATTAACAGCTGCGTTTTTGATTAGGGCTATGAAACTAGGCACATCAAACGGTCCGACTTATGCGGCCGGTATTTTTCTTCCAAAAAGAACAATGATGTTTAGTAAGAAATCCCCTGAGGTTAAAGCGATTGGTTTTGCTACAGACCATATAATCGGAGCAGCGCTGGGAATCTTTGCTGTATATATTCTTTCCTTTACAGGCAAAGACAATTATGTTCTAAAAGGTCTTGGCTTGGGACATGTTTCATGGACATGCATGTACGGGTTTTTAGCTAAAATGGGAGCAACTAGTGTGTATCCGGCAGGTGCTAAAAACACGATAAACAACCTCCTAAATCATTCTGTTTATGGAATAGCTACAAAATATGCGGCGATTAAACTAGGTGATGAGGAATTATTCCACCCAAATATTACAGCTTTAGGAAAACCAACAGAGGAGTAAAATAATCTTTGCAGTTTCCACAGAGACTGCATAATTCTTTATCCACTTACATTGTTATACTACACTGTCGCGTTTTAAAACAATTGTTATAGATTACCGGATTTGATATACTGGAAAAAAAGCAGTATATCGAGGTGTGGAGATGAAAGGATCGGAATCAGTAGGGAACAGTCTGAGCAAGCATGAGCAAATTATCAGGTATATCAAGGACTTAAATATCGAGAAACGAGTTTCTGTGCGGCAAATCGCAAAAGAGATGCGCGTCAGTGAAGGTACTGCCTACCGTGCTATAAAAGAAGCCGAAGCCCAGGGGCTGGTAAGCTCAATACCGAAGGTAGGAACTGTTCGCATTCAGACCGAAAAAGAGCGAGGGATAGAAGAGCTAACGCTCAAAGAAATCTGCATGATCCTGGAGGGGGAAGTACTTTCAGGTCAGCAGCATATGGCCACTGCCCCCAGCCGCTTTGTGATTGGCTCCAACAGTCTGGAAATACTCGATAGGTACCTCGAAAAGGATGCCTTGCTTATTGTTGGTGATATTGCGCAGATTCAGCGTTTTGCTCTGCAAAAAGGTGCTCATCTCATCATCGCCGGCGCTTTCAAGGTAGCTAGCGAGCTTATTCATGTAGCTGAAGAAAAAGAGCTTATGATTATTTCCTGCCCTTATGATACGTTTGAGGCTGTATCAATCCTCAACAGAGCGCTGCATGATCGTTTAACCGATAAAGAGCTTGTGCGCGTCGAGGATATCATGGTCACGGATGTTGATTATCTCTTGGCCGATGGTACTGTGGCTGATTGGCACAAGCTGGCCCAAAAAAACCGGTCACAGTCGTTTCCCGATTGTCGATGCGAATATGATTGTCATCGGGATGGTCACAGCCGTCGATGTAGCCGGGGTCGAGCAGAATGCAAGTCTTCTTTCTATTATGACAAAGGATGTGCTCAAGGTTGGTAAGGACTCACTTGTTTCTCACCTTTCACGGGCGTTACTCTGGGAA
>Ga0351928_1032_pt1 | contig 25180 bp, 18 predicted proteins | sample BONcelHT113001E8_FD_206858 | JGI IMG/M metagenome (GOLD analysis project Ga0351928, IMG submission 206858) | Enriched cells from coal bed in the Powder River Basin, Montana, United States - BONCAT cells T11 rep2 HSBNCT.T11.300.1.E8 ... | reverse complement strand
GTCGACAGGCAGTTAGGGGGGCATTCGTTGATAAGTAAATAGACCAACCCGGAGATATCCCTTGCCTTACCAATTCTCCCCCGTTATCACGTGTCGTTGTATTGAGGTTCGACGGCATCGCGAAAAGAGGCGGCGGCCTCCTGTTCGAGGATGGCGAGGATCCTCTCTGCGAGCGGGCCGTAGGAGGGGTTGGCGCGGAGGCGGGGCCGCTCCATGGTGACGTCGATGACGTCGAGTATCCTGCCGGGCCGCGCGGACATGACCATGATGCGGTCGGCCAGATAAATGGCCTCGTCGACGCCGTGGGTCACGAAGAGGATCGTCTTGCGATGGTTCTCCCAGACGCGAAGGAGCTCCTTCTGGAGGAGAATGCGCGTGTGGGCGTCGAGGGCCCCGAAGGGTTCGTCCATGAGAAGGACGTCGGGGTCGTTGGCGAGGGCGCGGACGATGGCGACGCGCTGCCTCATGCCTCCCGAGAGCTCATGCGGAAAAGCCCGCGAGAAATCTTCCATTCCGACAAGGCGCAGGTATTCCATGGCCTTTGCCTCCCTCTGGGCCCGCGGCGCGCCCAGGAATTCCGGTCCCAGCGAGACGTTGTCGAGGACGTGGCGCCATGGCAGGAGCGAGTATTCCTGAAAGACCATCCCGATCTCCCTGCGCGGCCGGGAAACCGCTTCGCCGCGGTAGTCTATTCTGCCGGCGGTGGCCGTCTCGAGGCCCGCGATCATCCTCAGCAGGGTCGACTTTCCGCACCCCGACGGCCCGACAATACACACGAAATCGTTCTCGGGGATGTCGAAGGTCACCTCTGCCACCGCCTCCACGCCTGTACCGTTCTTTGTCCGGAAGTCCTTGCGCAGGGTTTCGATGCGGAGAATGGGGGCGTCCGTCATCGTGTCAGTCTCGTCCACGCGAACTTGCGGTCCTCGACGATGCGGAAGAAGAGGTCGAGAAACGCTCCGATCACGGCGATGCTGATCATGCCGGCAATGACGATGTCCGTCCTCGCCAGCGTGTAGGCGTGGGTGATAAGGTAGCCGACACCGGAGAGGCTCCCGGGAAGCATCTCCGCCGAGACGAGGCACATCCAGGCGACACCCAACCCGATCCGCATGCCGTTGACTATGGAAGGCGAGGAGGCGGGCAGGAGGATCTTCCGGAAGATGTCCCGTTCGCTCGCTCCCAGCACCCGCGCCGAGTCCAGAAGGGTGCTCCTCACGCTCATCACGCCATGGATGGTGCTCGTCAGGATCGGATAGAAGGCCCCGATGAAGATGATGAAGACCATGGAGAACTTGAGGTTGTTGAGATAGAGGTACGCCGTCCCCTTCTCGACGTTGAAAAGAGTTGCCAGGCTTGCCACCCCGAACCAGGCAAGAACGAGGGGTACCCAGGCGAGCGGCGGGATGGGCCGGAAGAGGGCGAGAAAGCCATTGAGGAGTTTGAAGACGGTTCCATAGTAGCCCATGAGGATCCCCAGGGGCACGGCGAGGCACACCGCCAGAAGGTAGCCGGCGAGGACCCTGACGAGGCTGATCGCGACGTTCCTGGTAAGAGACCCCATGGCGATGAGGCTCTCCGTCGGCTGCGTGAACAACTCGGCCACCTGCCCGACGCCGGGCAGGATGACCTCGTTATCCAGATGTCGGGCCATAAAGGCCCAGAATGCGAGAAAGAGACAGGGCATCAGGATGTAGACTGCGGCCCTGAGGAGTATCGTCTTGAACACCATCCTACATCTTCACCTTATCGATGAAACGGGTGTCGAAGAGGATGGGTTTGACCTCCTCGATGGTCTTCCCTTTCAACTGTCCCTTGAAGTTACCCATGCCGTTGAGGATGGACATGAGTTTGTCCGCATTCTTCATCCAGCTTTGCGTGAACTTCGGAAGGAACACGAGCATGGACGACTTTGCCGTGTCGGCGGGAAGGCCGATCCACTGTGCCGTCAGGGTGCCGGCCTCGAGCTTGTTCTTGTTGCACCAGGCATTGGTCTTCGCCATGAGCTCCACGAATTTCTGCACCACCTCGGGATGCCTGGCGATCGTCTGGTCGCTCGCCACGGTGATGCAGCAGGGAAAGTCGTGCCAGTAACCCTTCGGGGGCAGGTCGCGCAAATCGACGATGATCCTGCCCACGCCACGGTTGACGGCCACTTCGGGAAAGGGGGAGGGCCCCACGATCGCATCGACCTGTTTGCTTGCCAGGGCGGGGATCATGTTCGTCGTCTCCTTCAGGTCGGCAAGGAGAACCTGTGCCGACTGCTCGTTGGGATCCTCCGTGACCTTGATCCCGGCCTGCTTGAGCGCTCCTTCAAGGACAATCCGGGGCGCGCTCGTGGGTGAGTGATACCCGATCTTCACGGGCTTCTTCGTACTCTTGAGGTGTTCCAGAAAGGAGTTCCAGTCCTTGAGGGGAGAATCCTTCGGTACCACGAGCCCCATCCCTTCCGTTTGCAGGGGGCTCAAGATTTTCATTGGTGTTTTCTTGTCGATCCCGGCCATGATGGCCGTGACCGATGCCATACCCAGGTCGAGCTGATTGCGCGCGAAGAGTGCGGCCGTCTCGCTCCCGCTCTTCGTGACGATGAGCTGAAATACGGCTATCGGCTTACCCCCTGCCACCAGTTCATACTTGTCCTTTGCGACGACGGGCCTCAGGTAGACGCCCATATCCTTGAAGGCCTCGCCTTTTTGGGCGGCGACGATGAACGGGGTGTGATGGGTCGTGAAGATGTAGCCCACCTTCAGGGTGGGAACGTCGGCGGCTAAGGCGCCGGAAGCAATGAAAAAGACCGCAAGGGCCGCAACGAGAAACATGGGTCTCAAATTCTTAAGCATGGATATCTGAACCTCCTTGTGTGGTATTTCTGCACCGCAGTTCCATTTCATCCGCGGGGATTTACAATAGTGTGCCCCATCCTTCAGCAGGACTCCAGCAGGGCCTCCACGCGTGTGCGCACCTGTTCCACGTCGCTGAGCGAAAAATCCGTCACGATCTTGAGGAACGGCAGGCCGTGGTACCTCCCAACGTGCTCCCCCACCTTGTGGGATTCGATGTTGAAGGAATGGCACGCCTGGAGAACGATGTCGATGACGGCGTCGGGCCTGAACTTTTCTATGAGGCGGGTCATTTCGGTCAGGCGCCGCGCGTTGGGGGTCATGCAGGAACAGGGTATCTTGAGGTAACGCTCGGCCAGCGCCCGCACCGGGTCGCCCGTCCCTTCCGCGGTGTCCGTCATGTAGGGCTTGAACCCCGAACAGGCATCGAGGGCGACGATCACGCCGCCCGCCTCCTCGATGATCCTGAAAACCTTTTCGGCATCCCCCCCGACAGGACAGCCGGTTACCATTACGCGGGGCGTGTCCGCGGGTCTGTATGCGTATCCATTGTCACGGCGTTGTTCGAGCTTCCGCAGGGCCTCGGCGAGGATGGACTCCATCTCCTTCCCCGATGAGTCCTGGGCCAGAAAGGTGAGGTTGTAGATCTCCTGCCAGCCCACAACGGTGGGCCTCCCCGCCGGGAACTCGAAGACCTCCCGCATCATAGCGTTCCTGCGGTTTATGTCCCTGATCGCCGCCTCGATAGCGTCGTCCGTGGCGTGGGCCCCGAAGGTGGCTTCGAGGAACCTCTGGAGCTTACGGATCATTGCCGCCCAGTTGGTTACGGCCTCCTCCTGGTCCGGGACCTGTGGCAGGTCCATGATCCAGGTGGGCTTCAGATCCGTTATCAATTCGAACATCTTCTTCTTGCCGTCGCAGGTCGTCTCCCCTATCACGGCGTCGGACAAACCGTAGAAGGGGCATGTGTCGGTGATGATGAAGCCGTAGCTCGATTTTATGAGGGGGCAGAGGTTGGCGGGAAGGACCGTTTCCGCTGCCTCTATGGTGGCGTTGGAAAAGGCGCAGAGGGTGGCAGGCGCAATGCCCATGGCCAGGATCAGCTCCGTCGGAGCGTATCCGCAGTAAACGCCGGCGATCTTCATTCCCGCTTTGCGTTTCTCCTGGAGACGGGCAAGGACCCTCTTCGTGGGCGGCCCACCGGTATATTCGTCGTTGATGAGAGGCTCAACGGTTCTGCTCATGCCTGTTCTTCCCCCTGTCATCTCAAGACCGTCTCATTGTTTCCACCTGTCGCTGCCCCGACTTTCTGCGCATGGAGCGCCGCGCCGAAGGCGCCAACGCCTTGCGGGTCCGGCGGCACGACGACAGGCCGGTTGAGGTCCTCGGCGATGAGGGCCCTGATACATTCGTTCAGCGCCACTCCGCCCGCAAAAAAAACCTCCCCGGAGGGTGCGATGCGCTTGAGCAGCGCTGTCGAGCGGCTTACTATGGCCTTGTGGATCCCCAGGGCCACGTCGGAACGCGAGGCACCCCTCGCGGTCAGTGAGATCACCTCGGACTCCGCAAATACTGTGCACATGCTGTTGATCTTCTCCGCGTGCTCCGCCGACAGGGCCGCCTTTGAAAACTCTTCCAGGGTGTAGTTGAGGGCGTTCGCCATGATCTCCAGAAAACGTCCTGTGCCGGCAGCGCACTTGTCATTCATTTCGAACTTTGCCATTTCACCGGATTCGTTGAGGCAGATTGCCTTCGTGTCCTGCCCGCCAATGTCCAGAATTGCCCTGCATGGCGCGTGGATGGCCTTCGCCCCCAGGGCAAAGGCCTTGATCTCGCTTATGACGGGGCAGTCGAGGTGCTCCTTCAGAAGGTGCCGACCGTAGCCCGTGGCCACGATGACATCGTACTGTATTCCGGCAATGAGCGTGCGCGCGGCCTCCAGCGGGTCATGAGAGGTCAGGGCCTTGCGTGCGAGGATGGTCCGGCCGTCCTCGATGACCACGAACTTGACGGTGCGGGAACCGATGTCGAGCCCTCCCGCCCTCACTTCTCCTGTATCCTCTCCAGGAATGCCTCGACGCGGGTCTTGATCTGTCCCGAGTCTTCCTGGGAGTAATCGGTCTCCAGGCGCAGCACGGGGATGCCCGAACCCTCCAGGTTTGCCTCCACGGGGCCGCTCTCCACTATGTAAGGATGGCAGAACTGGAGGCTGTAATGGATAACGCCCCCGGCATTGTATCTGCCGAACATGTCCCTGACATGGTCCACGCGGGACGGGTTGGGGGTGAAGACGGCGCAATCGATCTTGAAATACCGTTCTGTGATGGCCTCAAGCATCTCCGCCACCCCGCCACCCTCGTCTCCGGTGAGCCACCGCGTGCCCCGCTCGCCCACACAGGATTCTTCGCCGACGATCACGGCTCCGCTGGTCTCGATGATGAAGGGCACCTTCCAGTTCGGCACGGCCATGGGGCAGCCGGACATGAGTACCCGGGGCGTTCCTTTCGGGAACACACCTTCGCCCTTTTTGACGCGTTCTTCGAGCTCGTCGCAGAGGGCGTTGACGGAAGCGGTGAAACGTGTCGGATCGTCGTAGAAGAAGACCTGGTTCACAAGAAGTGCATCGAGACCGGAGATGGGGGCGGGGTCAGCCTTGCGAAGTTCGGCAAGGCGCTTGACGGCCCGCCTCTTTGCGTTCACGGTTTCGATCCCTTTTGTCAGGCCCTCGGCGGTGATCTTCCTTCCGCTCTTCTCTTCGAGCTTTGTCATGAATTTCCTGTACTCTTCCTTGAGGAGCATCCTCCCGGAGTCGCTTTTCATCTGGGGCAGGTCTATGATGTAGAGGTCCTTCACCATGGGCCCCAAGACCTCGTAGGACTTCTTCTTGCCGTCACAGGTGTTCTCGCCGACGACGATATCGCTCGCCTCGAGGTAGGGGCACACGAGGCCCCGCTTGAACCCGAAGGCGGACTTGATCAGCGGACAGAGGTTCCTGGGGACCACCTCCTCGGCACCCTCGAAGTTGAACTCCGCTCCGGCGCAAAGCCCGACGGACACCCCGTCCACCGCGAGGATGAGCTCCTCGGGCACGAAGACGCAGTAGGAACCGACGACGATGCGGCCCTGCGCTTTTGCGTCCATAAGCTCCTTGATCCTCAGGCCATGCACCTCGCTCATCACGAAGTCGAAGTATTTCATCCCTTCGGGTCGATTCTTCTGAGAAAGGAAGATGTCCTGGTATGCGCCGCCAAGGACCGACAGGAGCGCATCGTGGCCCGCAAGGTCAAGGCCGAGATCCGACCACATCTGTGTGTAATCTGACATGAAAACCTCCTGAAAATGAAAGATCCGGCCGCGGATATCCGCACCGGACCCTTTGAGGAGGCGATTGATGGCTTAAGGCGGGGAAACCGCGAACACGGTTGTGACGGGAAACCTCCCGGGTCCCCTGTACACCGCTCAGCCCAATGGAACGAATATATTTGCTCTTCTGTACATAGTCTTTACGGCTATTTGTGAGATAATGTACCTGAATGAACTCCGAGATGTCAAGTATTGTGCGGGAGGTGATCGGGAGGCGTCAGCGTTCCGCGATCCGGGCAAGCAGACAGCGTCCGCCCGGGAACCCGGTGACAGGGTCGAGGCTCGCGTCATCGGTGAGCACATTTGCGTTGGCCTCATCCCAACCATGAGACATGGAGATGACGCCGGGGAGTATGGATGGGGTGCATCTTGCCCTGACCTCGATGCTCCCTCTTAACGTTTCGATGCAGATCATGTCGCCATCCTTCACCCCGGAGCTGTGCGCCGTGGAAGGATTGATCTCAATGTATGGCCCCGGGGCGCGGGTACGAAGCGACTCGATATTGCGGAACCGGGAATGGAGATATTCCAGTCTTCGGGCGCCCGTGGTGAGCACGAGGGGAAACAGGCAGGCCGTCCCGGGGGTCGAAAGAGGGCTCTCGGCGGGCTCGGCATAGGTGGGGACCGGGTCGTAACCATGGCGTTCCAGCAGGCTGGAATAGATCTCGACCTTGCCTGAATCCGTCCCGAACCCTTCCTTCTCATATTTCTTCGCTGTCCAATGATGGTAGGGGTAGCCATCGGGCATGTCTCTCAAGTCGTCACAGGTCAGTTGCAGGGCCTGAAGCCTGAAGGTGATGGCCTCTTCCTCCGTCTTCCAGGGAAAGAAATCCGAATGGCCCATTCGGACCGCTATCTCCCTCCAGATCTCCCAGTGTGTGGGCAATTCCCCGTCCTCGCATACTCTCGGGGCGAGCCCGATCCGGGGCTCAAGGGAGAGGTGGGAGCTGTCCCACAGCTCATGGCCGCCGAGGAAAGACGCACAGGGCAGGACGAGATGTGCCGTTCTTGCCGTCGCCGTCATGACGGGATCGATCACGGCGAGGAATTCGAGTCTCGACAGTGCCTCCCGGACCCGCCGCGCGTTGGGCCAGGTGAGCACCGGGTTGCTTCCGGCCACTACGAGGCCCTTCAGCGGGTAGGGCTTCTCCTCCAGGATGGCCCGGGCGTAGAGATTGGCCTGCGCATTTTGAGAGACCTTGTGGAACAACGGGTATTCATCGGCGCCGATGGCCCGTTTCGTTCCCTCCGGCGGCATCAATTGCAGGTCCGAGAGCTCCGCCTCGTAAAGGAACACGGCACCGCCGGCGATGTCGAGGTTGCCCGTTATTGCCTGAAGGGCGGCGACGCCTCGGGCAGCTTGAAAGCCGTTCGTGCTGAGTTCCACGGCCACGCCGAGCGATATGCAGGCGGCCGATGCCTGTGCGTAGGCGCGGGCAGCCTCCCGCACCTGTCTCGCCGGTATCCAGGTGATTTTTTCGACCTTCTCCGGCGTATACTCGTCCGAAACGTGACGGAGAGCGTCAAAACCGACCGTCCACCTCTCAACGAAATCCTTATCGTAGAGATGTTCCCTGATTATCACATGCAGGAAACCAAGGGCCAGGGCGCCATCCGTGCCCGGCCTCAGTTGAAGATGAAAATCCGCCGTCCGGGCAAGGGGTGTTCTCCTCGGGTCTATGACGATGAGCGCGCATCCCCGCCTTTTTGCCCTGGCGATCTCGTTGACGAGGGAAGGGGCGGATGAGCCCGGGTTCTTCCCCCACAGGACAATGCATTTGCTCCGCGCGTAATCACCGACGGGCATCCTGCCGAAGGTGACCACGTTGGCCATCGATTTTGATTCATAGCAATGGCTGCCGCAGGTCGAGAAATTGGGCGTGCCATAGAGCGCACAGAAACGTTCGGCGTACGGCAGGAACTCCTTCCCCACCCCTGCGTGTCCGACGTGGACTGCCAGGGCCTCGGCGCCGTATTTCCTTCTTATCCTGTCCAGTTGTTCCGAGAGAACCGCAAAGGCTTTGTCCCATGATATCTCTTCCCATGTGCCGGTCCTCGTTCTCCTGAGCGGATGCCTCAGCAGATCCGGCGTTCTGAACATTTCCGGCAGGGCGCGCGCCTTGGGACAGATGTGTCCCATGCTGACAGGATGGTTGCCATCGCCTTCGATGGTACAGGGTTCCCCGTTCTCCAGCCTGACCGTCACGCCACAGGTGCCGCTGCAGATGCCGCAGACAGTACGGTATCCGGTGGACCTCCCCGGTTCCTCCGGGAAGGAGCCGGGGACCCCGTAATCTGAATGTGTCATGATTCCGCGCTCTCCTTGTTGCCATTGCTCCCGGGCCCGGAGCACCATGCGTCGCCGGCCGGCTTCCTCCTCGGGATTACCAGAGAGGTATTTCCGGGTTTTTCGACAATCTCCCGGATAGTCTTTCACCCGGCGACGGGGCTGCTCGCCCCGGCGCCCTCCTTTCCCTTCCTGACTACGGCCCTCTTGTCCTCGGGAAGAGGCGGGGGAACAGGTTCGCCGACGATCTTTGTCACCGCACCGAATTTGGACGGACAGGCCGCGAGGCATGTCCCGCACCGTATGCATTTGTCCTGATCGACGACGTGGACCTGATTCTTCGCGCTGATGATCGCGTCCGCAGGGCATCTCCGGGCACAGGTCATGCACGCCTGGCACTTGTCCGGATCGATCCAGTACGACGGTGCTTCCCGGATAAGACCGTCTATTTCCGCGGAGGTGTAGAGCTTCGTGTAGTCCTCGTTTATGTCATGGAGAGCGAGCTTCTTCATCTTCTCCAGCTTTATGTAGGGGACGAGCTTCGCGATCCTCTCGATCCGCGCGTTGAGTTCCGTTGTCTCCAACCCCTCGCTCTTTCCGAGAGGCCCCAGCTCCTCCATCTCTCTGGCGAACTCGTTCATGATGTTGGCGAAACGGATCCCCTCGCCGGCGGAGACCCATTCGAGGCGCAGTCTCTTCGGGTTTATGCCGATGTGTTCGAGGAGCTTCCTGCAGAGGCTCACCATGCTCATAGCGTCGTAATTGCCCTCGGGGTTGTAGTGACAGTCATTGATGTGGCAGCCGCCGACGAACATCCCGTCCACTCCGTTCGCAAAAGCGAGGAGTATGTGCTTGAGGTCGACCCTTCCGGAGCACATCACCCGTATCAGTCTTATGTATGTAGGATATTGAAAGCGGGAGACCCCGCAAAGATCGGCCCCTCCGTAACAGCACCAGTTGCATATGATGCCCAGCATCTTCGGTTTGAACGTGCCTTCTGAAACCATGCTTTTTTACCTCCCTGACGTGTTGTTCTCTAACCGTGCGGTACGCCTGTATGTTCTCCTAAGCGTTTCCGACCGCTTTGTCTTCCTGTTCCACGATGTCGCCCTTGCGGAGTCCCGCGAGTATCTGGCTGAATATCTCCTCATCGGTGTAGTGTTTGAGCGAAATGGTGCCAGTCGGGCATTTCGAGTTGCACAGGCCGCATCCCTTGCAGAGAACGGGGATGACCTCGGCCTTCCTTCCCTGTTTTGTCTCGCGAAGCTCAATGGCGTTGTACGTGCAGGCCGGGGCGCACGCCCCGCATCCCATGCACTGCTTTTCGTTGACGGTGCAGACGGAGCCGGAGGCCACCACGGTATCGTTCGCCAGAAGGGTCAGGGCACGCCCCGCGGCCCCGTACGCCTGACTGATCGCCTCGGACATGAGCTTGGGGTAGTGGGCAGTGCCGCAGAGATAGACCCCTTCAGCGGCAAAATCGACGGGCCGCAACTTCACGTGGGCCTCCTGGCAGAAACCGTCGGGCCCGAGGGCCACCTTGAAGAGCCTGGACACCTCCTGACTTGCCGCCGAGGGGATGATGGCCGCCGCCAGCACGACAAGGTCGGCATCGAGTTCGACCGTTTTCCCGAGGACATAGTCCGGGGCCGTCACCTTGAGGACATCCCGGCCGTCCTCCGCTTTGCCGGGTTCGACCACCGGCTTGTTGTCCGGCTCGTAGCGGATGAACCTGACCCCCGCTCCCGCCGCCTCCCGGTAGTAGTCCTCCTTGAACCCGTATGTGCGTATATCCCGGAAAAAAACGCATACGTCCATGTCCGGGCTTCTTTCCTTGAGGAGAAGGGCGTTCTTGATGGACTCGCTGCAGCATATCCTGCTGCAGTAGTTCCTCTCTTCGTTCCTGCAGCCCACGCACTGGATCATGACCGCGCTCTTGGCGCCCACGACCTTTTCATCCCCCGCGGCGATCCTTTCCTCCAGTTCCAGATGGTTCATCACCCTGTCATCTTCCCCGTAGAGGTATTCCGTCGGGGTGTACAGGTCGGCGCCTATCGCGACGATGGTGGCGCCATGCTTTATCTCGACTGTCCCTCGGCGTGACTCTATCTTCGTTGTGAAGTTGCCGACGTAGCCGGTGGTTTCCGGGATAGCGGCACCGGTGTAGACGTGTATCATGGGATGGCTGTAGACCTTCGCGACAAGGTCTTTGAGGAACGCCTGGACGTCGAGCCCCTCGAGTGTGTAGTGGAGTCTCCGCACCATCCCTCCCAGCTCCTTTTCCTTCTCCACCAGCCAGACCTCGTGCCCCTGCTTCGCGATGGACAGCGCGCTCGTCATCCCGGAGATGCCGCCTCCCACCACGAGGGCCCTCTTGTCGACGGGCAGATCGAACTCCTGGAGGGGCTCAAGGTGGCAGGCCCTCGCCACGGACATCCTGATGATATCCTTCGCTTTCTGGGTGGCCGCCTCCTTTTCCTTGGAGTGAACCCAGGAGCAGTGTTCCCTGATGTTCGCCATGTCGTAGTAGTACTGGTTGATCCCCGCTTCGCGCAGGGTGTCCCTGAAGAGAGGCTCGTGTGTTCTCGGGGTGCAGGCGGCGACGATGACCCTGTTAAGGCCCCTTTCCTTGATATCCTTCGCGAGCATCGCCGCCGCCTCGGTGGAACAGATGAAAAGACTTTCCTCGGCATGAGCGACGTTGGGCAGCGAAAGGGAATACGCCACCGTGTCGGGTACGTTCACTATCCTTCCGATATTGGCCCCGCAGTGGCACACGTAGACACCTATCTTCGGCTCCTCCCCGGAGACGTCCCTCTCCTCGGGATAGATCCTCTCCTTCGAGAGATTACCCCGCCTGTAGGAGAGGATCTCACCGCACATGGACCCGGCGCCACTGGCGCTCAAGACCGATTCGGGTATGTCCATGGGCCCCTGGAATGCGCCGCTGACAAATATCCCCGGACGGGTTGTCTCAAGGGGATTGGCAGGGCTTATCCTGCAGAACCCGTGGGCATTGAGCTCGATGCCGAAGGCGTCAGCGATGCCTTTCAGGTTGGCAGGCGGCGCGAGGCCGACGGAGAGCACCACCATGTCGAATTCCTCTTCCTTCGCCCCGTCGTCGGGAGTGGAATACCGTACGGTCACGTTCTTCGTTACCGGGTCTTCCCGCTCTATGGACACGTAGCTCCTGATGAACCGGATCCCGGGGAGGTTCTCCGTTCTCTGGTAGAACCGCTCGAAGTCCTTGCCGTAGGAGCGGATGTCGTTGTGGAATATGGTGCACCTGGCGCCGTCGTCATGGTCCTTCGTGAGGATCACCTGTTTCTGGGTGTAGGTGCAGCATACCGCCGAGCAGTAGCTGTTGCCCCCCTCCGTGACCTGCCGCGAGCCGACGCAGTGTATCCAGGCTATGTTGTGGGGGTGCCTTTTGTCGGAGGCCCGCAGTATCTCGCCTTCATAGGGCCCCGTGGCGCACAGGAGCCTCTCGTAGTCGAGGGCGTTGACGACGTTCACGAAGTCGCCATAGTGGTATTCTTCCCTCAGGCGGGCGTCGAAGGGCTCGATGCCGGGCGAGAGGATGATGGCTCCCACCTTTATTGCCATCCTTTCCGGTTTCTGGTCGAAGTTTATCGCATTGGTCTTGCAGGCCGCTTCGCAGATACGGCACTTCCCCTCCTTGAGATAGAGGCAGCTCTCGTCCACGTAGGTCACGAGAGGGATAGCCTGCGCGAAGTAGATGTGGATGGCCTTGTTGTTCGAGATGCCCTGATTGAACTGGTCGGGGTACTTGACGGGGCAGTATTCCACGCATACAGTGCAGCCGGTGCACTTGGTCTCGTCCACGTACCTCGGTTTCCTGACGACGGTCACCGTGAAATCCCCCGCCTCCCCCTCGACCTTCTCCACCTCGGAATAGGTAAGCATCTCTATGTTGGGGTGCCTCTTGCACTCGACGAACTTGGGGGATTCGATGCACATCGAACAGTCGTTGGTGGGGAATGTCTTGTCGAGATGCGCCATCTTGCCGCCGACGGTCGGCGATTTCTCCACAAAGTAGACCTTGAATCCCGCGGTGCCGAGGTCGAGCGCGGCCTGTATGCCGCTGATGCCGCCTCCGACGATCATGACATCACCGAAATTGCCCTGTCCTATTTTTAAGAGTTCTTTTTCCACGTCTGTCACCTCATACAAGAATGTTGTGCCCGTAAGAACCGGGTTGTGTTCAACAAAGGTCCGGACCGCCTGCCGCCGCCCCCGGGTGCAACCCTTTCCTGCCGGCTGCCCCGGGAAAGAGAGACGCCCCGGCGAACACCGAAAGGGGCGGCAGAAAGCGCATCATGGACATTGAGATCAAGACCCAAATCCGGCCACGCTGGTGGGCGGTTTGGCATGAAGACCTCCCCTGAAACAAAAGATCCGGCCGCAGAGTTCTGCGCCGGACCCCGGGAGAGGCAGAGAATGTGAGGCTAGGGCGGAGAAACTGCGAACTCGGTCACAACGGAAAGCCACCCGGGCTCCCGGTATGTTCCTCAGCCTGATTGTGGAAGTATATATGCTATCCTGTACATATTCCTTTAACCTTTTTGACTAATAGTCAATCTAACTTAATCCCCATCCAGAAGTCAAACATAAGTGCATTCCTTCGTGCTTTGTTTCGAGGTCGACCGGGGGTCGAGGGGTGAAGGACAATGCAAAAAGATTGTATTATGCCCGCTTGGCTCAGGTCCGCGGAGGACACAGAGAAATGTCATGAAAAATCGCCGCCTTCGTATCGCCTTCAGCGAATGCATGACCGCTGATTGAGAAACAGACTTCGGAAATGGTACAATAAACGAAGGATGGTCATGAGAAGAATGCAGCACGGTTTGCATGTCCCTGAAAATGGGTCCGGTACCTGGATATGCTGACGAAAGCTGGGGGGAAAAGGTACTGGATATTCATCACCGCCGCCACCGCCCTTATCACGGTGCTGCACTTCCTTGTGCTTGCGAGATATTCACCGCTCGTTGTCCTTGAGGAACTCTATTATGTACCGCTGCTCCTCGGAGCTTTGCGCTTCGGTTTGAAGGGCGCCCTTGCGGTGTTCGGTCTTGTCTCCCTGCTGTATGTCCCTTTCTTTTTTGGTGAATGGACGGCTTCGCCAATAGGCATGGCGGACAGGGTGCTTCACGTCGTCTTTTCAGGAATATTTGCCTTCACGGCTGGTTTCCTGGTTGATCGCGAGAGAAGAAAGATAGAACAGGCGGAAAGAGAAAGGTACCTCACCGGGGTCGGAATGGCGGCCACAACGATCGTGCATGATCTGAGGAACCAGCTTCATCTGATCCTGGGGTATGGGTTGCGCATCCAGAAGGGTAAGGGAGACATCGATGCTTCTGTTCAGGTGATCGTTGATTCGGCTCGAAGCATGGAAAGAATCGTCGACGATGTGCTCGATTTTGCCAGGCCGGTCCGGCTGGAACTGAAGGAAGAAGACGCCCGGGCCATCGTCGGCCGGGTGCATGATTTGTGCGCGAAAAAAGCAGAGCAAAAGGACGTTTCGTTGTCTCTTGACCTCCCGGCCGGGCCGACACTCGTCATCGTGGACGGCGAGCAGGTACAGCGTGCGCTTGTTGGTCTCGTCAACAATGCCATTGAAGCCTCCGATGCCGGCCAGAACGTCATCCTTACCGTAACGTGTAAGAAAACCCATCTGGTTATCACGGTCAAGGATCACGGCTCCGGCATGGACAAGGAAACCCTCGAAAAACTCTTTACCCCCTTCTTTACGACGAAGAAAGGCGGAAACGGCCTCGGAATGAGCATCGCAAAGAAGATTATTGAGGCGCACAAGGCAACGATACGAATAGAGAGCGGACACGGAAAAGGCACGGAGGCAACAGTAGTCGTGCCGTATAAAGGGGTAACCCCATAGGATTTAGGTATGACCGGAATCCACGGGTCTTCCAGAAATAAACAATAACTACTGTATTTAATGCGGTCAATCTGAGATAATAAGGAGGAAGTGCAGTTTTATTATCGGGAAGGCAATCCGGTACCAGATATCATCATGCGCGATACAAAAACCATCCTGCTCGTCGAAGACGAAGACCTCCTTGTCATCCTGCACACAGATTGGCTCGAGAGACTCGGATTCAATGTCATAGCCGTCTCCAGTGGAGAAAGGGCAATTGAGGTCACGCAAACCACCTGCGGTATCGATCTTATCCTCATGGACATCAACCTCGGTCATGGGATGGACGGGTTAGGGGCGGCAAGTACAATCCTCAAAGATCATGATATACCCGTTGTGTTTCTTTCCTCCCACATGGGAGAAGAGACCATGGAAGAGACAGAAAAGATCGCACCCTACGGATATGTTGTCAAAGACGGCGATATGACTGCCCTCGGTGACCGGGTGAAGACGGTAATGAAACTCCATAAGGCACGCCGGGTATTGAAAGAGAAGGAGGAAGCTCCTTGAGTCAACGTTGACTCGTCACATCTTCACATTCTACCGCTTTCTCGGATTTCGTTGGTGGTTGCAGGAGACGTCACCCTCTTCCCCGGCCCGGCTGTTGCCCCGTTTCACCGCAATGCTCGCCGCGGCAGTTTGGGGCGGCGGGGTTAGATGTCCCGCGTCGGGAATGTGAAAGCGAGAAGGGTGTCCCCCGAGCTTGCACTCTGTCGGTACGTCGGTCCATGAGTTATTCGATGACCGTTCCTTTGCCGGTTTTCTGATATTCGAGCACGATATGCTCGGCGAACGCCGCTCTCGCCTGGGAATCGACTTGAAATCCCCGCGGGCGGCACCAGGCAATGAACGTCTCCGGATCGAAGTCTGCGCGAATAGCAATATTGCCAACACGCTTGATCTCTTCGAGCTCTCTTTTGACAAGGGCCTTCCAGTCTTCAAAAGTGGCGGGCATACTCTTCGAATCGGTAAAGATCTGAAGTGCCCTGCGGTAAGCAACATCATCCTCAAACCAAAGAATTGCTATGATATCGTTCAATGTAGTGCCTCCTTTCATTTGTGGGGGAACTGACGCATGCAGGCCCGTTGCGGTTGCCTTTCCCCGTACTGCTTAAATATAAGGATACATTCACAAGAGGCTTTGAGCAAGTAAACCCTGCTGCCTGCACTATTTCTGCACCCTCTGTGTCAATATAAGTGAGACACTTCCCACCGAATAGTTTAGACTCTAAGGGCGGGAAGGAAAACAATCATACGGAAGAGAAGAATTCAGCAATGACACATCCGAAGGTAGTTGACCGTCTATAACCAGTAGGTAAACAGATGCGAAAACCACTCTTTGATCTTGAGGCGCAAAGGTCTCCTTTTCCATTCCTCCCATCGAATCTGGTCGGACTCCGCAAGATCCCTGTCAAACATCTCCTCCATGGCAATAGCAAACTCACGGCTCAGAATAACCGCGTTCACCTCGTCGTTGCTTGAAAAGCTCCAGAAGTCCATATTGGTGGAACCCACGGTCGACCAGACTCGGTCAATTACCAGGGTCTTCGCATGGAGCAGAACATTGCGGCGTTTGTATAACTTCACCCCCGATTTCAAGAGTTCCGAATAAAAGTATTCTCCCGCAGATTGGACCAGGGAAGAATCGGTTGTTCCTGGAAGAATGATCTTCACATCAACTCCACGTTTTGCAGCATCGGTAAGGGCATCTACCGTCTGGCGGTCAGGGACAAAGTAGGCGTTGGTCATATGAAGCGAGTTTTCCGCGAAAGTGATGGCTGTCACGTACATAACGAACGTGAGCCTGTTGGCCTCTCCCGGAGTACTGCCCAAAACCCCCACAAGAGCCTGTCCTTCTGCCTTCAGGGCAGGGAAGTATTCTCGTTCGGAGAGCTTCGGGCCCTTCTGATTCTGCCATGTGTCAAGAAAGAGCTTTTGGAACTCGGCCACGGCAGGTCCTTCGATTTGAACGTCTGTATCACGCCATGGCATCTGCACTGTTTCCCTGTCCCTCCTTCCGGAAAGGCTGCTCGAATAGACCTGACTGATGTTGATGCCCCCGGTAAAGGCGACTTTCCCGTCGACGATCAAAATCTTGCGGTGATCCAGTTTGGCCAGGCGCCATTTTCCTCGGGCCTTCAGTGGATTTAACGGGTTAAACTCGACGACCTGTACTCCCCCATCTCGCAAGCGCTGAAAGAATGCAGCGGGAGTACTGAAGCTGCCTGCGCTGTCATAGATGAGATTGACCTGAACCCCTTCCGCCTGTTTTTGAAGCAGCAGATCGGCAAATTTCCGACCCCGGTCGTCCTCAATATCTTCCATAATATACGTTTCGAGATTGATATGGTCCCTGGCATTCTCTACCGCTCTAAACATGGCGGCATATGTATCCGCACCATCAATAAGCAGCGTAACCTTGTTTCCCTCCGTCAGCGGGCTTTCACTCACCGATTCTATTACGGCACTATAACGTTGCAGCATGTCCGTCGCGTCAACGGATCGATGTAATCTTTCCATGAGGGCTGTGCTCTGTTTGGGAGATAAAAGTCCTTTGGACGAAACGATCCGGGCCGGACTCCGGGTAGTCGGCGCCTCATCGATTATTTCAGAAACGTTCGGCAAGGTCGCACATCCACCACCAAGAAGGGTCACGATGGAAAGCGACAGAAAGAAGAAAAGGAAAGATCTGGCCCGTTTCATGTCCTTTATCCATCATAGCATAGTTTTCTTTCCGTCCGTATTGTTGGGGGCATCTTTTGAGAGAGGCTCCGGCCGCGTGAATACATTGTTTGAGCATCAGGTAGCGGGAAGAAAGGATGACACGCTCGAGCATTAAATGGTGACAAGATAATTGTCGGTTCAGCGACAGACGACGGAGGGTGTCTGCCGTAGCATTAATATAGTGCTGAAAAAGGTGCGTTTGGCGTTTGTTTCTCATGTTCGTAGACATCGTTTTCTTTAACGATGGTTTGTTGACATCGCGCTGGTGATCGCTATTGTTGTTGTGGCAGTTGGCTTCAGTCGGAGGTGATGAGTGTCAAGGCCGCCTTCAACAGCGCGGCGGGGAGATTCAAATGAACAGGACGGGAGATATATCCGCGAAAAAACACCCCGGTATGGGAGCCATCCCCCACGCAAAGGAAGTAACCTTCAGGGTATGGGCGCCCCACGCTGAAAAGGTTTACGTGACGGGAACCTTCAATGACTGGAGCAAAGTCTCAACGCCTCTTGCCGGCGAGGAGAACGGTTACTGGTCTGCAGAGGTGTCAGAGGCAAAGACGGGGGATGAATACAGATACGTGATCCACGGTCCCAATGGTCCCGTCTCTCGCGTAGACCCTTACGCGAGAGCGGTGACCAGGGCTGGGGGCAACGGAATCATTTATGATCCCCAGGCGTTTGATTGGGGTAATGATACCTTCGCTATTGCATCGTGGAATGAGCTCGTCATTTACGAGATGCACATCGGTACCTTTCACGTCAAGGAAAAGGGGCAGCCGGGCACGTTTGAGAGTGCCATTGAAAAACTGCCCTACCTTCAGCACCTCGGCATCAATGCAGTGGAAGTGATGCCGGTCATGGAGTTTTCAGGGGACTTTTCCTGGGGCTACAATCCGTCTGATCCCTTTGCCGTTGAAAGCATTTACGGTGGGCCCGATGCTTTAAAACGGTTTGTGAATCTGGCCCATGAACATGGCATTGCCGTTGTGGTAGATGTCGTCTACAATCACTTTGGTCCCTCCGACCTCGATCTGTGGCAGTTCGACGGTTGGAGCGAAAACGAGAAAGGGGGAATCTACTTTTATGGGGATCACCGGTCTCAAACGCCCTGGGGCGAGACGCGCCCCGACTATGGCAGGGGCGAGGTGCGCCAATATCTGCGGGATAACGCACTGATGTGGCTGGAGGAATACCACGCGGACGGGTTACGCTGGGATGCCGTAACATACATCAAGAACATTGAGGGCAATGACGCAAGCCCAGCTAATGACATTCCCGAAGGCTGGACCTTGATGCAATGGATCAACGAGGAAATCCAAAAGCGTTTTCCCGGCAGGATCAGCATCGCTGAAGACTTGAAGAACAACGTATGGGTCAACAAGGACAAGGGGGCAGGCGGTGCAGGTTTCAGCGCACAGTGGGATAGCGAATTTGTTCACCCTGTTCGTCAGGCTGTCATCTCCCGTGATGATAAACTGCGCGATACTGGGGGGGTTTGTAGGGCAATCGGACATCGCTACGGGATAGATGCCTTTGAACGGGTTATTTATACCGAGTCGCATGACGAGGTTGCCAATGGCCGGGCCCGGGTCCCGGAGGAAATCTGGCCAGGAAAAGTGGACAGCTGGTTCTCAAAGAAGCGCTCCACTTTGGCCGGCGCACTTGTTCTCACCGCGCCAGGGATCCCGATGATCTTTCAAGGGCAGGAGCTTCTGGAAGATCGCTGGTTCCACGATAAAGACCCCATCGATTGGTCCAAAGTTGAAGAAGAGGGTGGTATTCTGCGGATGTATCGGGACCTTATTGCTCTCCGGCGCAACCTATCGGGCAAGACGCGGGGGTTGTGCGGCCAAAACCTGCATATCTATCATTGTGATGATGGGGCCAAGCTCATCGCCTTTCATCGCTGGGACGAAGAAGGCCCGGGCGACAGTGTCGTTGTGGCGGTTAATATGATGAATGAAAACCGTGATCGATATGTGATCGGTTTTCCCCGCGCCGGATTGTGGAAAACCCGGTTCAACAGCGATTCCCGCAACTACGGCTCAAACTTTTACAATCATCCTACGCCCGACGTCGAAACTCGTGAGGAAGGAGCCGATGGGCAGCCATGCTCGGGCGAAATCGGTATCGGGCCATACACGGTGGTGGTCTTCTCTCAGGATGAATAGAACTATTACAAGGAGAGTTACGAACCATGAAAAAGACAAATATCCTTATCGGCTGTCTGGTCGCGCTTATGTTGATCGCCAGCTTTACGGCCTGCGCGTCTTCACCCGAGCAGTCAAGCACGGGTGAATTCGTTGACGATTCGGTCATCACGACGAAGGTAAAAGCATTACTGGCAAATGATGATTTCCTCAAGTCATTCAAGATCAGTGTTGAAACTCGCAAGGGCATCGTCCAACTGAGCGGCTTCGTTAATTCTCAAGACGCGGCCAGCAAGGCAGGACAGATAACAAAAGGCGTGGGAGGGGTCAAAGCCGTAAAGAACGATCTGATCGTACAATAAATGGTTGTTGACCTTGTACGGCCGGAACATGGCGGTCCGGGTAGACATGATGGAGCACCATGGGCCTTCTGTCAGGTTTGGCGGGCCTCTTTTACCTGTTTCTGAAAACAAGAGGGGGAGGTGTATTAATCATGCCTTTGATTCAAGTGGTGGTAGTCCTCGTCGTGGTTGGTTTTGTTCTCTGGCTCATTAACCGATTCATTCCGATGGCGCGTTCAATTAAGACGATCTTGAATGCCGTCGTGGTTATTGCCGTTATTTTGTGGCTCCTGAGCGTTTTTTGGAGTTCTCGGTTCGCTTTCCAGTATTCGCTTGGGGAAGTAACCGTCTTACTTCGGCGCATATGTGGTATAACTCCGCGACTCTATCCTGACCGGGAAGGGTGTGCCCGGAGTTGCCCTGATTCTGTAGGGTTGATTATTCTCATCTCTTCTCCGCCAGTGTCTGGCAACGGAGGCAAAAGGGCGTTTCGGGCTTTGCCCGGAGGCGCTGGTATCCGACAGGCTCTTCGCAACGGCGACAATAGCCGTACGTGCCCGCCGACACCGCGGCCAGGGCGGCGGTGATCTGGTGGATGCGCTGTTCCTGGGCGGCCGCGCAGGCCTTTGCCATATGCTGCTGCTGAATGGCGTCCATCCGGGAGAGCCTCCCGATGGGAAGTCCCAAATCCACGGGCTTCCTTATGGTCCGGCTCGATTCGAGGGCATCCGTGAGTTCCGCCCGCAGCCCCTTCAGGAGGCCCGTCAGCTCTTGAATCTGATCGGGGGTGAGTTCATCCACGGCTTGTCTTCCTTTCTCAGAATGACCACACGGTCGTCATCATCGAAGATCCTGCTGAATCCGAAGACACGGCATAGGAAATCGAAGGTTCGGGCATGATAAAAAGATACATGCGTCGCGTCCCGCGCGTAGTACCATTTGGAAAAATGCGCCAGATCCCTCCATCGCTGGGTCATGACCATCAGCAATGCCTTTTCGTAACGCGGACGAACGACCTGATTGTGACCCTCTTGTCTTCTTCGAGGTCACAGGCGTGTTCACAGTATGCGTAGTCCTCGATGGACATTAAACGGCCGCGCCGGGAATCCGAAGTTTCCCTATTTCGCCGGACATTTCCCTGCGCAGAAATTGTAGGCGGAATCTCCCCGTTTGGCACAGTAGGATGCCTCGACAGGATCAGGACTCTTGTTACAGTCTGCCCGGTACTTCTTCCTGGTCTCCTCACACTTCGCCAGGCAGGAGACTCTCGCAGGAGAATCATGGTTCGGCTTCGCTACATAGGTCGAGTTTGGCTTGTTCGTCTGTTGCTGTGCGGACGGTTTGTACACAGGTGGTCCGGCCGGGGCGGACTGCTGCGGATACCCGAGTCCGGGCGGCTTGACCGGATTGGTCTTTTGAGCATCGATAGCGTTGGGAATCTTCATCGTGTTCGACTGCGTGGCGCTCTGGTTATTCGAGGTCTGCGCCATCAAGGGCGCTGCCGATGTCATCATCATGATCGCCGGCAACAGGAGGATTCCTGCCATCAACAGTATTCTTCTCATCTTCTTCTCCTTTTTCACGTGGGTTTGAGCTTCATCTAGCCCTCTGATCGTTTGACCGCACCTCTCCTTGCGGTGCGTTTCGTGTTCTCTCTTTGTTTACCAACCCTCTTTCCCATCTCTACCCCGATAACTCCAGTCTCATGATTCTCATAGCCCGCCCCGTCCGAGCGCACGCTAACCTTCTCTACCCCTTCAGGGAGACCGTAAAGGGTCTCCTTGAGAACCCTGAGAAGGTTCGTCTTCTTGGTAAAAGAATGTGAAAATTCGAAAGGCGTCCCCGAAGTTATCTGCAGCGACAAAGACTACATGCTAATCAAGGAAAAAACTACAAAATAATTGTTGTTTCTGCGACAGACAGGAGCCTCTTGGGGTCAGGTCTTGAATGATCACTTTCTTCGTTATGTCCTTTCCTCATGGCCCGCCCTCTGCGCACAGAGTATCCCGGAGCCTCTAGCACGTCACATCACGGGAGAACTCCAAGTAGAACAGGAACAACTGTGGGGATGCCCTTCGCATTTTCACATTCTCTGGACACTACAGATATAACGAGGTGCTCTTTGCCTCCCGGACAGCCGTTAGCTTAAGGATCACGGGACCAGTTGCGGTTTCGGGGAGCGCGGACCGGGCGCAATGAGCAGCGAGCGAGTCGAAATAGCATAACGGGTGTGATCCGCAGTGTGGTTGCCCGGCAATGATACTTCGCGCGGACCTTTCGTGATAAGAAGAAGCAGAAGAAAAAAGACCTGGACGCACAAGCTGGCTCCCGGATCAAGTCCGGGATGACGACAGGAGAGTCCGGGATGACGACAGGAGAGTCCGGGATGACGACAGGAGAGTGCGGGATGACGACAAAGAGGACTTTATCAACAGCCATTCAAGCGATTGACTCTATCCTGACCGGGAAGGGTGTACCCGAAGTTGCCCTCAAAAAAAAGACGATGCCATGGGCCCGGCGATGTACGCCTGATTACACGATGACAAGTTGACGACCCGGCTCCTTCGTATCCTCTTTCCGGGACGGCTTTTTTAGGATTGACGAGCCTGTATGCATACGTTATACTCCTTAATAACTGAAAAATCCTGAATAATTCATTAAAGATAGGGGGACGAGTAGATGAGGAGCGCCAAAAACCTGTCAAGGGTTGGTTTTGTCCATTTCCTGTTTCTTGTGTGCTTTGCGCTGATCGTGTTCGCTCCTGTGCCGGTGCATTCCGCAGACCTTCCTTACACGGCCACAATCGCCGAAGGACGGACGGCGGTCAAAGAAGTCATGGAACAGACCGGTGCATCCTCGGTCTCCGTGGCCTTTACCGATGGCGACAGGCTTGTCTGGACCGAGACCTTTGGCTATGCCGACCGGGCGTCAGGGACGCTGCCAACGAAGGAAACGATGTATGGCATCGGATCGACAAGCAAGATGGTAGCGACGATAGCCATCATGAGGCTTGTGGACCAGAAGAAGGTCTCCCTCGACGCACCTGTTGCGGACTACATAAAATCATTTACGATGCTCTCGCCGGAATACCGCAAGATTACGGTCAGGATGCTCCTCAACCATTCAGCGGGTTTTCCCGGAACGGATGAGCGCAACGCCGAGACTACGTCTCCCCTGACCTTCGACTATTCCGGCCAAATCTGCGAGACCCTCGCCACCTTGCGGCTCAAGCACGACCCCGGCTACATGAACGTCTACTGTAATGATTGCTTCACCATGGTGGAACAACTCGTCCTGGCCGTGACCGGCAAGAAATACGCGCAATTCGTCCATGACGAGATCTTTGCCCCGCTGGGGATGACACACAGCCGCTACCCCCTCGGCTATTTCCCCGAAGGGTCCTTCGCCGTGAGATACGATGAGCACGGCGCACTGCCTCAGTTGTTCCTCAATACGGGGGCCTCCGGCGGCCTCTATTCGACGCCGGCGGATATTGCGAAGCTTGCCATGATGCTCGCCGGCGGGGGAATAACGGTGAATACCCGCATCCTCTCCGAGGCAGCCGTGGCCGAGATGGGCAAGGACCAGACGCTTTCCACCTTTAACCCGGTCAGGCAGGATGGGATGAGCTTCGGCCTGGGTTGGGACACGGTGCGCCAGCCGGGTCTTCACGCCGTCGGGGTAACGGGCTGGCAGAAGGGAGGAGACGTCCCCTTCTACGGCTCTGTTATGTCCATTGCACCGAAGGAGAAACTGGCCGTCGTCGTCCTCGGTGCATCGGGTCGGTTCGGCTCCGGCAGTGCGACGATCATTGCCGAGAGGATTCTCATAAAGGCCCTCACTGAAACGGGCAGGATAGCATCGATGCCAAAGCCTGTCGCAATGAAGCCGTCTCCCGCGAAGAAGGTATCCGGTGATGACGCCGATTCATTCGGCGGTTATTATGCGAATAACAGTACTCTCCTGAAGGTGAAGACCGGGCCGGCCGGATCGCTCGACATCATCAAGTATGATGCCGCGAAAGGTAGCTGGAAGGATTGGCTCATCGGCCTCGGCCTTCGCGAGGATGGGTACTGGTCGAGGGATGCCGCCCTCTCGCCGTCCATATCGTTTGTCAAGGCCGAAGGACGGTCGTACATGATTGTCAGAATGGCGAAGGGATACGGACATTACACCGATTCCTTCACCTATGCCCAGAAGGTTGATGCCGCCCGGAAACCACGGGCCGCATGGAATGAAAAGCGGCTGGGGACCACATGGCTTCTCGTCAACGAGCATCCGGACTTTATCGATAAGTGGAAGACGCCGGTCTTCAGATTGCGGTCTGTCGATGGGATGGTCTTCGCCGATTGGGCGGACCTGCAGATTGTCGATGCGTCCCCAAGCGACACCAGGGCCGCGATGACCCTTCTTATCCCGCAGTCGAACGGGACGGGGCTCAACGACGTCGTCATCGAAACACGGTCCGGCGAGGAATGGGTGCGCTTCGGCAGCTATCTCTTCCGTCCCGTACAGGGAATCGGTGTTCTTAAGGCCGGCGATAATTCCATCGCCCCTCCCGCCGGACAGATGTCGGAATGGCGCCGGTACGATGTGGGTGACAACCCCACCAGGGTGAACATTGTGCCGAAAGGAACCGATGGACGGTGGAAGATGTACGACGGGAGCTTCACGCTCGTCCACAAGGGGACAGGCGAGAAGAGCATGGAACTTAGCGCCGGCACGTACTATTTCCTGTGCCACGACTTCATAAACATTAGAATTACCCCCGCCGCAAAGGTGGTCTACAAGGCTACCATTGCCGATGCCGAGGCCGCCGCCAATGAGATACTCAAGAAGACAGGTGCCTCATCGATAGCGATGGCACTCGTTGACGGCGACCGGCTCGTATGGACAGAGGCCTTTGGTTTTGCCGACAGGGAATCAAGGGCGGTGCCGAAGAAAGAGACGCTGTATGCCATCGGCTCGACGAGCAAGGTGTTCGCCACCGTTGCCGTCATGAAACTTGTGGACCGGGGGTTGATCTCGCTTGATGAGCCCGTCGTGAAATATCTCAAGTCCTTCCGGATGCTTTCTCCCGAATACCGGCAGATCACGGTTCGGATGCTGCTTAATCATTCGTCGGGGTTTCCGGGAAGCGATTATCGAAATGGTTTTACTACGACGCCCTTCAAGGACTATTCGGCACAGGTCCTCGAAACCCTTGCCACCTTGCGGCTCAAGCACCCGCCGGGATATCTCAGCGTCTACTGCAACGACGGTTTTACCGTTGTAGAGCAGCTCATTGCGGTTGTGACGGGAAAGAGCTATACCCGGTTCGTTGAAGACGAGATCTTAAAGCCTCTCGGCATGGCGAACTCGGGGTATATGCTCGACTATCCCCCCGAAGGGAGCACGGCAAAACGCTATGATGCGAAAGACCGAAGCTCCGCATGGGAAACCGTCTTTTCCGGCAGGGCCTTTCCTCTCAGGGGGGAAGGAACCGATGCGATGCGGCCCTTCTCGACGAGGGCGTTAAG
>Ga0351928_1030_pt1 | contig 25445 bp, 20 predicted proteins | sample BONcelHT113001E8_FD_206858 | JGI IMG/M metagenome (GOLD analysis project Ga0351928, IMG submission 206858) | Enriched cells from coal bed in the Powder River Basin, Montana, United States - BONCAT cells T11 rep2 HSBNCT.T11.300.1.E8 ... | reverse complement strand
TCTGACGGGTGAGGTCAGAGAAGAGGTCCTGCATTTCGTCGGTCATATCGTTGAAGCTGTCGGCGACCTCTTTGAGTTCGTCCTGTTCCCTGAGCAGTACCCGTGTACTGAAATCATGGCCGGCCACCCTCTTTATGGCGGCGCTCAGTTCCCCGATGGGCCGGTAAATCGTCCGTGCGAAGATGAACGCCCCGATTAGGGCCGCGACAAGGACAAACGCCGTTATCAATAGTATCTTGGCGTTCAAGTCCCGGGAGACGGTCTTTATGTCCTTAAGAAACTTGCTGGCACGCAGAACATATACAGTCCTTCCCTCCTTCTGAACGGGGACAGCAATATAGAGCATCTCCTGACCAAGAGTCTCGCTCACACGCAGAAACCTCCCTGTGCCACCTTCAAATGCCTGTGAGATCTCAATTCTCGTGCGGTGGTTCTCCATCCTGCCCGGGTCCTCCTCGGAGTCGGCAATGACCCTGCCGTCAGGGACAACGAGGGTGATCCGGGCATTGATCCTCTTGCCCACCTCCTTGATGAAGCGATCCATCTGAGCACCGCCGGTTTCCGAGGACAGCTCCACCGTTCGCGTCCCGATAACGATGGCGATGTCCTGCAGCTCCCGGGCGGTCCTCTCTATCTGGTAATCACGGACGAGGTAGGACGAGATAAGTACGATAAGACCGGAAAGGGCGACGGTGAGAATGAGATACCCGCCGAATATCTTGAGAAAGAGGGACCGTTTCATTCCTCCACCCTGTAGCCGGCACCGCGGACGTTCTTTATAATGTGGGAGGCTTTTCCGAGCTTCTCCCGCAGGTGCCTGATATGGACATCGACGGTCCTGTCAATGACATACTTCTGGTCTCCCCAGAGATAGGTCAAAATCTGGTCCCGCGACTGGATGCGGCCCCGCCGCGAGGCAAGGAGATGGAGTATTTTGAATTCCGTAGGGGTCAGCTCCACTTTTGCCCCCTCCACCTCCACCTCATGCCTGTCGAGGTCGATGACAACGAGGTCGGAGAGGACCATCTTCCGGACCTCATCGTCCGTCCTGCCGTGACGCCTGAGGACTGCCCGCACCCGCGCCACAAGCTCGCGGGGCGAAAAGGGTTTCGTCACATAGTCGTCAGCCCCCAGTTCCAGGCCGATGACCTTGTCGGTCTCCTCTGTCTTCGCCGTGAGCATGATTATGGGGATGGAGGAGAAACGCTCCTGTCCCCTCAAATGTTTACAGATCTCCAGTCCGTCCACGTCGGGAAGCATGAGGTCGAGTATGACGAGGTCCGGCACTTCCTTCGCGAGGAACTGGTAGAAAGACTGTGCGTCGGCGAACCCGCTCACGCGGAAATTCGATCTCTTGAGATGAAGCGACACCAGTTCCAGAATGTCCGGTTCGTCGTCCACAACCGCTATCAGGTGGCTGACCATACTATAGAGATTACCTCATCCCCTGTTCTTTGCAAACCAGTTTCATTCTGTATCCTAAAATCTTATTGTTAATTCTAGATTAAGAAGCTGAGGATTATCGCGGTGGAGAGGGAAGGTGACTGTCCCAAAGGCCCGGCCCGTTCACATCTCCGACGATACCTTTCCCAGGAACACGATGAATTTTCGGAGCAGTTTCTCGTCAAAGCATTTCTTCATGCCAAGATCGCGCGCATCCCGGACGGGGCTCTCTTGGGAACCGTCGTTCTCTTCCGGCGTTCCGACCATGATCTTCGCCGCCTCCATCGGAGAGAAAGCCTCCTTATAGGGACGGCGCGATGTCATGGCGTCGAAGACGTCGACTATTCTCAGAACGCGGGCAAGGACGTTTATGTTCTTTCCCTTGAGACCCATCGGATAGCCCTCGCCATGGAAATCCTCGTGGTGCTGAAGTATCGCCTTTTTTACGAAAGCGGGGGTTTCCGTGTCGGTGAGCATTGCAAAAGCCGTCAGCGGGTGGCGCTTCACGACCTCCCACTCCACAGGGTCGAGGGGCCCGTTCTTGTTGAGTATACCGGGAGCGACAAAAACCTTTCCAATGTCGTGTAGCAGGGCTCCGACACCACATTGCTTCAAAAGTTCCTTTTTCTGGACCTCATGATAGGACTCAATATCGGGCACTATCTGAGCGAGAATCTCGGGATAGCTCCTTAAGAAAGCAACCGTGAACCACAGGACCTTCGTGGCATGCTCATATGTCTTGTAGTCATGGCCGATCATCCTTGCCAGCGGTTGAAGGGAATTGGATTCGGCTATGAATATGAGGGAGTGATTGACAAGCGACTGGGTCCGCCGCAATGCATCGGGCTGCATTGTGCCCAGCCCCAGCGATGATTCGAAGGAATCCTTGACGACATTCGTGGAAACCCTGCTGAACACCTCCGCCTTCTGGTCGTCGGGCATCCCCTGGTTTTCGAGGATGTTCCCCAAATGATTCTCAAGGTACTCTTCATACTTGATCTCTTCGTCGAGATCGATGAAGACCTCTTTTTGCCCCATCTCGGCAAGCGTGTTCAAACGGTCCTTGCTGACTTCGTTACCGTCGCGGGCCCAGAGGATGTGGCGCCCGTCGGACGAAAGAACGTATATCTTGAATTTCGGCAGGCTTCCCGGCAGTATCGCTCCGGGAGGAACTGCCATGTATTTTGTATCGCGCATGAGATGTCTTTCTCCAATTCCCCCGCCGCGAGGCCGGGCGAGGGAACTCCTTCACAGCCTAAAAACGTTATCGCTCATGGCGGCCAAATCTTAAAAAGGCCAGGAAGAACCTTCTGCGTAACCGGTGCGCAGGAGTCATTGTCCCCTCGGCGCCTGCACCGCTTTTTCTCGTTGCCGGCACGGCCTCTATTTCTCTGCGGGCGTTTTTTGTGCTGCCGGTTTTTTTGTCTTCCCGGCAGGTTTATTCTTTATGGTGACGCTGTCTTTTCCCACCCACGACACGTAGTACTCTTCTATGGTGATGACGCCGTCGCCGTCAAGGTCCATCGTCTTCGCCATGCCTATCATCCTGTCGAGGTATTCTTCGCGGGACATCTTGCCGTCCTTGTTGCCGTCGAGATCTTTGAACCGGCCTGCCCAGAAGACCACGCATTCATCCTTCCCGATCTTGCCGTCCTTGTTGGCATCCATCAATTTGGCTCTCGATGACTTACCCATCTTGACGGGTTTCTTTGCCTTTGCGGCATCCTTGTCCGTTCCGCACCAGTAGATGGCCCATTCCTCGACGGTGACCACACCGTCCCTGTTCGCGTCAGCATCATCAAAGTTCTTCCGGCGGGCATCCTGATATTCGTCGACGCTCACCTTCCCGTCCTTGTTGGCATCCTCGCCCCTGTACCGCTCCTCGAGGGCCTTTTTCATATCCTCTTTCGTGACCACCCCATCGTTGTCGGCGTCGGCCCTGTCATGAACAGACTGCGCCCCCGCAGCCCCGCAACCGACGGAAAGAACAAGGCACAACACAGCAATAAACATCACTTTTTTCATAATATCTCCTTTCAAAGACGGTTTTAAGTTTTAGGTTTTAAGTAAGAAACCAGGGCAAACAGGGTGGTGGTTGTATGCTCGGCTATTCACCGGAAAAACACCCGGTTCTTCCTGTCTCCAACGTAAAACTTAAAACCCAAAACTCAAAACATTCCTTTTCGTCTTCTACTTAAAACCTAAAACCTAAAACTTAAAACCATATTCCTTACAGGCCGACGGATGTTATCTGATACTTGAAGGCGTAGCCGGCGTCCTCGACCTTTTTCTGGATGGCGGCGCGTATTGCCTTGAAGTCGAACTTGTAGCTGTACTTGCTGCCGAAGAGGTTCGACTGTTCCTCTATGGCACCCTCGCGCCCTCCCATTCCCGTCTTGTAGGTCGTTTTCTTGAACCCGAAACCCGAAGGACCCTCGTCGAGCCCGCCGCTCGAGAAGCCCGACCCCGATTCCTTGAGCATCTCCGTGAAGCGGACCTCCCTCGCGTCCTCCACTATGCGGTATTTCGCGATATAGGTCAGCTTCTTTTTCGAAAGGAAGGACTTCCGTTCGGCAACGACATGCTCCACCGTGGTCACTCCTTTCTTCTCCGAGAACTCCGCGGGAAAGGCGGCAAAAACTTGTTTCATCTCTTCCTGCAGTGCCATTCATGCCTCCTTGTAGAGAAACAATTCCGTGTGATGCACATTCTGACAAATATAGCAGAGTGGTCCAACCATGTCAAAGACAGGGTCCCGTCAGCCGGTACCGACGAGAAGAAGTCCTTGAACCCTTGACCTCAAGCTGCCGTGAAGTTCTTCTTGAATCCTCACACCACCGATGGTATCAATAATTGCCACATCAATAATGATACAAGAGGCAGGGCGCGAGATGGACAGATCCCGATTGGCCGGCATCCGCACCACACTGGCGAAATACCTCGGCGACGGGGAGGAGCTCTTTCTCGTCGAGTCCGTGGAAGAGCAAAAGCTCTTCCTGTGCAGGGCAGACCGTATCATCGGTGCCTACCCTGCCTCCACGGCACGCCTTGGGGTCGGGATACGCCAGGATTCCCTGAAAACACCCCCCGGAGTTCATCGCATCTGCGAGAAGCTCGGGGCCGGGGCCCCCGGGGGACGCATATTCAAGGACCGCAAGGATACGGGCGCTGACTGGGACGGCACGTCGAGGCAGGAAAACCTCATACTGACACGTATCCTGCGCCTTGAAGGTCTGGAAGAGGGGATCAACAGGGGCAAGGGCGTCGATTCCCTCGACCGCTGCATCTACATACACGGAACGAACCGTGAAGACCTTCTCGGCAGCCCGTTCTCGCACGGGTGCCTGTGCCTCGGCAATTCCGATGTCGTCAGCCTTTTCGACGCCGTCCGCGAGGGCACGATCCTCTACATCGACCCTCCTGCCCTCTCCGTCGGCGGGAGGTCCTGCCGGAATTTTCACTTCACGGGCATATTCGGCACGGGCATGAGCGCCATCGCCCAGTACCTGCGGTTCCAGGGTTTCAACGTATCCGGCTCGGACCGCCTCCTTGAAAGCGAGGACACCCTCTCCATGCGCCGCTGCCTCGAGGGGCTGGGATGCGTTATCGCGAGCCAGGACGGTACGGGCGTGACGAACCGAACGGATGCATTGTGCGTCTCCACGGCAATAGAGGAGACGAACCCCGATATCGCCGCCGCAAGGGCCTTTAACGTACCCGTCATTCACAGATCCGACCTTCTCGCCTCCATCATCGCCTCGAAAAGGACCGTAGCGGTGGCCGGCACAAGCGGCAAATCGACGGTGACGGCGATGATATTCGAATTCCTTTCGGCATGCGGGAAGTCCCCCTCCCTCGTGAGCGGCGCTCCTCTGTTGCGGCTCGAAGCCGAGGGGCTCATCGGCAACGCATACTCCGGAGGCTCCGATCTCCTCGTCGTGGAAGCGGACGAGAGCGACGGGACGGTGGTGAAGTATTCACCCGAAATGGCCGTCATTCTCAACGTATCAAAGGACCACAAGACCGTCGGCGAGGTACGCGTTCTCTTCGAGACACTCATATCCCGGTCCTCATGGACCGCCTCCAACGCGGACGACCCCCTCCTTGCAACACTTGCGGCAACGGTGAGGTTCGGCCGGGACGGCTCCGCCTCGTGGCACCCCGACGGGGAAGAACTCCTTGGCGGATCCGTCAGGCTCTCCCGCAGGGGCATCGACTATCACTTGCCTCTCCCGGGAGGCCACAATCTGGAAAATCTTCGCGCCGCCCTTTGCGTCTGCGAACACCTCGGCTGCGACGGGCCCGCCCTCGCCGGCGCAGTGCAGGGATTCGGCGGCGTCGCCCGGCGCTTTTCCATTACGAACACGGCGCAGGGCGTCCATATCATCGACGATTTCGCCCACAACCCGGCCAAGATAGCCGCCGCGGTCACTGCCGCACGGGGCCTTTCGAAGCGTATGATCGCCGTCTACCAGCCCCACGGGTTCGGTCCGACGCGCTTCCTCAGGGACGAATACATCGCCACCTTCCGCACCCTTTTCCACGAAGGCGACAGCCTCTATCTCCTGCCCATCTACTACGCCGGCGGCACCGCGCAAAAGGATATCTCCTCCGAGGACATAATAGACGGGCTGGGCGCCGTCCCCTTCCACGCGGAGGCGGTGCGAAACCGCGAACAATTGCTCATGAAATTGGAAACAGATGCAAAATCGGGCGATTGCATAATCGTAATGGGCGCAAGAGACCCATCCCTGCCGGCCCTCGTCAAAAGAATCGCGAAATTGTTCGAGGGGTGAAAACCCGTCCAGGCTCCAGGTTAGAGACGAGGAGCAAACCACGAGACAAGACTGGAGGAACACTGACCCCTGAAACCCGAAACCGTCTCGAAGGCCTTTAACCCGCAACCCGGAACGGTTTTTTCCTTGAAGCGGTCTTTACTGACTATATTCCCTGAGAAAATCCGCCATGCGTTCGGCTACGTTTCTTATCTCCTCCACGGAGGGGAGAAAGACGACGCGGAAATGGTCGGGGGCGGGCCAGTTGAAACCCGTACCCTGCACCATGAGGACCTTCTTCTCGGTGAGGAAATCGAGGAGGAACCTCTGGTCGTCCTTTATGTTGTACCTCTCCACGTCGATCTTGGGGAAGAGATAGAGGGCACCCATGGGCTTGACGCAGGTTATCCCCGGTATCGCACGGAAACCCTCGTATGCGGCCTCCCTTTGCTCGTAGAGGCGGCCGCCGGGGGATATCATCTCCCTGAGACTCTGATACCCGCCGAGGGCGGTCTGGATGGCGAGCTGACCCGGCATGTTGCCGCACATCCTCATGTTCGACAGGGTGTCGAGCCCTTCCTCTACATAATCCTTCGCATGCCCCTTCTTGCCGCTTACGATCATCCACCCTGCCCGCATGCCGGGGATACGGTGGGACTTGGACAACCCGTTGAAGGTAACGACGAAGATGTCCTTTGTGAGGGACGCGAAAGGGATATGTTTCGCGCCGTCGTAGAGGATCTGGTCGTATATCTCGTCGGAGAAGACGATGAGATCGTGTTCGGCGGCCATCTCGACAACCCTGAGGAGGACCTCTTCGGGATATACGGCACCCGTCGGGTTGTTGGGATTGATGAGCACGATGCCCCTCGTCTTCCCTGTAATCTTTGATTCCATGTCTTTCAGGTCCGGGACCCAGTCCGATGACTCGTCGCAGACGTAGTGCACGGCCTTTCCGCCGGAGAGCGTAACGGCCGCCGTCCACAGGGGATAATCGGGTGAGGGAACGAGCATCTCGTCCCCGTTGTTGAGAAGACCCTGCATGGCCATCATGATCATCTCCGAGACCCCGTTGCCGACGTAGACGTCCTCTATCTCCACGCCCTCGATGTCCCTGAGCTGACACTGCTGCATGATCGCCTTGCGTGCCGAAAAAAGGCCCTTCGAATCGCCGTAGGCCTGCGCCGACCTGATATTCAGCACGACGTCGTGGATGATCTCATCCGGCGCATAGAGCCCGAAGGCGGGAGGGTTCCCGCTGTTGAGCTTGATGATGGTGTACCCTTCGTCCTCGAGACGTTTGGCCTCTTTCAAAAGCGGCCCGCGGATCTCATAGCATATGTTGTCCATCTTGTTCGATTTCATGATCGTGCGCATACGATACTCCCTTTCCCCCTTACGTCCTTTTCGGCGATGAAGCCGTTCATAATTATTAAGAAAAGCTGTGCGTTTGTCAACCGTGATAGAGGGGGAAGGGGTCAAGGGTAAAGGCCGTTCCGGGTTGCGGCTTAAACATCAAAGAAAGAAAGCAGGTCACGGAAGAGGAGACAAAAAGCGTGGCTCAGGGTTCTGATCGAAGAGGGGCTGTGGGTCGAACCGGCTGTACGCTGCGCACTTCCTGACGGCCAACATTAATATTGACAATATTTTCCTCTGTGGTATTATAGTTCATTGGATGAACTCTGTGGTCATTCCATGAAACATCCAGACGGACATGATCCCATGCCACCCGCACGGGTCGAACAACATTGAGGAGGATGACATGAGTAACGAGGGAACACAGAAGGCATACAGCGGATGCGCGCTGTGCTACCACAGCTGCGGCGTCGAGGTGACCATAGAGGACGGCAGGGCCGTAAAGGTGGAGGGCCAGAAGAACCACCCCTTGAACAACGGCAAGCTCTGTCCCAAGGGCCAGGCGATGATAGAGCACCTCTACCATCCCGACAGGCTCAAGTACCCGTTGAAGAAGGTGAACGGCGAGTTCGTGCGCGTCTCCTGGGAGGAGGCCATGTCGGAGATAGCCGGGAAGCTCGATACGCTCAGGAAGGAGTACGGCCCCGCGGCCCTTGCCTTCTTCTGCGGCTCCATCGGCGTCGAGAACCTGGAGATGATATCGCTCACCCACCGGTTCAAGGCCGCCTTCGGCTCCCCCAACTTCTTCTCCGTGGAGTCCATATGCTACCGCATGAGGATCAGGGCCCGCCAGATCACCTTCGGGAAGTACCCCGTGGAGGAGATGGACTCGAAGCTCTACATCCTCTGGGGCCACAACCCGGCGGCATCGGACTTCCCCCTCTCCCTTGCCATGGAAGAGAACCTGAAGAAGGGGTCGAAGGTCATCGTCATCGACCCGAGGCGCATCCCCATCGCCGACAGGGCGGAGATATACACCTCCATCAGGCCGGGCACCGATGGTGCCCTTGCCCTTGCCATGATGAACGTCATCATCACCGAGGACCTCTACGACAAGAAGTTCGTCGAGGAGTGGACCTACGGCTTCGACAAACTCGTCCCTCACGTAAAGAAGTACACCCCCGAGTGGGCGGAAGGGATAACGGGCGTCAAGGCCGACGTCACCCGGAAGATCGCCCGCATGTTCGCGACGACCCGAGGCGCCTCCATCTTCCACGGCACCTGCACCCAGGACCAGTGCGCGAACGGCTCCCAGAACGACAGGGCGCTCGCCATTCTCCAGGTACTGACGGGCAACATCAATGTCCCCGGCGGCTGGGTGATAAGCCCGAGGCTCAGGCTCAACGACGTCTCTTTACCCTTCCCGGGCAAGCCCCTCGGAGCGGAGGAGTACCCCCTCTTCTACGAGCTCTGGGGGAGGACGAGCCCCTACGCCGTCATGAACATGGTCCCCGAGAGCGTTCCCTCAAAGATCCGGGCCTTCATGGTCGCAGGCGGCAACCCGCTCGTCACCATGCCCGACTCGAACGCCCTCAGGGAGGCCTTTGAGAAGCTCGACCTCGTCGTCGTCTACGAGCAGTTCATGACCGAGACGGCCGAGTACGCCCACTACGTCCTGCCGGCGCTCAACCAGCTCGAGTTCTGGGGCCTCGCGTACAACTACAACGTCTGCCACTGCCTGCCCTACCTCATGCTCCGGCCCGCTGTCCTTCCGCCCTATTACGAGTGCCGCTCCATCAGGGACGTCTACACGGACCTCGCCCAGAGGCTCGGCTTCGGCGACAAGTTCGCCTGGACGTCCGACGAGGAGGTCGTGAAGTTCGAGCTCGAGCCCTGTGCCCTTAACTTCGACGCCCTCACGGCAAAGCCCGAGGGTGCCATATACCAGGAGAAGGACTATACCCTGCGCCAGGGCTCCTTCGCCACCCCCACGGGGAAGATAGAGATCTACTCCCAGGCCTTCGCCGACGCGGGCTTCGACCCCCTGCCCACCTACCTCGAGCCCTCGAAGAGCCCCCAGAGCCCGCGCTGGGCCGAGCTGGGAGAGAAGTACCCCCTCGTCCTCGCGACGGGCACCCGGGACCTCTACTTCAACGGCGCCATGCTCCACAACATAAAGTCCCTCCAGATCTGGTCCCCCTTCCCAAAGGCGGAGCTGGGGCCACAGACGGCGAAGACGTACAACGTCGCCAACGGTGATGACGTCATCGTCGAGACGGACAGGGGCTTCGTGAAGATGAAGGCCTCCGTCGACGAGAGGGTCATGGAGGGCGTCGTCCTCGTCCCCCACGGATGGCCGGGAGAGGGGAACTGCAACAGGCTCACCGACTGCAACGCCCGGGAGCCCATCATGGGATACCCCGAGTGGAAGGGACTTTTGTGTTCCATACGGAAGGCGTGATATAAGAGAGGGATGATGATCCTTTCCCACACCTTTGAAGAATACGCCCGGATGGTGAAGGCCTTCCACGGCAGCGCCGCCCCGGGCATCATGATAGGGGGGTCCATGGTGGACCTCGCCTATCGCTGCCTGCCGGAGGACGGGCTCTACGACGTCATATGCGAGACCGGCAAGTGCCTGCCCGACGCGGTCCAGCTGCTCACCCCCTGCTCCATCGGGAACGGGTGGCTGAGGATAATGGACACGGGCCGCTTCTCGCTCGCCTTCTACGACAAGAATACCGGCGAGGGGGTGCGTATCTTCATCGACCCCCCAAAGCTCGACGCCTGGCCGGAGATAAAGGGCTGGTTCTTAAAGCTCACCCCCAAGAGAGAGCAGGACACGGCCCTCCTCATGGAGGAGATAGAAAAGGCGGGGGGCGATGTATGCTCCGTCGAGAGGATAAAAGTCTCCCTCGACCTCATAAAGAAGAAGAAGTCGGGGCCCATCGTCATCTGCCCCTCCTGCGGGGAACCCTACCCCTCCCTGCGGGGTGCCGTATGCCCCGCATGCAAGGGAGGGATGCTGCCGTATGAGGCGGGGACAGGGCAGCACCGCAAGATGAAGATCACCGGGTAATAGACGGGAAAAGGAAAGACAAGAAAAAATGGCGAACCGCTTTCGGTTCGCCATTTTCTTCTGCGACACTGATGCTACTTCTTTTTCGGCGTCGTTGTGGAGGTATTCACGTCGAAAGAGGATGTCGTGGACGTGGATTTTTGGACGTCGTTCGTCTTCACGGGGGTGGGCTCAGGCACCGCCGGGACCTTCACGTCCTCGATCTTCTTCCCCGCCGCCTGCTCGAGCTGCTGCAGGGCCGGGCCCTTCTTCTTCTCCTGCGCGGAGGAAATGCCGAAACTGCAGATAACGAGCGCGATGATCGCCACAACTGCCAGGGTTGTTCTCAGTACCGTGTTCTTCATGGTCTTTCTCCTTTATCCTTTATTATAATGTTCTACTTTGCCTGTCCGTAGGTTCCCTTGTGGTTGATCTGCGGCACGGTGTACCGCGGGGAGTTTCTCACGCGCTCCTGCATTCTCTCCCGCTGTGCCGTGTAGCTGCCGGAATTGCTGCCGGTGTTGTTGCTTTCCCGCCGGGAGCTTGTAGCGACGTAGTCCTGGTAGGAGGGGTCGGCGGCTGTGCCCGCATATTTGAAATACTCCTGCGGGGTCGTCTTGACGGCATCCGCACCATAGCACAGACCGGTGGAAGCCAGAAGGGTCAGAATAGCTGCTGCGCTCAGGATCTTTTTCATTTTCGGTCTCCTCGTCATTTTTCAAAGTAAGACAAGGGATCGAGAAAAAAGTTCCACAAAAAAGCAGTTGCGGGTTGCGCGTTCCGCGTTCCGAGTTGAGCGTTAAAGACCTTGAAGGCCGTTTCATATCCCGACAGAACGGACGGGAAGCGACTCTATCAACAGTCTGCCAAGCCTTCGACTCGCAACTCACAACTCGGAACGCGCAACTCGCAACCCGGAACAATCCTTACAACACCTTTTCCCGTCCGGTTCCGGTCTCGAATGTCCTGTATTCGTCCTCTATCCTGTCCTGGAGGTAGAGGTAGCCGTGGCCGGACTTCTTTTTCATGTCCTCGTAATCCTGCCGTGCCCTTGCGACACAGTCCGGGCAGCAGGCGGCAGGGAGGGAGATGCAGAAAACGGAGTAGCTGCGGCCGCTGTGGTGGGCGCAGGATGACGAGATGCGGCGGTAGCCGCAGCAATCGGGGCACATCCTGAGGTCGAGGCGCTGCTCCTCCTGGAGATACTCCGTATCGTAGAAGATGCTCCGGGAGCTGCCGTAGAATTCCCTGCCCTCTTTCCGGCTTGTCTCCACCACCTCTTCCCTGCCCCGGAACGCGGCAAGCTGTTGCGCGACGAGAGACCGGATATAGTCCAGGTTCTTTGCCGTCTCCTTGAAGCGGGACGGGTTGTAATCGGGCTCGCGCAGGTTGGAGAAGTCGATCCCCGCCATGGCCATGATTATGGCCATATTGATGTAGGGCAGGGCCGTCTCGACGGAGTACCCTCCCTCCAGAACCGCTATGTCGGGCCTGAGCTTCTGGTTGAGGATGGCGTAACCCTGGGCCGTGAAGCTCATGTTCGCCAGGGGGTCACTGTAATGGTTGTCCTGCCCCGCCGAGTTGATCACCAGCTCGGGCTTGAACTCATCGAGTATGGGCAGGACGAGGTTATCTATAATATAATGGATGCCTTCGTCCGTCGTCCTCGGCGCCATGGGTATATTGATGGTGGTGCCGTGGGCGAGCGGCCCGCCGAGCTCATTCGTGAAACCGGAGCCGGGGTAGAGGGTGCGCCCGTCCTGGTGAAAGGATATGAAGAGGACGTCGGGGTCGTGCCAGAAGATCTCCTGGCTCCCGTCGCCGTGATGGACGTCGGTGTCGACGATGGCCAGGCGCTTGACGCCGTATGTCCGGCGCAGATACTCCACCATGACCGCCTCATTGTTGATGTCACAGAAACCCCGGTTGCCGTGGACGACGGTCATTGCATGGTGGCCGGGCGGGCGGATGATGGCAAAGGCGTTCTTCACCTCTTTCTGCATGAAGGCATCGGCCATCACCATGGCGCATCCCGCCGATACCATGTGGGCTTCGGTCACGCGGCTTTCCACGTCGGGGACGCAGAAGTGGACGCGCGAGACATCCTTCGCCGTGGCAAGGCGGGGGTGGTATTCCCTCACCTCGGGCATATCCATGATGCCTTCCTCGAAGATCTGGTCCCGCGTATAGAGGAGCCTCTCCTCACGCTCGGGATGGGTGGGGCTTATTGCCCAGTCGAAAGCGGGGAAAAATATGAGGCCTGTGGGTTTCATTACGCCACCCCCTTATACTCATGAATGAATCCCGGAGCTATCTGTATTCCCACGTCAAAGAGCTTGCCTTCCTGCTCCCACCCCCGGATTACGTTGAACTGTTCCTCGAGATACACATGGGCCTCGTCGGCGTAATCGGCAAGCCCCCTCTCGCGGCTCGCTTCCTTGAGGCAATTCATCGCCAGTTCCTTCGCGTCATCAAGCTGAAAGTTGCGCTTCTCGACCTTGCCCCTCAATCCTCCCGGAAATCCCGTGTAGGTGTTCCTTCCCGTATCGATGTGCACCTCCACCGCCATCGTCGGCCGTGCCACGGCGGCGCCCAGCGCATTCGCGACGGGAGAATAGCGGTGCAGGAAGTGCCCCACACCCATCTTCCGGGCAAGCACGGGGATGATGGCGGAGGCCGCCGCTCCTATCCCGATCACCCGGTGGAGCTCGAACTTCCTCTTGTGCACCACCTCCCAGACCTTGTAGGCGGGCTCATCCTCCCAGAGTTCAAACATTTCCTCGATGTTCCGCTCCAGGGTCACCACCACCTCATCTGCGACCATCCGGCACAGTCCGTCAACGGACTCTCCGAGGCTTGCGGCTACGGCCTCAAGCTTTTCCCGGGAGGCGTCCGGGTTCCCGACGCCAAGGCCGTTCAGAAGATTGAAGGCGTCTGTCACGGTGGGCGCCTCGCCTCCCAGGCAGGCCGCCGGACCGAGGCGCATGGGGCCCACGCGCAGTCGGCCTGATTCCTCGCGAACGCAACTGTCCCCTCCCAGGGCTATCGACCTCACCGCAAAGGAATTGATGTGGGTGAGATGACCCCCGATGAGAGCCCCCCGCGAGGCATACAGAGGCATCCCCTCGATGAGAAGGCTGATGTCGGAGGTCGTTCCGCCGACGTCCACCGACACCGCATTCAGGGTTTCGCGGCTCAAGGCCATGGTTCCCATGGTACTCGCCGCCGGACCCGAGAAAACGGTCTCACAGGGGCGCATCCGGCTTGCTTCCAGGGTGGCGGTGCCGCCGTCGGCCTTCAATATGTGCAGGTCGCTGTGGGGCACCCTCGCCCGTACCGCTGCCTCGATTCCGTCGGCAAAGCGGTTCCATTCCCGTATGGTCATCGCCGTATAGTAGCAGGTCACGGCGCGGCGCGGGAAATTGAGTCTCCCCGAGATCTCATTGCTGGTGCACACGTCCATGTGGGGGTACAGGCTCTGTGCAAGGTCCCTGACGGTCCTCTCATGCGTGTCGTTGCGATTGGAGAACTTCCCCGCCACGGCCACCCTTTCGATGCCGGACTCATGGACCTTCCGCAAGGTTTCCTCGATCTCCTTCGTATCGGTGGCCTCTATCTGCCTGCCGCGAAAATCAATGCCGCCCTTGAGAAAATACGTGTCGGGGCTTATCCGGTAGGCGGAAAAGGGCAGCCCGCTTCCGGGCAGAAGGAGAAGCGCCGTGCGCTCCCCCCGTCCCGTCGCCAGGAGGTTGGTGACGAGGGTTGTGGAAAGGACTACCCTGCGGACCCCTTTGGCGTCCCCATGGGCAAGGAGTTCATCCAACACGGATAGAAGGGTGCCCGTAAGGTCATTTTCGTCCGTAGGATGCTTTACGCTGTGAAGGACGGACCCGTCCGAAAAAAGCACACCATCCGTATATGTGCCGCCGACATCGATACCTATCAACATGGTTTCCACCTCTGGCTCCTGTCCATTCCCGACCGGGGTCATTCAAATTCCTCGAACTCCTCCGCAGAATAGAAAAGATGCATGTCTCGTATTGTTTTCTCATCCAGGTTGTCATTCAGGATCGCCACTTCGGCCCTTAACCTGAATGACTGCGCAAGGGCCTCGAGTTCGGAGAGGCGCCGGGAAAGGCCCCGCTCCTTAAGTACCGTCTTGACCTCACCGAAGATCCTCCCGCTCCCATGGAGCAGGACTCCTTCGTCAAGGATCTTGATGGCGACCATGCGCTTGAAGTTATCGAAATTCGCCTGCTCCCTGACAACCCCCAGCCGCTTTATCTTGTAGTCCACTTCTTCGTTCACGGCCGGGTCGATGAGCATTCTGTACTTCTTCCGGTACACCAGTTCATCGAGCCTGTTTATACACGTATCAGTCACGTCGTCATCGACGATGACGACAAGGTCGATGTCGGAACCCCTGACGAGCTTCCCCGTGCTGCGCTCCGGTCTGGGTACGTCGTGAGCCATATTATAAACGATATCCCCGGCTAAAATGAAGCAGATCTGATCCGCTCTTGAGGCCGCGTCCTCGTATTCATCCATGATATCCGAGACCATCCGGAGGGCGCTCTCAAACTTGAGCCTGCTTATCTCCAGGATCCGGTTCTCTACCGCCGCGCGTCTCTCATCGAGTCCGACGCGGTCACCGGCAAGGCCGACGACAGAGTATGTAAGGAATTCCCGGAGGATGGAGGGGGAAAGACGGGCAAAACCCTCAATATGACGGTCGAGGCGCATATACCTCTTCCCTGCCGTGCGAACATCGAGTCTGCCGGAGACCTTGCACACCCTCCAGAGAAGGAGGCTGTCCGTTCCCATTTCCTTCTGGATCTCGGAGCCCGTACGGGGGCCTTTCCTTTTTATGAGATCCGTTATTACATCTTCGATACCGCTCATGTATTCCATTCTTGACCGGAAGCGGGTCCGATCGCCCGACAACGTCTGTCTAGCCGAGGGCGACTCGTATGACGTCGGCGATCTGTGTGCAATACCTTTCCGTCACTGTATCGGTGGGCCCTTCGACCATAACCCTGCACATGTTCTGGGTGCCGGAATAGCGCACAAGGACGCGGCCTTCGTCTCCCAACTCCCGCTCAACTCCCTCGATCACCTCCATAACCAGCGGCAGCGTGGAGATGTCCGGCTTGCTCTTTACATCGACATTGATCAGTTTCTGCGGATATATGTCCATCCATCGGGCAAGCTCCGACAGGGATTTGCCCGTTCTCACGATGGCTGCGACAAGCTGCAGGGCACTGACGATGCCGTCACCCGTGGTATGGTGATCGAGGAATATCATGTGTCCCGATTCCTCTCCGCCTATCACGCTGCCGAGCTGCATCATATCCTCGAGGACATAGCGGTCCCCGACCTTTGATGCATGGTGCCCAAAACCATACTTCCTGCAGGCGACCCTGAGCCCTAAGTTGCTCATCACGGTGCTCACAAGGAGGTCGTTCTTCAGTTTACCCTGCTCTTTGAGCATCCTCGCGCATATGAGCAGGATCTGGTCACCCGTTATCTCCCGGCCTTTTTCGTCGACCGCAATGAGGCGGTCGCCGTCCCCGTCGAACGCAAGCCCGACGGCGGCTCCCGTCTCGACAACTTTCTTTCTCAGGTCTTCCGTGTGCTGCGACCCGCACTTATCGTTGATATTGATGCCGTTCGGGGCATTGTGGATCACCTCGATGTCGGCGCCAAGCTCCCAGAAGGTTTCGGGCGCCACTTTGTACGTTGCCCCGTTCGCGGCGTCTATGACGATCTTCATCCCCTCGATGGAGAGGTCGCGGGGAAAGGAGTTCTTCAGGAAAACGATGTATCTTCCGTGGGCATCCTCGAGGCGGAAGGCCTGCCCCATCTCCCGGACCGGCGGGACCAGGCCGTGGAGGGTGTTGCTCATCATCAGCTCCTCTATGGCCTCTTCCTGCCCATCGGAGAGCTTGAAGCCGCTGCCGGAAAAGATCTTTATTCCATTGTCCTGATAAGGGTTATGGGATGCCGATATCACGATACCCGCGTCGGCCCGCATGCTTTGCGCCATGAAAGCTATCCCCGGTGTCGGCAGAACCCCGACGAGATAGGGGTTGCCCCCCATCGATGTTATCCCCGATTCCAGGGAGCCCTCGAGCATGTAGCCGGAGATGCGTGTGTCCTTGCCGATCACTATCCTGGGACGATCATGCGTCTCTTTCAGTATGTAGACCACGGCCTGCCCGATGGCAAAGGCTATTTCCGCATTCATCGGGTAGCGGTTCGCTTCCCCCCGGACACCGTCTGTACCAAAGAGTTTACCCATTCATCACTCCTCATTCGTTCTATTGCTGTTCCCCTGTCATTTTGCAAAGAGGTTCAACGAGGGCAAAAGCTCCCGGACCCTATTGCAACAGGCGTCGACCACCCCTTGCAGCCAGGCCGTGCCCCGGCCCGACATTTCCGCGTCAAACCCCCGGACGACTTCGATGTAGTTTTCGCCGGCACCGGCTTTATCCATCAGGGAAAGAAGCCCGTCGCGGGCCTTTTCCGTGGCCCCGTCGCCGCCCGCCGATGCAAAGACCTTTTCGACCTGCTCAAACCCCTCGCAAAATTCATTCTTCCCGGCGGCGTTCTTCCCCGCATACTCATCGCTCTGACCGGATGTCCGCACCTTATCCGCCAGCATTTTAAGGCGTTTCAACCGCTCTTCCTTCGCCAGCGCCAGTTTATCGATAAGCCCCGAAAACATCAGGCCGCCGAATTCCTGCCTCTCAAGAAAGGGGCGTCTGACGTGGACGTACCACTCTTTGAGGGCCATCAGATTCGCTATATATATAATGTTGTTCCCGACAATGCGGCTGAGGTTCGGATATGTCCCGGGCTTGAAGTCTATCGTCCGTCCCGAGTGGGTCTTTCCCACGATGAGTTTGTTGTCTCCGGGGTAATCGTTCCTGAGCACCGAATTCGCGGCAACAACATTCCCGTACCCCATTATAAGGGGACCCACCAGACCGCCCTGGCCGCCCAGAAAGATGGGGCGCTGGTTGAGCATGACACCCCGGGGGACGTCGCCGATGAGCGACGCCGTGGTCTTGTCCCCATCGGGCGTGAAATTGAAGTGAATATAGGAGCTTCCCACCTCGCTGTGGTCCTTGCGGCTCGTCCCTCCCGCCATGAGGCAATCGCAGAAGTTGATGAGACTGCCAAGGGTGACGAAAGGAAAGAGTATGGTCTGCTTTATGCCCACACAGTGTGCACCGCCCGCTTCTTCCTCAAGTATACAGCCTTCACGCACGTGGGCTCCGAGGCCCATGTTCGCCTTTTCGAGGAAGACGGACCTGTTGAAATATCCGCCTTTTAACTCCACCTTCGGCCCGAGCTGGCAATCGTCCAGCGTGACCGGGCCTTCATAGCCGATCCTGGCCCCGGCGGAAATGACCGTCCCGGCCCCGTAGATCCTGCACCCGGGGTAGATCCGGACGTCCCTGCCCGATATATGGTCAACGTTCACCTCATCGCCGATGTCAAGGGTCAGGGGGTTCGGAATGTCGACTCCCTTCATCATCATCTGCACAACTTTATCGAAGCATCGAGGTTGAACGTCCATACTCAATCTCCTCCGTCGGGATTGTAACGCTTGTTAAGATCGTCGAAAAATCAGGACCATTGACTGTATGGCTATGATAACAGTTATCCCCTACCTTTGCAATATCCATGAAGAAAAGCCGCAGAAGACATAGGCTCCTGCCGACCCCTGCCGAAGGACATGACTCAAGGCCCCGCGCAAAGGGGAATGACAATAATGGATCGCCAGAGGTCGCTTAATATGATACAATGACGGGGTTTTCGGATGATCGAAAAATGGGAGCCACCACGCAGCCAACCGACCCCGACAGGTCTTCTCTTTCCTCTTCATCTTCTTCGCAGCGCACAACGCTGCGGCACCTTGTGCATACCGCCCGCTATTTGCGGCCTTACACAGGAATCGCGGCGGCGGACATACTATGCGCCTTTGCCTCCCTCGGCTTTTACTTCGTCTTTCCCCAGGTGACGCAGTACATCATAGACGACATCATCGCCGGGAATCGCATGCACCTCCTTCTCCCCGTTATCGCCGGTCTTGCCGGCGCCTTTCTCCTGTGCAACATCTTCCGGGCCCTTGGCATCATGCTCAACGCGCGGTTCGAGCAGAACGTCATCTTCGACATGCGCAACGACGTCTACTCACGGCTTTTGCGCCTGCCCGTGGGCTACTTCGACGGGCGGGCCTCGGGGGACCTCATGACAAGGGTCACCGACGACATCACCGCCGTCCACCGCGTGCTCATCGACGGCACGGAACAGGGCGCCACCGCCATCGTGAGCATTGTCACCGTCGCGGCCATCCTCCTCGTCAAGAATGCGGTATTGACGATGTACGCCCTCATTCCCCTTGGCATCCTCGTCGCGGGCGCCCTGTGGTACACCCTTTCGGCCCACCGGCGCTACCGCCGCCAGAGACAGGCCATAGGCGAAATGAACGCACTCCTCATGGACAACCTGCAGGGCATCCGCCAGATCAAGGCCTTCGGGCGCGAGGAGCACGAGAACGACCGCTTCGCGCAGCGTGCCGACGCGCTGCGGCGCAGCACCTTCGGCGTCATGAGGGTCTGGGCCGTTTACTCCCCGGCAATGGCCTTCGCCGGCTCGCTGGGCATGGTCCTCGTCCTGTGGGTGGGCGGTCCCCTGGTGACGGCGGGGTCGATGACCGTCGGTCAACTGGTGGGTTTCCTCTTTTACCTCGCCCTTTTCTACGAGCCCATCGGGAAGCTCCACAGTCTGAACCAGCTCGTGCAATCGGGCAGGGCGGCAGGCGAGCGGGTCTTCGACATCCTGAACGCAACGGAGGAGGGCGAGCGGCACGGGGACGGCGGGAGTTTCGATAAGCCCGTTAGCGGGGAGGTGCGCTTCGAATACGTCTCCTTCAGCTATGACGGCAGGCGCGAGGCATTGAAGGGCGTCTCGCTTCACGCCCGGGCGGGACAGATGATCGCCCTTGTCGGCGCCACCGGTTCCGGGAAGACCACCCTTGTCAACCTCCTCCCCGCATTCTACCGGCCGACGAGCGGGCGCATCACCGTAGATTCGACGGATATCGCCGGCGTTTCGCTGGAATCGCTTCGCGCCCTCATCGGCATCGTCACCCAGGAGGCCTTTCTCTTCAACGGCACGGTGCGGGAGAACATACTCTACGGAAAACCGGACGCCTCCCCGCAGGAATTGGAAAGTGCCGCCCGCGCGGCAAACTGCCACGATTTCATCACCCGCTTGCCCGAGGGCTACGATACCCGCGTCGGAGAAAGGGGTGTCAAGCTCAGCGTCGGAGAGAAGCAGCGGGTCAGCATAGCGCGGGCCCTTCTCAAGGACCCGCCCATACTCATACTCGACGAAGCTACGGCGAGCGTCGACACGGCAACGGAAAAGACCATACAGGAGGCCCTCCAGCGGCTCATGGCCAACCGCACCAGCTTCGTCATCGCCCATCGCCTCTCCACGATCGTCAATGCCGACCAGATACTTGTCCTTGCCCGCGGCGAGATAGTGGAGCGGGGCACCCACGAGGAGCTTCTCGCCCGGGGAGACGTCTACGCAGCCCTCTGCTCCATACAGAACGTCGATTTTCTCGAGGAAGGATATGAAAAAAACAACACAGCCCGCTGATCCCTATGCACGGTATCACGCGCCTTCCCATATCCGCCACGTCGCCGTCGATGACCGGGTGATAATCCTCGACATCCGCTCCGAATCCTATTTTGCCCTCGACCCCGTTGCTTCGCTCATGTGGAATGAACTGACCCGCGGGCACCGCAGGGACGAGAGCCTGCGAAGCCTCGGGGACGGGATCTCCGGCTCGCCTCCCGAGATCGAGGACGACCTTGAGGAGTTCACGCGAAAATGCCTTGCCCGGGGATTGCTGACACAGTCACCCGAAGAGTCCCCGATGCAGGAGTCACCGGGGCCGACCGGGAGGGCGAGGCACCTTCTTGCCCTCAGGGCATGGTGGAGCCTTCTCAGAACAAAACTGTCCCTGTCGCGCAGGGGTTTTTCCGTCACCTACAACGGCGCCCTGAGCATGGCTGGCCCCGAACAGACCGCCGGGGACGATGCCGCGACGGAGGCGCTCGCGCGCGCCGTCAATGCCTTCGCCAGAGCCGAGAACTTCTTTCACCTCAAGAAGGCGCCTCTCGACTGTCTGCCACGGTCGCTGGCTCTCTTCATGTTCCTGCGCTCAGCGGGCCTGCCGGCCCATCACTGCATCGGCGTCAGGCCCTTCCCTTTTTCCGCGCATGCCTGGACCGAGTGTTATGGGCGCGTCGTTCATGACGACGAATTAAACAGAAACAGGTTCACCGTCATCGCGAGAATACCGCAATGAGGAGGTTTGCCGGCAAGGTCCGCAGCGACGCCGTGACGTGCAGCCCCGACGCCGAGACCTTTGAGGGCTGCCGCATCCTCTGGCGCGGCTACATAGCGAACAGGGACGAGGTCCTCGCGGAGGCGAAGCGCCGCGGCGTGACCCCGCAGGACAGCTCGGAAGGCCATCTCTTCGCCACCGCCTACAGGTGCTGGGGGGAAGACCTGCCCTCGCGCGTCCACGGGGAATACAGCCTTGCAGTCCTTGACGACACGGCCAGGGCGGCCTTGCTCACCCACGACGCCTTCGGGCTCATGCCCCTCTTCTTTGCCGAAACAGCACAGGGGCTCCTCTTTGCCACCCACCTTGAAGACCTCGTCACCGCGACGGGTACGGGCGACCTCGATGAGGATTTCATCGCCGATCATATCGCGAACCCCGCGTCCCCATCGCAGCGCACCCCTTACAAAGGGCTTAATCGCCTTGGCCCGAATATGTCCATCCTGTGTACCCTGAAGGGGCGCAAGGCGGTAAAGAACCGGGAGCCCGGCCTCGTAAAGAGCGCCCGGGCAGACATGCGCGACTACCCGGAAGAATTCCTCACCCTCCTTGAAAAAGGGGTGAAGGCCGCGGCCGAAGCGCCCGGGCCCGTGTGGTGCGAGCTGTCGGGCGGTCTCGATTCCTCGACGGTGATGTGCATGGCGGCGCGCGCCGAAGCTGTGAACCTCGGGGCCTTTTCCATCGTCTACAAGCAATATGCGCAGGCCGACGAGGCAAAGTGGATCCGCCTTGTCCTTGAGCGCTTCCCTGTGCCATGGCACATCCTCGACGGCGACAGCTCCCTGCCCTATTCCGAAGTACCCGACCGCTTCTGCGCGCAACCGGGGCTCCACATGGTCGACTGGGCGGGACGCAGGGTCTACGAGGAAATGGCCGCCGACCACGGTGTCGCCGCGGTACTGACGGGCCAGGGCGGCGACGCGGTATTTTACGGGATCGGAGCTGAGCCTTTTCACCTCGCCGATCTTGCCCGGACTTTGAGGTTCCGGCAACTCTTTGCGGAAATGGAGCGCTGGCGCTCCCACGATCGCGAGCGGCGCAGCCGTTTGTACTGGCTTCTCAAGTACGTCATGCGTCCCCTCCTCTGTCGCCTTCGCGGGCGGCCCGTTCTGCCCGCGTGGCACAGGGAACCCTCCCCCTGGATACGCCCCGAATATGTAAGGAAAATGGCCCTTCGCGAACGGGGAATGGGGCAGGCCACCCCCGGCGCCGGGACCGTCGAACGCGCCTCGTTCCTCGAGAGGCTCTCAGTCGTGTGCGGACAGGTCGCCGAGATCAACCAGATACCCCGCTCCTTCGAGTTCAGGCACCCCCTTCTCTACCGGCCCCTCGTGGAATTCATGCTCTGTCTGCCCTGGGACGAGAAGTTCGATCCCGCAGGCGACCGTACCCTCCAGCGCAGGGCCCTCGCGGGCGTGCTCCCCGAGCCCGTGCGGCAAAGAAGAACGAAGACTATCTACGACCAGCCCTGCTATGAAGGGCTCCGCCAGGGCAGGTCATTCGTGAGGCTCCTGACGGAGGACCCCCTCGTCGCACGGCGCGGCATCGTCGAACCCGCCCTCTGGGCCGAGGCCGTTGCCCAGGCGCGCATGGGCCGCGCCCACTCCCTGCCCCAATTCGAGGCGGTGGCGGCGCTGGAGATATGGCTTCGCCAGCTCGAAGACCTGAAGGAGGGGCGCCTCAAGATGGAAGAAAACCTCCTCCGCGGGCTGTGACATTGTCGGACAAGGCTTCTCATTTGGTTATTGACAGGAAGACAAAAGGCATCTAGAATCAGCTTTATAACAAAGGAGGCAGGCACATGGAGAAAGAAGAAAAGAAAAGCCTTTCGCGGCGCGAGGCGATGAAGCGCATAGCGGAAAAACCGGAGCTGACCTACATGGGAAAGGTCGTCGATGTGACCGGCGGTCAAGGCGGCGACTCAAAGGATTACGGCGGCTACTGCATACCGGTGGACACAAGAAAAAGCTAAGCGTCGTTCACAGGCAGTCAGATCTGCTCGAGGACCTTCATCAGAACTGCTTGACCATTTTCGATGGTGTAAGATTTTTGCACTTTATATCCGGGATGCCTTCAATCGGGGCATCCCGGATACTTGTTTTCGCGGGACGGCAACCGTGATATAATGCCGGGGTATCATGGCGAACATCCTCCTTGCCACGCACTGCAACCGCTCCTGTCCCTATTGCTTTGCCCAAAGTGAAATGGCCGGGTCATCGCGGGAAAGATTCATCTCCTGGGAGAACCTCATCTACATAGCGGACCTTCTCGAGGCGGGGGGCATCAAGACCATCTCCCTCCTCGGGGGCGAGCCGACCCTTCACCCCCGGTGCGTCGACCTCATCCTCTATCTATTGCGGCGCGACTTCACCGTCACTGTCTTTACGAACGCAGTGTTGAGCCCGAAGCGCCTTCACGAGTTCCGCAGCCACCTGGCACGGACAAGCCCCGACAGGCTCAGCTTTGTCTGCAACCTCAACGACCCCGTCCAGACCCCGGCGCCCGCGGAAGAGACACGGAGGATCGAGCGGTTCCTCGACCTCATGGGCCCCTTCACGCTGCCCGGTTTCAATATCTACCGCCTTGACTTTACCCTCGATTTTCTCTTCGACCTCATCAACCGGTTCGGGATGAAGCGGCACATGCGCCTTGGCATCACGCACCCCGTGCCGGGAAGGCAGGGGGGGTTCATCCGCCCTTCGGACATGCGGGCCGCCATCGAGCGCCTTTGTTCCTACCGGCCCCTCTTCGATTCGCTCAAGGTCAGCCCCGGCATCGACTGCGGCTTCCCCCTGTGCAAGTTCACCGAAGAGGAACTGGGCTGGCTGCATCATTTCAATAGACCCCTCCAGTTCAGGTGCGCGCCGGGGCTCGACATAACCCCCGACATGAGCGTCTACCATTGTTTTCCCCTGTCGAGGTACAAAAGACGGTCCCTCTTCGAATTCGATTCCATACAGGAAGTGCGCGAGTACTACCAGGGGATCCACGACGAGATCAAGGCAGAGGTGGCGGGGATATTCGACGAATGCGATGGCTGCCGGCACCAGGAGGAAGGGGTGTGCGGCGGGGGCGGCCTGTGCCAGGTCGCCCACCGTCTCGTGACGGAAGCCCCCGTGAGGGGAAAGGATATGGAGAATGAACTCGCCCGTTACGATCTGCCCTCATAACAAGCGGCTCCTCAGAAGGCTCGAGGGCCAGGAGATCGCCGTACGGGTGCGGGACCTCCGAAGCGCCGCCAAGGGGGCGGCGGATGTGCGCGCCCTCGGCGGGTGCCTTACGTGTGTTGTCGTCGATTGCGCCCTGCCCCTCGACAGGCTTTATTGGAACGAAGGTCTCGCCTCAATCCCTTTCGTTGTCATCGCGCCGTCTTTCGGCGCATTCCAGGACCTCGCGCGCAACATCCCCCTTCTTCAGGGCCTCGATGTTGCCATTCACCTTCCCGCCGACATTCCCGGCAACGTGACGGGACTGCGCATTCTGTCTTCCCTGGGGATCCGGTGCGCCGCGGTCATCGGGCCGGGGAAGCAGGACTGGGACGCCCTCGCCGACCTGGCAACGTACGCGGTGCTGGGACCCGTCCCTCACGCGCCGATAGAGCCCTTTGCCTCCATCGCTTCCCGCCGCGGACCTTCCTCCCCCATCGATTGGGACTTCCCCTATCTCAAGGATTTCCGGCGTTTCCTGCATATGGACGACAAAGGCCGCCTGGCGCCCGACAATGGGGCACTATCGGAAAGACCGGCCGGTCCCTGTGCCTCCTGCACGGGATGGAAGCTCTGTCGCGGGAGATTTGCCGCCGCGGCCGGGGAACGGAAATGCTCCTCTTTTTTCGAGGAGATGGCGGACATCGCAGTGCGAGCCAGGAACAAAGCGCAAGCCGGGCAGGGCGAAGCACCCCCGGTACCCCCCGCGGCACCCGGCGAACCGGGGCTCACTGAAACAAGGCAGGAACGGCCGGGGAAGGCATCGAAAAAAACGGGTGGCCGGGTATGGATAGACCTCCACGGCAGTGCCGCGCACGCCCTTATGCTCTCGGGCATACTGAAGCAGGTGCTGGAACAGCACCTGTCGCGGCGGTATAACCTCGTCGAGAGAACGGGCCTCACGGCCATCCTCACGGGACACCCGGCACTGGAGAACACAGGGCATCCGCCAAAGGGCGCAAAGATCCTCACGATTCGTCCCCAGGGCGGCGCAAATATCACGACGTCCGAACAAAGCGATTACCAGGCGCTCGCTGCCTCTGTCGGCTTGAAAACACCCGTGGAGGAACGCCTATGGGTCCCCTGGGCGTTCGAGGATGAACCCACGCTCATGGCCATCCTCCCCCGGAAGGAGCCACGGGTCCTCATCTCCACCGGCTACGACTCTTCCCAAA
>Ga0351928_1029_pt1 | contig 26092 bp, 22 predicted proteins | sample BONcelHT113001E8_FD_206858 | JGI IMG/M metagenome (GOLD analysis project Ga0351928, IMG submission 206858) | Enriched cells from coal bed in the Powder River Basin, Montana, United States - BONCAT cells T11 rep2 HSBNCT.T11.300.1.E8 ... | reverse complement strand
AGCAAATGCCGCTTGTGATGATCCCGATTTTCCTGCTGCCCCATTCAATTTTGTTCAGCTCGTGTGCCTCTGAATATTCTTTTAATCTCTTTAACTTTTCCTCGACAATGACATGCCGCACTCTGGCAGTTGCCGGTGTCATTGCGTACTTTCCCACTTCTTTTTTATATTCCCTGATTGGAGGACTTACTCTTTCTCCGAGTTCCACCAACCCTTTAGAATGACATACTCTGGTAGTCACTCTTATGAGGACCGGGGTATCAAATTCTTCGCTCAGGGAAAACGCCAGTTTGACGTAATCCTTGCATTCCTGACTATCCGACGGCTCCAACATGGCAATCTTGGCCATCGGCGCATAAAAACGGTTGTCCTGCTCATTCTGCGAACTATGGCAGCCGGGGTCATCTGCCGAGACCACTACCAGTCCCCCGTTTACCCCGGTATAAGCCAAGCTGAAAAGCGGGTCAGCGGCTACATTAAGTCCGACATGTTTCATCGCAGCCAGGGCTCGCGTTCCCATAATTGCAGCGCCACCGGCAACCTCTAAGGCCACTTTTTCGTTGGTAGCCCACTCGGAATAGATTTCAGGATATGTTGCCATATTTTCCAGTATCTCTGTGCTTGGCGTCCCGGGGTAAGCCGCTGCCACCAGGCACCCGGCTTCATAGGCCCCTCGGGCAATAGCTTCGTTGCCTGTCATTATCTTTTTCATCTATTATCTCCTATCAATAGTTTATAAGTGTATAATGTAGCAAGTTTTATGCCAAACAGTTAATAAAAAACTATGCTGATATGCAGGGGTTTTCTTGCTCTGCAAAATAAAAAGGAAGTGTAAACTTTTACACCTCCTTTGATATAATAACCTTTACCCTGCCGCCATTGTATCTATTTACATATACGTGTAATTTTTACATGTATATGTATGGGTGTTTACACTAATATTTGATACCACTTTGTTAACAAGAAAGGTGTCCAGGAGCAGGCATTAATGACTACATTTGCCGTAACATAAAAAGGATCGCAAATCACCTGGCTCATATGCAAGGGATTAGCGATCTTTACACTTCCATGTTGTAGAGTTATTTATTTTCCAAAACTTCCGAGATTAAGGTTCAATAAAGTGTCAAGGTCCAACTTATTCATCTCCAGCGCCCTTTCAAGAAGATTCTGAGCCATCTCCTGTTCTTCAGGGCTGAGTGTCTTCCCCTCCTGAAATGCATTCAGGATATTAAGGGCGGCTTCTTTTTCCTGGTCCTCCAGACCTAATTGGATGAGAAAGCCTTCCTTATCCTCGGCACTCATACTTTTCACGGATTCAATGATTTGCGGCAAAGCTGAGAAAGCCTGGACAAGCTCTAGAAAACTCACGGGTGTCATCACATCCTTTTTTAAACCTATGTCATAATACTATGTAGCATAGGTCATTACAGTGCCTGGTCTGCTTTAATTATTTTGTTGTGACGGGTGTGATGTATTCAGCTGTCTGATCCCTCATTAATGAGCCTTTCAAGTGCACGCCCGAACTGTTCATCATCCTCTTTGATGCGCGCGGCCGGCCCTCTCGTACGACCCCCGGCCCGACGTACGTTGGCCTTTAGATGCCGTTCCTCGAGTAGAAATTCAATCTTTTCGTTGCAATATATCCTACCGGAAGGTGAAATAACTCTGGTGCCCTTTCCCAATAGAACTGCGGCTAACCCCCAGTCCTGCGTCACAACAATATCCCCTCTTTTGGCCAGATTGATAACAGCAAAATCAACGGCCTGAGACTCGTCCCCAACTGTGATATGCAGATGTGTCCCTTCAATATTATGTTTAAAGGATGCCACCGTCACCATTTCCCAGCCGTATGCTGCCGTCAGACTGCTGATGATAGCCCTGACGCTTTTGGGACAGGCATCTGCATCGATAATAACCCGTTTGTCTGCCGTAATCATCTGCTCCCCTCTGTCATTTCCCAGGCGTTCACGACGATAGAACCCTTGTCTGTATCTTTTTTCAACGCAATGACATTTTCCGTAATTGCATCAAAGCTGTCATCATGACTGATTACGAAGACCTGATTAAAGTTTTTCGTAATTTCAGGTATGATACGGGCAAGATTGCCGCGCCTCTTCTCATCGAGATTGGCCGTAGGCTCATCGAAGAAACCAATCGCAAGACCGGATAGCTGTTTGAGTAACGCCAATCTTATCGCCAGCGCTGCAGTCATCTTCTCACCACCCGACAACTGGCCGAAAATCCGCTCTCGCACATTATTATCGGGACTATCCATTATCTTTATTTCGTAATCTTCTGCCCAGAGCAAATGAACATTTTCTGCGGCCACCTGCTGGTAAATCAGGGCCGCCTCACGACCTATATACTGCCGGTAGATCTGAGCCATCTTTTCCCCGCTCCGGTTTAATGTTGCTCTGACAAGGCGCAGCATCTCACGGGCTTTTTCTTCCTTTTCTATTCTCGCCTCAAGAACTGCTATCTCACGGAAAACGAGCTCTTTCTCCTTCAGCAGCTTCTCGTATCGTTCGGCCTCACGTCCGGCATATTCGAGGTCCGCGTCCTTTTTTGCTCTATCCCCAATCAGCTTTTCTCTTTGCTCCCGCATACCTGTCAGCGTTTCTTCAGCATACTGCGTTCTCAACTGCCCTAACGCGGATTTTTGTGTTTGGACTTGCACCGCCAGTGCCTTTTCTTCGTCGAGCATCTCTTTTTGTTCTTGCAGGAGTAACTGGATTTTCCCGGCGCCTTCGATGTTCTGCATATAGAGGATATAGTCGGGTTCGAGTTTACCACTCATCTCTTTGTTTTCTTGCCATTCCTCTTCAAGATTGCTATACAGCAGCTGTTTCTCGACAATCCCGGCGAGCTCCAGCTCTTTTTCTTTTAGCTTCTGCTCCAGCTTTTCCAGCATATCATCCTGCCGTATCATCTGTAAGGTACTACTGAGTTTTCGATACCTCTCGCGTAAAGAACCCAGCCTGTCATCAATGGCTGCCAGGCTGCTCGCGGCCTCCTGCAAACACCGGTTCATCAAGGCGTCCGCGTTCTTCCAGATAACGCTCCCCTGTTCCATGATTAATTCAAGCAGCCGTATGAGTACCACCAAGCTATCCGCAATATGAGCCATATGTTCCTGATAATTGCCACTCTGCGGCGACAACCCGGCAGTTGTAACTGCTTCGTTATATTGCTTCCGATATTCAAGAATTAGTTGCACGACCGCATCTCTTTCATCTATTTTCGCAAGTGAATATTCAAAAGCCTTCAGATTTTCGGGATCCAGCACCGCACGCAGTTCGTCATTTTCCTGGTCCAACGCTTTTTCTGTTTTTTGAACTTGCAACATCACTTGTCCCAATTGCTCTTTGTAGTGCAAGAGCATATTGTATTCTTCCAGCGCTTTGCGGCCTTGTATAAGCAGAGCTTGCAGTTCTTCCCTTCGCAGACGCAGTCTGAACACTGTCGGTGCCAGCTTTTCTATTTCAGCAGTAAAATATTCATCAAGATTACCCTCTATATTCGGGCAGGGTGTTTCAAAAAACGGGCAAACCCCTTTGTCAGTCGCCTTCTTGTTCTCCTCGAGCGAGGCCATTTTGCCGTTCGTACGGCTTATTTCCTCGTCGGCACGTCTCAATTCCAACTCAAGCGTCGGCACGCTTCGGACAGCCTGCTCAAGCTCAGACTCCCGGCTTAATAATGTGACAAGCTTTACTTTTTCATTTAACAGCTGTTGATAGTTTTCAAGGTATGCAGCTATGACGGCCTTTCCCTGTATAGAACGGCTGAGCGCCTGTTGGGGATAGCTCCAAACATCTTGCTGTCCTGACAGCTTGGCCTTGTCTTCTTCGGCAGCAGCCTTTTTAATGACAGCAGCTTTTCTTTCAGCAGCTGTCTTTTCACCCTCGGCCATCAGTTCTTTAAGCTCGGTTTCCCCATCAGCAAGCTGGCGGTTACGGTTTTGTGTTTCACTTTGCAGCTGAGCTGTTAGCGAGGCAATATTTGTTTTGTGTGTCTGCTGTTCATTAACGAGCGTATCCCTGAGCTTTCTCTTCGCGTCCAGTTCCTTTTGCTTTTCCTGAAGCTTGCTGTAAGCCAGATACCCTGCGCTGGCAACTTCGACCTTCTCTTTGCATAAAGCTGCTTCCTTCAGATCCTTCACGATTCTTTCCTGCTTGACGCGCAGTCCTTCGAGACGAACATCGAGGTTATGCAGCTCTTTTTCTTTGATATCAACGAGCGACTTTATTTTTTCCTGTTCGTCAATCTGCCGGTCCAGACTGCTAATTTCTTCCTTAAGAGCTTTTAGTTCCTGACCTAAAACCCCTATCCGTTCGCGGTTAATGGCCAGTTCAGCCTTGCATGATTCCCAGCCCTCGGCGCGCACGTGCAGGCCTTTCTTATCGCCCTCCTTTGTCCCGATGCTTTTGGTGAACAACGCCTCCAAACCGCTTGTCTTCTCAAAGGCCTCGCGATAACTGTCGAGCTGCAGTATTTTATTGAACGTGTTCTTCCTGTCCTTGGCCTTCTCCAGGAAGGGTGCCGTAAAACTTCCCTGAGAAATACCTATAACATCCTCGAAAAGCAGGGTCGGATTGAGTCCCCCTGCCATATTTAGGTTGGCTGCAAGCCAAGGTTTAACATCAATTCCTCCGTGAAGCTCATTTAGCTCTGTTCCCGATTCTTCGTCATAAACGGTCCAGGAGCCCCCTGACGGATGCTTTAATTTTCGGACAACCCTGTATATGCGTTCATCGGCGGCCTCGAATATTACCGTAATCGTCCCGCTTTTTTGCCCCTCCCTGATAAATTGGCGCTGTGTCGAAAAAGGGCTGGCATCAAAGAGCGCATAACCAATCGCCTCAATGATTGTAGTTTTCCCTGCCCCGTTTGAGCCTGAGACAAAGTTTACCCCGTCAAAGAACGTAATCGTCTCATTAATATAGCTTTTTATATTCTCGAGCGTGAGGCTGACAAGCTTCATGCGCTTACCCCCTCATCAAGAGCGGAAGGGCTCTGTCCATACAAGGTCGATTCCTCTGTGACTTTAAGCAGGTATTCTATGATGGCTTCGTCTGCTTCTCCTGCCAGAGCCATTTCCTTCATGTTCCGGACAACGCTGACGACAGCCTCCAATTCTCCGGGATTCCACGTTCTTTCACTGTTGAGGAGCTCACCGAAAACGAGCCTTTCAATATCCTCACGCTTAACTGCCTCACCGGTCAGACTATTCTGATCTGCAGGTAAATTTATCTGATTGAGTATCTCCACATAAAGACAGTTATACTCTTCTTTAATTCTCTGCGTCAGCATGTTCGTATCGAGGCTTAACATGCTGTATGGCACCTCTCCGCACAATTTTATCCGCACCTGCGCACCCGGCTGCACAATGTTCTTTTGCAACTTGCCAAAGATCCGTTCTGTCGCCTCCTCCGGACCAAGTGTGCCGGTCAGGCTGACCGTAAGAATTAAGACAGGACGGTAGCAACTTGCAATGTAATTAACCTCCTGCTTTTCCTCCCGCAATAGAACGTGATAGAACCCTTTGGCAAGCTCAGTCCCGTATTCATCAAGATGCACACATTCGAGTGAGCCGGAATTATATACCCAGCCATCTATTTCATAACGGCTGTGGATATGTCCAAGCGCAAAATAGTCCACTTTCGTGCGAAATGGTTCGAGTACTTCTTTTTTCACGCCGCCGAGATCCTGCCCGAGCAGCCTGTTGATAGCAGCATGCAGCATAAAGATTATGTAATTTGCTTCTTTTGATTGCGTTTGTTTGTCTTCAACGTAATTGACAGCCTCAGTAAGCCGGGCCGACGTCGTCACACCGAGATAACCGACACCATAAATTCGAACACCTGGCAACTCCACCCAGGAACCGGTTCTCGACGAAGCATCCCACGGTAATAAAACAAGCTGTCCATCCTCATATTGCGACGTCAGCAGGCAGAGATACCCTTGATTATTCAAAAATCCCAACCAGGAGCCTTTGTCCTGATAAAAGGCCTTATCATGGTTGCCTTCAATCACGACAACCGGTATATTTGCCTCTTTCAACGGTGTCAAAAGTCCGATCGCTTGCTCTAAGACCTGGGCGTTTATAGCACGTTTATGGAAAAAGTCACCGCTGATGAGAATAAAATCAACCCTTTTAAGCAGAGCAAAATCAACCACCTGCCTGAAGGCCTCCGCAAAATCCTCTAAGCGCTGAGGCTCATTATACTGCAGATGACCAAGATGAACATCGCCGCAATGAAGAAAAGAAATCTGTCTCACGCTAGCCACTCCTATTTTTATACTATCCCGCCAGTCAAGCATCAAGCTGTTGTACCGCGATTCTCCCCAACCTTCCGAATGCTGCTTTGATAATGCCAGACTACTGCAGCCGCAGCAAAAAAGAAAAGAGCGCTTCCATGAAAGGCACTGGCATATCCAAGCTTCTCACCCATGAAGCCTCCTAAAAGAGGCCCTATTACTGCTCCGAAAGAAGTTAAAGAGTTCAGAACACCGAAGGCACGTCCGCGCATATCCTCAGCGGAGTTTAGAGTAATCAGGACATTGCCTGTAACATTGACTCCCGCATAGACGAAGCCAAACAAGAAACGGATAAGTATTAAAAGCAAAAGCGAGCTTGTAAAACCTTGCGCTGCATTAAATACACCACAAATGAGCAGTGATAGCAACAGAATTGTACCGTTGTTGAATTTTTTGATTTTGAATAGCTGTGCGGAGCCTATAGCCATCGAAACCCCGATTACAGAAAATAGTATTCCGGTAAGCATATCCGTATTATTTTTTGACAGCTCTGCCACACGTAAAGGAAGAGTTGGAACTAACATAAAATTTGTAATTTGAAGGGTAACAACTGCAAAGAAATAGACCCTAAGCGCACGGATTTTTAAGACCAGGCCGATATCCTCCAGGATGCTTGTATTTGTATTTGTTCTAATTATATTTTCTTTCGTCCCGAAGTAGCTTAACATTGCGCCGGTAAAAATAAAGCCGACGGCTACCATGATAGCTGGTCTGATCCCCAGGTACTGTACTAAGGCGCCGCCAAAAAAAGGCCCCAGTATACTCCCGATGGCAACAAAGGTATTAAAAACACCGAGCGTATATCTCATATTCTCCTGTGGCGTCATGGAGACCAATAACATAATTGAGGCCGGGATAAATCCGGCCATAAGGCCGTTAAGCACCCGGTAGAATAACAACTGCCATTGATTCGAGGCCAGGACGAAGAGCATAAAAGTAACAGCCATGCCAAACCCCGAGCGGGCTATCATAATTCTCTTCCCGTAACGATCGGCGAGTGAACCCCAGACGGGAGCCACGAGTGCGGCAGCCAGAAAGTTTACCGAAATGATTAAACCGGACCACATGGCCACATTCTCCTTCGTCCCAATCTCGACGAGCAAGGTCGGGAAAAAAGGAATTACGCCCGTAAATCCAATATTGCTAATAAATGCGCCTATCGCAAGAAACCAGAGGTTTTTTCGCCATTGCACCTGTTGTCATCCCCTTAAACCTTCTATGTCAGCCAATAGCCTTGCTATCGGCTGATTTGAATTTTTCTATTTACGGTAGCCGGAGGCTTCTTCATACAGATAATAACCCATTTCAATCGGTTCGTTATTCAGCCTGATTTTCTTCTCGAAGAAGACAATACCTGATCCTTGTCGGATTTGACGCTTCTCATAGAAATCACTGTTCTTATCCTTATACTCAATTGTGTAGGTTTTGAGCCCCTTTTCCTCTTTGATCTCCGTTATCGTGCAGACCAGTTGATATTCCTTGCCGCTTGCGTCCCTGGTCTTTTGTTCCCACTGGCTTTGCACGTTGAGCGGCCCGCGCAGCAGTTCAATTGCCGCGAAAGTATCCATCATCCTGGGTGCAGTTTTATTTTGCAGGAGGACTCCTTCTTTTATCGTATAGGTTAACGCAAGACTTAAGTCAAATTTGGCTTCCCCGCCTGAAGGGTCGCCTATCTCACCGGCTACTGTGTATACTGTTTGCCCATCCGTCAGACTAACAGCTTTCAATTCCATCATATGGCTGTATTCCGCGAATCCATCGTATGCCCAGATAAAACCGCTTTTTGCAGGAAATAGCTGTTTAAGCGCGTCATTTTGAGCGGTAAAGTCTTTCTGCCCTACGGGGCCTGGTGGTTGTGGCTGTGGTTGTGGCTGTGGTTGTGACCATAGACTGCAACCGGCAAGTAATCCCGTCATTAAAACAATCCCCACACAGAACAATCCGAGTGTTGTTCGGCGAGCTGTTTTCTTACCTTGTCGCATCAGCTTGTCCCCCTCAACAAACATTTAATCTAAATGAAGTATCTCTTTATTTGTCAAATAATCCGCCCTGCTTCTGCTGTTTAATTCCTTTGCGTCTTCTGCCTTTAGCATCGTAAATATCCTGTTTCCCGGAGAAATTTGATTGATTGCCCTGTTTTTTGGCCTTAATCAGTTCAAGCAATTTTTCTTTTTCCGTCTTATCCATCTAAATATCCTCTCCTCACTTATCATCTATATTATAATGTAATCGTCGATTTAATATGCGAACGGAAGATGACGCAAGTATGGACTTGCGTCATCTTCTTACCACAGCCTCATTCGGTTTAGCGGCCAGTAAGTTAATAATGCCTTGCCCTTAACATCATCGATAGCGGCACAACCCCATTCATGGGAGTCGTAAGAGCGATTGCGGTTGTCACCCATAACATAGATTTCGCCTGGCTTAACTGTCACTATTGGTCTCGTGTATTGGATAGGCTCAGCCAGATAAGGTTCGTCCTGTGGAACACCGTTAACATACAGCTTACCGCCTTTCGTCTCGACAGTATCGCCGGGCAGAGCAATTAATCTTTTAATCAGATCATCTGTCAGCGCTGATTGCGTCGGAGGCTTAAAAACAATAACCTCTCCTCTTTCAAGCCCCTGAAAGCGCAGCGTGATTTTTTCCACAAACAGCCTGTCTCCCGGCTGAATAGTCGGCACCATCGATGTCGTCGGAACTATCCGCGTATCGAGCACGAATGTCCTGATGATTACAACCAAAACGAGCGCCACTACAATAGTAACGACCCACTCTTTTATTTCCTGCTTATTAATATTGATACTAAACACCACTTTCCCTTTGCAATAGCAACCTGCAATATCTTTGTCTAAAACAGCATCTATCTATACAGTATAACGGAATTTGCAGCTATAGTTAAGTCCTATTTAGTGTAACTGTCATGCAACTGTCATGTCCTGAGACTCCGGATAACGCTATCGAGCTCCTCAGGCAATGCGAGAGTAAACTCCATCCTTTGCTGTGAACAGGGGTGCGAAAAGCTCATGTAATAAGCGTGCAGAAATTGACGTCCGGGCAGAAAATCAAGCTTGTCCTCGCTTGCGCCCTCTCCATAAAATACGTCACCGACAACCGGGAACCCGAAATGGCTGAGATGAACCCTGATCTGGTGAGTCCTGCCCGTCTCGAGGGTAATTTCGAGCAGGGTATTGTGGCAAAAACGCTCTCGAACCTTATAATAGGTCAGGGCTCTCTGTCCATGCGCGGCGACGAAGCGTTTCGTTGTTCTCCCTTCCTCGCGGGCAATCGGCCAATCAAGCAGCCCCTCCTCCTCAGGTACAACACCGACAACAAGAGCGAGATAGGCCCGCTTTATCCCGCCCCTTTGCTGCCCGGCAAATAGCTGCTGAGCTTCATACGTATGCTTCGCAATTAGAACCAAGCCGGAAGTATCCTTATCAAGGCGATTGACCAGATGCACCCGGTAATTTCGCTGATTCTCAGCCCAGTGGTATAAAACTCCATTGGCCAGAGTTTGGCCGGGATAGCCTTTCGTTGGATGAACGCAAATACCGGCCTGTTTGTTAACAATCAGGATATTGTCATCTTCATAGACAATATCAAGGGGTACAAACTCCGGCAACAGATAGGGACTGACCTCTTCTTTCGGATAGATAATCTCGATAGTATCCCCATCACGGACAACCTGTCTAAGCATTGTGTTTTTCCCGTTTAATCGCACGACCCCGTCATTTTTCAGCCTCCTTACTGCTTTGACCGATAATTTTTTGACCTTATGCAGATAGTCTTCTGCAGAGCGATTGCCCTCGCCTGCGGCTACTATGAAACTTATCAGCTTCCCTTCCTCGGGTTGAAAATTCATTGCACACCTGCTTTGTTTTAAGTATTTTCCTAAATTATACCTTTTAAGTAAATAAAAAAAAAGGCTGAGATTTCTCAACCTTTGATTCTTTTGCTTTAGAGCATGAACAGCATTTCCGCATATGTCGGCATCGGCCATAATTCGGCGTCAACCATGGTCTCGAGCTTATCGCCCTCGGCGCGCAGTTGGGCCATAGCAGTGAAGACAATATCACGATACGAGACCGCTTCGGCGTAGGCATGAGTAGCCCCTCCGTTATGAACCTTTGCCAAGGCGCTCTCGAGGTCATCCAGTTTTGCTTTAAATTTAACCAGCGTTTCCGATATTTCTGTGAGGATTTCTTCCTGAACTGTTACCTGGGCGCCGGAAAATGCGCCTTTGATGTTATATATAGAGCTGGCAAGCAAATTTGTATACTTGATAACAGCAGGTATAATCTGACGTTTCCCCATATCTAACATAGTGCGGGCTTCGATGTTAATCTGCTTCGAATACTGTTCGAGGAGTATCTCATAACGGGAGTGCAGTTCTGTGTTGCTCAATACCTTATGCTTTTCGAAGAGTTCAAGCGAGGTTTTCGTAATCAATTCCGGAATTGCAGCGACAGTAGAACTGATATTGCGCAGTCCGCGCTGTTTGGCTTCTTCGACCCAGGCTTGCGTATAATTGTTGCCATTGAAGATAATTCTCTTGTGATTGCGCGCGATATCTCTCAGAACAACCCGCAACTCACCGTTAAAGTTGCTCGAGTTTTGCAGACGGTCGGCAATTTGGCATAAAACCTCAGCGACGATAGTGTTTAAGATAACATTGGGACCGGAAATAGACAACGAGGACGGGACCATGCGGAATTCAAATTTATTTCCGGTAAAAGCAAAGGGCGAGGTTCTGTTCCTGTCAGTTGAGTCTTTTGCCAGCGCCGGCAGGGTCGTGACGCCGATGCTCATGCTCTCTCCCTGTTTCGATGACTTCGGCCCCCCGTTTGTCAGCTGCTCAATAATGTCAGTCAGCTGATCGCCCAAAAACATCGAGATAATAGCCGGTGGCGCTTCATTGGCCCCGAGGCGGTGGTCGTTTCCGGGATTGGCGCAGGAGACACGCAGCAATCCGGCGTAATCATCGACGGCTTTGATGATAGCACACAAGAAGGTTAAGAACTGTGCATTATCATGGGGAGTTGAGCCGGGCTCGAGCAGATTCTGCCCATCGTTAGTAGCCATAGACCAGTTGTTATGTTTACCGGATCCGTTTACTCCGGCGAAAGGCTTCTCATGCAGCAGGCAGACGAGACCGTGCCTGTTTGCTATTTTTTTCATGTAATCCATGACCAGCTGGTTATGATCTGTAGAAATGTTTGTCGTATTAAAGATCGGTGCCAGCTCAAACTGGCCGGGGGCAACCTCATTATGCTGTGTCTTCGCGGCTATACCAAGCTTCCATAGTTCTGTGTTCAGTTCCTGCATAAATGCCGCGACGCGCTCTTTGATGCTGCCGAAATAATGGTCCTCTAATTCCTGACCTTTGGGAGGCATAGCGCCGAACAGCGTCCTGCCACAGAAGATGAGATCTTTTCTTTTTTCGTAATATTTCTTATCAATAAGAAAATACTCCTGTTCAGGCCCGACCGTGCTGATGACCCTCGTTGCCGTCGTATTCCCAAACAGGGCCAAGACCCGCAGCGCCTGTTTGGAAAGCGCCTCCATCGACCGCAGGAGCGGGGTTTTTTTGTCAAGCGCTTCACCGTTATACGAGCAAAAAACCGTCGGTATGCATAGTGTTATGATGCCGGAGTCATCCTTCAGAAAAGCGGGTGAAGTGCAGTCCCAGGCAGTATAGCCTCTGGCTTCAAAAGTGGCGCGCAAACCTCCGCTTGGGAACGAAGAGGCGTCAGGCTCACCCTTGATCAATTCTTTCCCCGAAAACTCCATCAAAACCCTGCCATTGTCAAGCAGACTAATGAAGGAATCATGCTTCTCCGCTGTGATGCCTGTCATCGGCTGGAACCAGTGCGTGTAATGCGTAGCCCCTCTCTCAACCGCCCATTCCTTCATGGCATTGGCTACAGTATCAGCGATAGAAGGATCTAGCGGCAGTCCTCCTTCAATAGTCTTTTTGAGCAGCTTGTACATGCTCTTGGGCAGTCTTTCGCTCATAACCGCATCATTGAAAACGTTCATCCCAAATTCCTTCATTGCTCTCCATCCCCTTTTTTAATGTATTTTTAAAAACTGCGTGCAGGCAATTTAGCTGCGAGGCAAAAAGAATAGGCGTACCCAAAAAAGATTATTATAATCTTTTTGAGAACGCCTTTGCTCTCAATACTATTTAATTTTACAGGTTTAGAATAACATATTATTTTTTCTTCAACAAGGGGGGGGATTATTGAAAATACAATATTCATTCTCGGGAATTCTATATCTGCATGAGGTTTCGTTTTGTCACGATCCCGTTTACCTGTTTTTTTCCTCAAGGGCTTTAATGATATTATCCATATCCTTTTGTATCTGCCCGTATCCTGCCCAATCACCGGCTTTGAGCTTTTCCTTGCCTTGATTGTACAGGGTAGCCAGACGATCAATCAGGGTTTTCACAGTATCATCAACTGAAACCTGTTCACCGGCAGGGTTCTCCTGAGTTATTGTCCCGCTCCCAAATAGTTTGGCCAGCGCAGCCTCGAGGGTATCCTCCATAACTATCGTATCCTTGTAAAAGACGAATATTTTCTTAAGCTGCGGGAATTTATTCTGTTCGGCCTCAATGTAGAGCGGTTCGACATAGAGCAGTGATTCCTCGATAGGATAGACGAGCAGGTTTCCTCTGATAATATTGCTGCCGCCCGATCCCCAGAGTGTTAACTGCCCGGAAATAACGGGATCCTGGTCAATCAGGGATTCTACCTGAATAGTACCCGGAATCTGGAGCCCTTTCGGGAATTTATACAAAAGAAGTTTGCCGTAATTGTCACCATCTGAGCGTCCGGCCAACCAACCAATCATATTTTGCTTGCGGGCAGGTGTGAATGCTCTCATAAACACAAACTCAGGCTTAGTTTCGCCTGGCAGACTGATAATACTGAAATAAGGTTCCTGCTCGATTTGTTTACCGGCATAGTTTTCCTGGGCAAATTCCCATCTGTCCTCACGGTTATAGAAAACGGTCGGGTTCGCCATATGATAATCACGCAGCATCAGGGATTGTACATTATACAAATCCTCGGGATAACGGACATGACTGCGCAAATCCTGCGGCATTTCTCCGGCTTTTTTAAATAAGCCCGGATAGACTTTACTGTATGCCATGATTATCGGGTCATTCTCATCAAAGAGATAGAAGCTAACCTGTCCGGAATAGGCATCCATCGTTATTTTCACGCTGTTACGCATATAATTAACCCTGCCGTTCTCGTCATACGCATCCGAGTACGGATAAAGATTAGTATAGGTGTAAGCATCAAGGAAATAATAGAGTTTGCCGTCTTCACCCAACACAATGTAGGGATCGTGATCGTATAAAAGAAACGGCGCAATCCTCTGCACACGCTCATGGATGTTGCGGGTTTCGAGATACTGGCTTTCAGCTGTAATATAGTCTGTGAGCAGATATTTCAGCTGCATATCGCGAATAGAGAAGAGCAGCTTATTCAGGAAGGTCATCGGGATTCCGTTTTTCCCCTCATAGGTGTATTCCTGGTTATCATCACCGATCGGGTAATCAAATTCTTTTAAACCGGTATTGACTATAACATTGCTGTTTGTGGCCTCGCCGAAATAGATGCGCGGCTCGGTAATCTGTATGCCGGTGGATTGAGGAGGTATGTCCTTAATAATATATTTCGGCAGCCCTGTTTCTGTGATAGCATTGGCCGGACTCATCGCCATACCAAAGCCGTGCGTATATTTAAACATCAGGTTATTGAAGGTTCGGGCCTGTTCCGGCAGGGAAGCCTGGTTCAGCTCTCTGGCGGACAGCATCACCTGCGTCAGCTTTCCGTTAATCATATAGCGGTCAGAATCAACATCGACGAAATCGTAGTACAAACGTATTTCTTGCTGCTGCGCATAAGTATTCTTTGTGGCGCGGTGATCAAGTAGCCTGATATTATCAATAATGTTCCTGTTGGCGGAGATATCCTTGGCCGAAAGATCACCGACCTGGTATTCCACCTCGGTAAGCTTATCGAGACCATAAGCGAGGCGGGTATACTCAATATTGCGCTCGAGGTACGGTGTCTCCCGTCCCAATTCCTCAGGGTCGACAACAAATTTCTGGTATAAGCCCGGGTAAAACCCGGAAATTAAGACAGCAGCGGCAAAAAAACCGGCAAAGGCAAGCACAGCCAGCTTAAGCCTTCTTCGAAAGCTTATGATAATAACAAGGCCAAAAAACAAGGACAGCGCCATCATAATATAATAAGCAGGCAGTCTTGCCCCAATGTCGGCAGCACCTGCGCCAATAACCGAACCAGCCTGGGAGTATAGGAGCTCATAAGTTGACAGCTTGTACTGAACAGCTTGCCAGGCCATCGCAAGACCAATGAGCAGGCCAATATGAGTGAGCCCGCCTTTTTCAACACCTGTCAGAATCCGGGTCGTAATATCCTGAGAGGTTACTTCGACGCCGCGCGCTAACAACAGCAGGTATATGATTATTGCCGTAATCGCATTTACGACAAGCCACGTCGTTACTAGCCTGTAAATGAGCCAGAAAACAGGCAGGTTGAAAACGTAAAAGCCAATATCGAGCCCATACTGTGGGTCGGTAATACCAAACGGCACAGCGTTAAAGTACCTGAGAACAGCCAGCCAGAGATTGCTCGAATTCCCCGCTACTATTGTAGCCGTAAACAGGGCTACCGGTAACGCAATCCATATCTTGAACGGTTTTCTGCTGATCCGGTAGACAATATAGATGTTCAGGACATTGAGCAAGAAAGCGGCCAGGAAAATAGCTCCTCCGATTTGAAATTTCGCAAAAAAAGTGCGCCAGAAAACAGAGCTGTACCCAATCGCATAAAACCACGCCCAATCAAGCTTCAAAGAAATCAAGTAGCTAATTACAAAAAACAAAAAGATACCTGCTATGATAAGTATCGTCCTCAGTGAAGGCAGCTTCGGCGAGGGCATTTTCGGAGGGAATTTGAAGACTTTGCCGTTACCTTCCCCCTGATTAAAAAAATCGGACACAACTTCACCCCTTTCCACACTATTACCAGTATATCACACTTTACATTTTGACATAAACGTGCGGTGGCATTATCCTATAAATATGCGGTTTTAAACTCCACCTGAATAAAACTTTATTTTATAATAGAATCATGGAGAAGAATATGAAAGGAAGGGATTGAACATAAAATGGAAGAAGTTTGCGAGCGTTTCCTGCGCTACATAGCGTTTGATACAGCCAGTGATGAGAACAGCCATAGTATTCCCAGCACCAAATCCCAGCTTGCCTTCGGCAAGACTCTCGTGCGTGAATTGCTCGAGCTCGGCCTGAAACAGTGTACGCAAGATAAGAACGGATATGTCATGGCGACTCTTCCCGCTAATATAAAGGGCAAAATCCCGGTTATCGGGTTGATTGCGCATCTTGATACCTCGTCCGAATGTTCCGGCTGCAATATTCGTCCACATCTGATTAAAAACTACCCGGGTGGTGATATACTTCTCAACGATGAACTCGGGATATACCTCTTGGAAGCAGAATTCCCGGAGCTCAAAAAGTATTACGGTCAGGACCTGATTACGACAGATGGTACGACGCTGCTCGGCGCTGACGATAAAGCCGGTATTGCCGAAATTGTCACCGCTATGGCCTATCTCCTGAAACATCCGGAAATTGAACACGGACCTATCCGCCTTGCTTTTACCCCAGATGAGGAAATCGGCAGAGGTTGTGACCACTTCAACCTCGAAAAATTCGGGGCAGATTTTGCCTATACCATTGATGGCGGCGAGCTGGGACAGCTGGAAACCGAAAACTTCAACGCGGCCACGGCGACCTTTACTATTCACGGTAAAAGCGTTCACCCCGGAACCGCCAAGAATAAAATGATTAACTCGGTGCTGGTCGCTCTGGAACTCATCGATATGTTTCCTGCAAATGAAATACCGGCAAAGACGGAAGGGTACGAGGGCTTTTTTCATCTGATAAATATAACAGGTACTGTTGAACAGACAGTCTTGAAATATATTATCCGCGATCATGATCTGGAGATATTCGAGCGTCGCAAAGGTTTCGCCGAATCGTGTGCCGGACAGATAAACCGCAAATATAACGCCGAGCTTGTTAAGCTTGAAATTAAAGATACCTACTACAACATGAAAGAAATACTTGAGCAACATCCGCATGTGCCAGCTCTCGCCGAGCAGGCCATGCGGGACATGAAAATAGAGCCTTTGAAGGTGCCGATACGCGGCGGAACTGACGGGGCAAGGCTTTCTTTTATGGGGTTGCCGACGCCTAACCTTTTTACCGGCGGGCACAATTTTCACGGTAGGTACGAGTTCATCCCGGTGCAGTCAATGCAAAAGGCGGTAGAAACAATAGTCAGGATTTGCGAGCTTGCTTGAAAACAAGATGTACTATTCTTCCTGCCCGATTTTGGCCACCGCTGCATCAATGTCATGCTGCGACATGCCGGCTTTTTTCAGGCGAAACTCAATAGCTTCACTCCAAAACGAGGTTTTCTCAGCGATTTTCTTATATTTCTTGCTCTCAGGTCCTTTCCTGATTGCCCGCGATTTGCTGTTGCTGCTGACAATGTCCAGAACAAATCTGGCGGCAAAGAGCTCGTTATCCGTCATACCGTCATAACTATTCTGTAAATAATCCATTATCTGCTCATAATAATCCTTAAACTCCTCAAATGCTATCTCCGTCTCCATTTTAAGGTATTCTCTCATTTTGGCCAGTATACTTTCCACGGTTTGAATCCACTCCTCTAAAAATTTATGTACCACAAAATTCTACAACATCTGTATGGCAATGACAATCATTTTACTTTTTTCTGCCGATTCTATTTATGTATCTATCCACTTTTTTGATATACCTGTCTGCTTGGCTCCTCGCCCCTTTAATTCTTCCGAATATTTGCGGATACCTGCTGCGTATCTTATTTAAGAGCTTTTTTGCCCAAGGTGCTTTCTTCGAGAGCAGGTATAACCCGATAAAAAGGAAAAGAATCCCCTGCAGCACGGGCAAAAACAGCCCGATTACGCCAAGGACTATAAATATCCACCCGAGTATCACAATAATAATATCCTTACGCATTATCACTTACCGTCCCGCTTTTTTCGTTTTACCGCGAAAACCCCGTTGTCATCGAATCCCATCTGAATCAGGTCTATGCGCAAGTATCGTGCAAACTTGTCGATGACAAATTTTTTTTCCTCATCAACAAGCGTTATTGCCGTACCCAGGTTTGTTCCGCGCCCGGTGCGACCGACCCTGTGCAGGTAAAACTCTTCATCGAGCGGCAGGTCATAATTAAAGATATAATCAACACCTTCGATATCCATACCGCGAGCCAGCAGATCTGTCGTAATCAGCACAGAGAGCTTGGCGCTCCGAAAATTATCGAGTATTTCCTTACGCAGCATTTGCGGCAAATCGCTGTGCAACGCCCCGACTCCAAAACCTTGCTCCTGTAAGCGTCCGGCCAGAGTGCCAACCCCTTCGTTGCGCTGGATGAAAACGATAGCCCTGATGGGCTTGTAAAATCGCAATAATCTCACGAGTGTCTGTGTTCTCTGCATCTGACTGCACATAAAGTACAGATGCTTTATAGTTGAGGGTACGCGTCCCTCTTCTTTTATTTGTATCAACAACGGTTCCCTAAGCAGTCCCGCACTTTCAACAAGTATTTCCCGGGGAATGGTCGCGGAATAAAACAGGGTTTGCCTTGTCTTAAACGTACTTTTCAGAATAGCTTTGATATCGTCGAGATATCCTTCCGTTAACATCTTGTCGGCTTCATCGACGACAACCGTCCGCACCGCCTGACCGTTTAGCTTGCGTTTCCCCAAAAGATCGAGCACCCGGCCAGGCGTGCCTACCGCAATCTTAGGCTTCTCCTTCAACGCCTCGAGCAAGCGGGCCGGATTGGTTCCGCCAATCATGGAAACAGCTTTAATATCTGTGAGGCTTTTGAGCATTCGCATGACTTGCACAGCCAACTCACGCGACGGTACAAGTATCAAGACCTCGAGATCTTTCGTATCCGGATTAATCCGCTCGAGTAATGGCGCCAGATAGGCCAACGTCTTGCCGGTACCGGTAGGGGACTGGACAATTATGTCCCGGCCTGCGAGGACAGCGCCGATTGTTTGCGCCTGTACCGGGGTCGGAACAGTAATACCTAGGGCTTTTAGTTTTTCAGTCAGGTCACGGTTTATACCGAGTGTAATAAAACCCGTCGGTTGATTCATTTTTTTCTCTCCTTTAAAACAACAAATTAATACATAATTATGCCTTGATTATAAACCCTAAAGTGCGTTCAGATAGATAGTACCCCTGCCAGCTCATAATCCTTGAAATTGATTGTCCTGGTCTGACCGAGAACCTGCTCCAAATCTCTACCGGTTACTTCATCGGCCAGCGAGGCCACCATTTTATTGCTTTCCCCGTTCATGAGCATTTTTACAGCCATGGCGCCCATCCGGCTCGCGAGAATTCGGTCCTGCGCAGATGGCGTGCCACCGCGCTGGATATAGCCCAAGATTGAAAGCCGTGTTTCGAGTCCGGTAAGTTCACCTATTTGTTTTGTAATCTCCATGCTATGTGCGACACCTTCGGCCAAGATGATGATGCTGTGCCGTTTCCCCCGGCTCTTGCCCCTTTTGACATTTTCAACTATCTCGGCTAAGTTGAGCGGTATTTCCGGTATTAGAATCGATTCCGCCCCGCCGGCCAATCCGGCCGCAAGCGCAATAGCACCGGACTTTCTACCCATCACCTCAATAATAAAAATCCTTTCATGCGACGTGGCAGTGTCCCTGATTTTATTTATGGCATCAAGGACGGTATTGACAACCGTATCAAAACCGATTGTCCTGTCGGTGCCGGGTATATCATTATCAATTGTGCCGGGAATGCCGATAGTAGGCATCCCAAGTTTGTTCAGTTCCACAGCCCCATGCAGTGTTCCGTCTCCGCCAATGGTTATCAACCCTTCAATACCGAGCTTTTCCATGCTGGACATAGCCCTGGCCCTGCCCTCAGGGGTGTAAAACTCCTGACAGCGGTCAGTTTGCAGGATGGTTCCGCCCCGGTGAATAATATCAGCCACTGAGCCGAGATTCATTTCAAGGAACTCCCCGTTGATTAAACCGGTATAACCCTTCTTAATACCAAAAACCTCTAAATTATAGTAAATCGCTGTGCGCACAACTGCGCGGATAGTTGCATTCATGCCTGGCGCATCTCCGCCGCTCGTTAATAACGCAATCCGTTTTATCATGTTCTTCCTCCCTTGGAAATTCGCAAATAATGTATTATTTTAATACAGGCATTGACTTGCAGAAGTAGCTCCGCTATGATGTTGAGTAATAAGCAGGATTTTTTTGGTGATAAAATCTATTGTCACCAAATTGCATACGGTTATTATCTCAAAAACAACTTGATAAAAAAAAGTATTGATGGAGATTTAATACCTCAGGTTTATTCAAAGAGAGCCGGCGCTTGCTGAAATCCGGTAATAAACAGGTATTATGATCACTCCGGAACTGCTTCGGTTGATTGGACGCAAACTCCACTAAACCATGCCGGTGCCTGAGAAAACAGGCTGGCCGCCGTTATCCGGCCGAAGTTAGGGGTGCAGCAAACCCCCGACTTGCTGAATCTGCCGGTGTGAGCCGTGCAGAAAACCAGGGTGGTATTACGGGAACAATCTCTCGTCCCTATGATACAAGAAACTGTATCGTCAGGACAAGTGATTGTTTTTTTATTTATAGCAGAAAAGGGAGGATGGACTAATGAACAAGATAACTGTCGAGGCAATTCTCAAAGCCAATCAGGCTTTAAAGGGGGTTATTTTTAACACGCCGCTGCAAAGAAACGACATATTGTCCGGAAAGTATGACTGCAATATTTTTCTGAAAAGGGAGGACCTGCAAGTCGTAAGATCTTTTAAAATACGGGGTGCATATAACCTGATGCAGAGCATCCCGGTCCAACAACGGCAGCGCGGTGTTGTTTGTGCGAGTGCCGGTAATCATGCCCAGGGTGTGGCTTATTCCTGCAAAGCCCTAAAAATAAAAGGCGAAATATTCATGCCTGTCACAACTCCGAGGCAGAAAATTAATCAGGTCAGGCATTTTGGCGGCAAATTCGTGGAAATTATACTCAGCGGGGATACGTTCGACGACTCCTTTTGGGAAGCCAAGTCTTACTGCGAAAAAGAACATAAAATCTTTGTACATCCCTTTGACGATCCTTTAGTAATAGCCGGACAGGGTACAATCGGACTTGAGATAATGAATGATATCAATGCCAGAGTTGACTGTCTTTTCGGCGCTATCGGTGGCGGCGGCCTGATGAGCGGCGTAGCCTCGTATTTTAAAAACATCAGTCCCGAGACAAAAATTATCGGTGTCGAGCCGCTCGGGGCCTGCTCGATGAAGTGTTCCTTCGAGAATAACGGAGTTGTCACACTCGATAGCATTGATAAATTCGTAGATGGTGCTGCCGTAAAAAGAGTCGGCGAGCTGACGTTTGACATATGTAAAAGACTGCTCGATGCTATTGTTGCCGTTCCCGAAGGAAAGGTATGCACGACAATCCTTGAAATGTACAACGAAAGCGCTATCGTCGTTGAACCCGCCGGTGCCTTACCCATTGCCGCCCTGGATTTCTATCGTGACGAAATAAAAGGTAAAAATGTGGTCTGCATCATCAGCGGCGGTAACAATGATATTGAGCGCACCCCGGAAATAAAAGAACGAAGCCTCCTATATGAAGGATTGAAGCATTATTTTATCGTCAATTTCCCACAGCGTCCCGGTGCATTACGTGAGTTCGTCGTCGAGATATTAGGTCCGAATGACGACATTTCCCGTTTTGAATACACCAAGTCCAATAATAAAGAAAAAGGCCCAACCCTCATAGGCATTGAACTCAATAGAAAAGAGGATTATGAACCGTTGATTCAGCGGATGAATCAAAAAGGCATCCAGTACACAATCCTCAATGAGAATCAGAATCTATTTGATTTGTTGATTTAACTTAGCCCACGTATCACGCAGCGCCACGATGCGGTTGAACACCGGCAGCCCATCGGGGCTTTCGGCTTTATCGCTGCAGAAGTACCCGTTTCGTAAGAATTGGAAGCGGGTCCCCGGTTTGGCAAGCGCCAGTCCCGGTTCTACAAAACACGTCAGCTTCTCAAGCGAGGCTGGATTGAGATTGGCTTTAAAATCAGCATCCTCACTTGCGTTTTCGTCAATCTCCTCTTCCGGTTCGGCATTTTCTTCGAGCATAAGATAATCATAGAGTCGCACCTCTGCTTTTTGAGCTTCGGCGGCCGATACCCAGTGAATTGTGCCTTTAACTTTACGGCCGCTGGTATCCTGGCCGCTTTTTGTTTGCGGATCGTAGGAACAATGAACCTCAATTATCTCACCGCTCGCTTCGTCCTTGACAACACTTTCGCATTTTATTATATAGGCATGCTTCAGGCGAACCTCCTGCCCCGGTGCTAGCCGAAAATATTTTTTCGGCGGATCTTCTTTAAAGTCCTCTTCTTCAATATACAGCTCGCGCGAGAAGGGAAGACTGCGCAACCCCATCTCCGGGTTCTCCGGGTTATTTTCGGCGACAAGCTCTTCGGTCTGTCCAACCGGATAATTATCGATAATCACCTTGAGCGGCCGCAGCACCGCCATAACTCTGGCGGCTGTTACGTTCAAGTCCTCGCGGATACAGTGTTCCAACAGTGCGACATCAACCGTGCTGTTACTCTTTGCTACTCCGATACGTTCACAGAAGTCGCGGATAGCCGCCGAAGTATAGCCGCGCCTTCTTAAGCCCGACAGCGTTGGCATCCGGGGATCATCCCATCCGTCAACATAACCCTGCTCAACGAGTTCACGGAGTTTGCGTTTGCTCATGACGGTATGCGTGAGATTTAGCCGGGCAAACTCGATTTGCTGCGGACGACACTTGGTCTCAGCCGCCTCGAGGACCCAGTCATATAACGGGCGATGGTCTTCATACTCCAACGTGCAGATGGAATGTGTTATCCCTTCGATTGCGTCGGAAAGGGGGTGGGCAAAATCGTACATCGGATAGACGCACCAGTTGTCGCCTGTCCGGTGATGCGCTGTTTTAATAATCCTGTATAAGACTGGATCCCTCATGTTCAGGTTGCCGGAAGACATATCGATTTTTGCACGTAAGACACGCGCACCCTCAGGAAACTCCCCTTTTCGCATGCGCTCAAACAAATCAAGATTTTCCGCGACAGGCCGCTGGCGATACGGGCTATCCTTGCCCGGATCGGTTAGGGTGCCGCGATATTGTCTGATTTCCTGAGGACTTAGGTCACAGACATAAGCCCGTCCTTTCTTAATCAAAATAACGGCATATTCGTAAAGCTTTTCAAAGTAATCAGATGCGTAGTAGAGACGGTCCTGCCAGTCAAATCCCAGCCACTTGATATCCTCGAGAATTGAATCAACATACTCCGTTTCCTCTTTGCTCGGGTTGGTGTCGTCGAACCGCAAATTGCAGAGTCCCTTGTTCTGTGCGGCAAGCCCGAAATCGAGACAGATAGCCTTGGCGTGTCCAATATGCAAGTAGCCGTTTGGCTCGGGAGGAAATCTCGTGTGCACGCGGCCGTCATTTTTGTTTTGTTTTAAATCCTCAGTGATAATATTCTGGATAAAGTTATTGGCTAACGTGAAGCTTGTCTTTTCGCTGTTGCTTTTGGTATCAGACATAAAATATCTTAATCCTCCTTGGATATATTAGTCATTTACAATTACCTACCATTATACACAAAAGACGGCTGAAATATTGAATATAAAAGAAATAAACCTGCTTTTGGTCCCATAAACATAGTAACAGGTAATAATTTACCCGGAGGTGTTCACATGAATAACGCACAAAGAGCTCTTTTGGCCGTATATCTTCCTATTACTGTGTTGTTCTTGATTGTCGATCGTCTTTATCCCGCTCATGCTCTTGTGAACTACGTCAAATACACGTCTGTAATCTCATTTTTCCTGGTCTCTTTGGCAATCAGAAAAACTCGCGCCGAGCAGGGACTCATTAGTTTAGCGCTTTTTTTTGTTGTCTTGGCTGACTTCTTTCTGGTATATTGCAACACTCTCCCACAGCTGGCTAATAAGGTGGTCCCGCTGGGTATAGCAGGATTCATGCTGGCCTACTTGGTGCTCATCATAGTTTATCAAAAAAACTTCAGTTTATCAAAAAAAGAGGCATTTGCTTTGCTGGCAGTTCTCAGCATATTTGTCCCGGTCTTCCTCATACTTGCCCCTCACGTTACCGGCTTCCTGTTCATTGGGGCATCTGTCTTCGGTTTTGTGCTGTGTTATATGACCTGGACATCTATCTGCACTATCTTCAGGGGATATTTCAATCCCGGCGCTGCCCGTATTATCGCTTTATCCGGCATTCTAATGTTCATCTGCGATCTGGGTGTTGCCAACAGCCTTTTCAACCCAGCTTATAGCGGCAGCTTTGTCCCCTGGTTGAAAAATATTATCTGGGGCGCCTACATACCGGCCTGGTGCATGCAGGTCATGCTCATCGCTGATGAAAATCTGGTTGCTCCGCCGTACAACGCCCGGCGTTATACAAGTAAACGTTAGCGCGCCAGCTTGACAAACTCTACCTCCAGGCTATCTCCTGTTATTTTAAGAAGCGCCAGACTAATAGGCAGGCTGAACCTTCTTGGCCCTGCGCTGCCGGGATTCAAGTATAAAACCCCCTCTTTCCTGAACTGGTATGGTTCATGAGTGTGCCCGTTAATTACTATATTGATACCTGCAGCCTCAGGTTCAATATCAATTCTGTTCAAGTCGTGAATCACATAGAAATATTGGCCGCCGATTTCTAGCACCTCAGTCGAAGCAAAAATCTCCGCGCACGACCCTTTGTCACAATTGCCCCGCACAGCAACAACGGGAGCAATTTTGCGCAGTACGTCAATCACGTGCACAGTCCCGATATCCCCGGCATGTATTATGAGATCACACTTGGCTAAGGCTTTCGCAGCCTCGGTTCTGATAAGCGCGTGCGTATCGGAAATTACACCGATTAACCGGCTCTCCAAAAGCTACCACCTCCCGGATGCTCAAAAACACTACTTCTCTGCAGCCGAATTCAGTATCTCCTTCGCTGCTTCCAACTGGCTTTTCGGCACATACAAATCAACTCCAAACGCGGACATCCCCGTCAATATCTTAAAGTATCCCCCGAGCCCCTTGTATTTTCTATGCAACGGTATCCCGCACGAGGCCAGGAGTGACTCAATGATAACGACCTCGCGGTCATCCTCAAAATTAACTAAAAAAGCCCACTCGTCAGGTTCCGTTACCCTTTCTTCCACGAACTCGGCCTGCTCGATAAGCTCGTGCCCGCAATCACTGCATACTGTAAATCCCTGTCGGTATTCTGCTTGGCATTCCGGACACCATGGCATACCGCCACCCCCTTTGTTGTTTGTCTAATTAATCTGGTTATAATTTTACCGGCTCATCATATATGAATAGTAATCATTCTATGTTTATTGAGGTAAAAAGTTGTGATGCAGTTGTGAATGATATGCAAAAGCTCGTTCTGATACTATTTCTTCCACTTGTGCTAGTTATTCTCCTACTGGATCATCTCTGCCCCGGCGCCTGCTTAGTACGCTCTGTTAAACTGATAATCCTGATTTTTTTGTTTAGTTTGGCTTTGTTTATCAGAAAAAAAAACGGTTTTGATTATGGTGAAAAAAAACTCTTGCGTCTGGCTTTTTTTCTCGTTGTTCTGGGGGATTTTTTGTTTGTGACAAGTCTGCACATTTCACCGCTGCAGGAAAAAACAATTTTCGTCGGTATAATAAGCTTTCTCGCTGCCTATGCCTGTCTTATAATCGCCTTTCAAAAAAGCCGTTCGCCCGGAATTGCCCATGCTGTCGCAGCACTGCCGGTGCTTGCCTTATTTGTTCCTGTCTTGATACACTATACACCCTGGGTGTCAGGCCCGACTTTTTATGGAGCGCTGCTTTTTGGAGTGGTCTTAAGTGGCATGGCTTGGAGAGCCATCTGTACCATAATTGAAGGATACTATGCTTTGCACGTCGCGCTTTGGCTGGCCTTAGCGGGATATCTAATGTTCATCAGTGACCTGGCAGTAGGCCTGGCTGTCTTAAACCCTGTTTTTTCCGGTATATTTGTGCCCTGGCTGCAAAACATTATCTGGTCATCTTTTATAGGTGCCTGGATTATTATAGTGCTTGTCCTGGCAGAAAAAGATTTTTTAAAACCTTACTAATTATCGATGCACACTTATCCACTATAACGGAAGACACACCTTGCCGATTAACTCAGGCGGCAGGTTATAATGCGTAAACCAGCGCTCCGCTATCGTGCAAAAGTGCTCCGGATCCTCGTAACAGAAGGTATGCCGGGCATTTTTAATTAGACAGCCCTGCGCATTCGGAATGCCCTTCTGCAAATCCTTGGCAGAGTTTTGCATTATCGCCGGTTCATTTTGTCCTGCGAGTACTAATACGGGTACCTTTACACGGCTTAACCCGGAAGGCAGTCCCTGCGTCATATTTGCCTCAAGCACGCGCTGAAGCGAGGCCGCGGTGGACCTCATGGCATCCTCATAATAGCTTTGAAAATCCGTGCTGCGGATATTCTGCATCCGGGCCGTTATTCTTATGAATAACCTGTTTCT
>Ga0351928_1028_pt1 | contig 27309 bp, 26 predicted proteins | sample BONcelHT113001E8_FD_206858 | JGI IMG/M metagenome (GOLD analysis project Ga0351928, IMG submission 206858) | Enriched cells from coal bed in the Powder River Basin, Montana, United States - BONCAT cells T11 rep2 HSBNCT.T11.300.1.E8 ... | reverse complement strand
TGTAAACATTTTTAAACGCTTAATCACAGCCGGATTAGTGCTTGGGGTGACCAATATGCAAAACGACTGCTCATTTCCCCGCCCTACACGTCCCCGCAATTGATGAAGCTGAGCCAACCCAAACCTTTCCGCGTTTTCTATTACCATTACTGTCGCATTTGGGTTATTCACGCCTACTTCGATTACTGTCGTTGTAACCAACACCGTAGTTTTACCGGTGCTGAATTCATTCATGATTTGTTCCTTTTCGTACGAGGACATGCGGCCATGCAAAAGGCTAACCTTATGCCCGCTTATCTCCTCTTGCAGCTTTGCCGCCAACCCGCTCGCATTTTTTATGTCTAACGTTTCCGATTCCTCTATTAGCGGGCATACAATATAAACCTGCGCACCGAGCTGTATTTGCTCTTCAATTAAGCTCATAAGCTTGTGTCTTGATTGCTCGGAAATACAATAAGTCCGAACGGGCTTTCTACCCGGCGGCAGTTCATCGAGCGTGGATATATCAAGATCACCGTAAACCGTCAGCGCCAGTGTCCGTGGTATCGGTGTGGCTGTCATAACTAGTACATCAGGGTTATCGCCCTTTTGCTCGAGCATAGACCTCTGTCTGACGCCAAACCTGTGTTGCTCGTCTATCACGACCAGACCGCATCTATCAAGCATAACGTTATTCTGTATCAAAGCGTGTGTGCCGACAACAACATTTATCTCTCCATCGGATATTCCGTTAGCGATTTGTTCCTTTTCGCCCGAGGCGATTCCTTTCGTCAGCAAAGCTGTTTTTATGCCAAGCGGCTCAAACCAATTGCTTAAGGTTTCATAATGCTGTCTAGCCAGAATTTCCGTCGGCGCCATCATTACACCCAGATAATTATTGCCAACTGCTTTGAGGATTGCTCGCGCTGCTATTACGGTTTTCCCTGACCCTACATCGCCCTGAACAAGGCGCTGCATTGGGCGGGAATTCTCCATATCGCGGGTTATTTCAGCAATGACTCTTTCCTGTGCTTTCGTCATTTGAAAAGCCAAGTTATCTGTAAACATGCCTGTCAAAGGATGCTCTTTTTTGTGGGCTATGCCGGTTTTTACTTTTACGACAGCTTGGCGAATAAATCCTAGGGTTAGCTGTAGCAAATAGAGCTCTTCAAAGACCAGACGAAAACGAGCTTTGCCGACAGCCTCAAAATCAGCCGGAAAATGTATATCGCAGCAGGCCTTTTCTGCAGATATCAGCTGCAGTTTTTTTCTTTCCTCTGCATCAAATATTTCTGTGACTACTGCTTCATCAGCTGCATAGCGGCTAATCGCCTCCAGCTGTAGTTTGCGCCAGAACTTCTGATTCAACCCTTCCGTACTTGGATAGACAGGTACTATCCTTCCTGTCTGCAGGGATTCTAAATTGCTCAACAAATCATATTCGGTAACAGCAATCTCAGGCGAACGATAATTGACCTTGATTTTACCGGTGAGCATAATGTTAATACCCGGCTTCAGGCTCGTTTTCAAAAACGGCTGGTTAAACCAGACTGCTTCTGCTATCCCGGTTTCATCAGTAAGATAGGCCTTAAAGATTTTCAGCCCTCTTTTGGGTATCCTCTCTTCAACCCTCGTTATTTTTGCCTGAATAGTTGCGTATTCCCCGTCTTTGAGCTCACCAATCTTGAGTATCTTAGTGCGATCTTCATATCTGTACGGAAAATGAGACAACAAATCCAGGATGCTGTAAATCCCAAGTTTGCCTAACATCTTGAGACGTTGTGGGCCCAGCCCTTTTATGTCCGCTAAGGAACGCGACTCGCGCATGTTAACACCCGCCTTGTATTTGTTGCTTGTTTGTTCTTTCTATGATAACAGCGATTTTCCTGCTTTTGACATGAAAACTAAATATCAAAAAACAATACCGGCATCATCAAATGATGCCGGTTCAAGACAAAATATCAATTATATAAGTCATATCCTATCCAAATAAGGTTAAAAGAACCCCTGCCGCAACGGCCGAGCCGATAACACCGGCAACATTCGGTCCCATCGCATGCATGAGCAGGAAGTTGCGCGGGTTGTCCTTTTGCCCGACAACCTGTGAGACCCGGGCAGCCATCGGCACTGCCGAAACACCGGCTGAGCCTATTAACGGATTAACCTTGCCGCCTGAGAGATGATACATCAAAACACCAAGCAACGTACCACCGGCTGTTCCCACACAGAAGGCCAGGAGTCCGAGCACGATTATGGACAGTGTCTGTGCGTTCAGGAAGGCTTCTGCACTTGCAGTAGCGCCTACAGTTGTCCCGAGGAAGATTGTGACAATGTTAATCAGGGCATTTTGTGCAGTGTCATTCAAACGCCCGACAACGCCGGAGACGCGAAACAGGTTGCCAAGCATGAGCATCCCGATTAACGGAGCTGCTTCAGGCAGCAAAAGCGAAACTACAATAGTAACAACTATCGGGAAAATAATGAGCTCCAGTTTGGAAACCGGGCGCAGCTGTTCCATGACTACCATACGCATTTTCTTTGTCGTCAAAGCCCGCATAATCGGCGGTTGAATAATCGGAACCAGCGCCATATAGGAATAGGCGGCCACGGCTATCGCCCCGAGGAGATGGGGCGCCAGCTTGGACGTTAAATAGATGGCAGTGGGACCGTCAGCTCCCCCAATGATTCCTATTGAGGCTGCCTCCTTAGGAACAAAGCCGAGATACAAAGCGCCGATAAAGGTACTAAATATACCAAGCTGTGCTGCTGCACCGAGCAGCAAGGTCTTGGGATTGGCAATCAGCGGACCGAAATCGGTCATCGCACCGACGCCAAGGAAAATCAAGGGCGGGTATATCCCGAGCTTTACGCCCTGATAAAGATACCAGAGCAACCCGCCCGGGACAATTTTTTCTTTACCGGTTAGAACGTCAATTCCCGTACCTTGAGCTGTCATGAGCCCGGTATTCGGTAAATTGGCAAGCAGCATCCCAAATGCAATCGGCAGGAGCAACAGCGGCTCAAACCCTTTGACGATAGCCAGATAAAGCAAGACAAAGGAGATTAGCAGCATAATTATTTGCTCTATAGTTATTAGCGTAAACCCGGTACTCGCCGCCAACTCAGCCAACGCATCGAAAAAATCAATATGCATGGTTGGATTTCAACCCCTCTCGTATTATTTTGCGGAAATGATTCTCTTTAGGCTATCACAACGAGTACATCTCCGGGGTTTACGGCAGCGCCTTCAGATACTCTGATTTCTTTAACTGTACCGGATGCACCGGCAAATATTTCGTTTTCCATTTTCATAGCCTCTAACGTTAAAACAAGGTCACCTTCCTTGACAGCCTGGCCGGAGGTAACTTTAATTGCGATAATTTTTCCGGGCATCGGAGCTGTTATAGTTCCTGCGCCGGCCGGAGCTGCTGCTGCCTTCGGCGCTGCAGCGGCGGGCGCTGCCTTTGGGGCCGCTGCAGGTGGTGCTGCAGGTGCTGCTGCCGCTCTCGAAGCCGGAGTAAAGCTGCCGCCAATTTCTTCTACTTCAACCTCGTAGGATTTACCGTTAACACTAATTTGAAACTTTTTCATATGAGTCATTCTCTCCAATCATTTTAATATTAATATTTTTATTGTCTCACACTCATGGTTTCCTGACGTCCGGCCTGACTCCAGGTTGACCCGTTTACTCCGGGAACACGTCTAATCGCTGTTACAACCGAGGTTCCTTGAGTCAAATACGCCACAGCAGCGGCAATTACCGCCACAATATCATCATTGCCATCCTCTGCCGCAATCATTTCAGGAGCTGCAACCTGCACTGCAGGTTCTGTCTTCTTCTCCTTCAAAGTGGTTTTCCTGTTTTCTATTGATCTGGCTGCAAATGTAATCACGAAGATTACTAAAATCAAAAGCGCCAGTTCAAAAAAAACTATACCTATTCCGATTCCGGCGACAGTTAATCCAAACCCAAACATTTTGCGCCCTCCTTTTCATCTAAACGGGAATATTTCCGTGCTTCTTAGCCGGCCTCGACTCGCGCTTCGTAGAAAGCATTTCCAGAGCATTCGCCAGACGAGGACGGGTCTCTTTCGGTTCAATCACCTGGTCGACATAGCCTCTTTCTGCCGCAACATAAGGAGTGGCGAATCTTTCTTTATAGTCGGCAATCTTGTTGGCCCGTTCCTCGGTCGGGTTTTCTGCACTTTCGATGTCTTTCCGGAAAATGATATTAGCGGCGCCTTCAGCTCCCATTACCGCAATCTCAGCTGTCGGCCAGGCAAGAACATGATCAGCGCCTAAATGACGTGAGCACATAGCTATATATGCACCACCATAGGCTTTGCGCGTAACTACGGTCATCTTTGGAACTGTCGCTTCGGAATAAGCATATAGCAGTTTGGCGCCATGTCTGATAATACCGCCGAATTCCTGATTAGCGCCGGGCAGATAGCCCGGAACATCAACAAAGGTTACCAAAGGAATATTAAAGGCGTCACAGAAGCGAATATGGCGGGCAGCTTTATCAGATGCATTTATGTCCAGGCATCCTGCCAAAAATTTGGGTTGGTTGGCAATAATGCCGATAACTCGTCCATCCAACCGGGCATAACCGGTTAGCATGTTCTTGGCGTAATGCGGCATCGTCTGCAGAAATTCGCCATTATCCACAACCTTGGCAATTACATCAACCATATCATACGGGGAATTGGCATTATCAGGAATAACATCGTTCAGAGTCTCGTCCATGCGTTCAGCATCATCGCCTGTATCTATGTAAGGCGCTTCCTCCAGATTGTTGGAAGGCAGGTAGCTTAACAGAGCTCTGATCTGGTTGAAACAATCCTCCTCATCTTCAGCCGCAAAATGAGCGACACCGCTAGTCTGGTTATGTGTCATGGCGCCGCCGAGTGTTTCTGAGGATACCTCTTCACCGGTAACGGCCTTGATAACCTGCGGCCCGGTAATGAACATCAACGAAGTATTCTTTACCATGAACACATAGTCTGTTAATGCCGGAGAATACACAGCGCCACCGGCACAAGGACCCATGATTACGGAGATTTGCGGGACTACCCCAGATGCCAGAGTGTTGCGGTAGAAGATTTGACCGTAACCCGACAGGGCGTCAACCGCTTCCTGAATCCTGGCCCCACCCGAGTCATTCATTCCAATGCACGGCGCACCCATTTTTACGGCGAGATCCAATACCTTGCAGATTTTCATCGCATGCATCTCACCCAGCGAACCGCCCAGTACCGTGAAATCCTGGGCAAACACATAGACAAGCCGACCATTTACAGTACCATAACCGGTGATTACACCTTCACCGGGCGCTTCCTTACCGACCATATCAAAGTTCACACAACGATGGGTCACATACTTGTCAATCTCCGTGAAAGTCTCAGGATCCAATAGCCTTTCAATCCGTTCACGGGCAGTAAGCTTACCGCTTTTATGCTGCTTATCAATAGCTGTCTTACCGCCGCCTGCTTCAACTTTTTTGTTAAGTTGGAGCAGCTCATCAATTTTTGATTTTGTACTCATTGTTCTCTAACTCCCTCTTTTCCGCAAAAATATTTAACTACTTTCACTGTGTTAATTCCAGTAAAACACGATTATTTGTTTATAGTCAAGGAAAGGGCGCGTATTCCTATATGTTGAATACCCTCTCCGTTTTTTTAGACGCGATTATTTTTTCTTTTCTGAGCATACATGTATTATACATAACACATACAATTTTGTTAATTACTAATTTTTAAATTTATTTTCTTTGTGTTAATTCCAATAAAACACCATTAGTCGCTTTAGGGTGAAGAAAAGAAATGCTGGCATTACCAGCTCCGTAACGCGGCTTCTGATCAATCAGCCTTACTCCTTTTTCCTTCAGATACTCTAAAGCCTCCTCAATATCATCAACCCTTAATGCAATATGTTGAATACCTTCTCCGTTTTTTTCGATGAAGCGTGCTACAGGCCCTTCGGGGGAGGTTGACTCCAAGAGCTCTAATTCACTATCACCGCTTGGCAAAAAAGCAACGCGCACCATCTGGTCCTCAACTACTTCCGTACCTGTACACTTCAAACCCAGAATCTCCGTGTAGAATTTGAGGGATTCGTCGAGATCTTTCACAGCAAGACCGATATGGTCTACTTTTAAGATTTTCATACTTAATCACTCCTCCGCTTTTTCCATTCCTGAACCCATTTGTATAATACAAATAGTATTAATATTACTTTCTATTTGAAGATTTTTTTAAGCATTTTATCAACCAGGGTATAGGGATCAATCTCCTTGTCCATCACGCGTTGCAGTTCTTGCTCAAAAGTACCGTCTTCGTTTTGCTTCCGGATAATTTGTTGAGTTATTCTGTTTATTATTAGATCAAAAATCTCCGTCTCGAGCCGTTCCCTGCGTTGTCTGATCAACTGTCCGGACTGCCGGAGAAAGTCGCCGTGTTGAATAATAGTATCCGCCAGCTCAGTAATTCCTTTGTTTTGTGTCGCAACTGTCTGTAGTATAGGTGGTATCCAGGCAGCTTTGTCCGGGTTAAGATCGAGCATCATCTTCAGTTCCATGAGAAGTCTGTCCGTACCATCACGGTCCGCTTTGTTGACAATAAAGATATCCCCGATTTCCAGAATGCCTGCTTTGATAGCCTGTATATCATCGCCCAAACCGGGCACTGTCACAACAATCGTAGTATCAGCGTTTTTCACTATATCAACTTCGGATTGTCCGACTCCCACAGTTTCTATGAAGATATAATTAAAGCCGCAGGCATCAAGGATCTTGACGGCAGATGCGGTTCCTTTGGATAAGCCCCCCAGCCTGCCTCTCGTCCCCATACTGCGGATATAAACACCGGGATCCAAGGTCAAATCAGACATGCGTACCCGGTCTCCGAGTATAGCTCCCCCGCTATATGGGCTGGTAGGGTCAACAGCAAGGACTGCAACTGTTTTGCCTTGTTTGCGGTATTCTTTAACCAGCTTGTCAGTCAGCGTACTTTTCCCGGAGCCTGGCGGGCCTGTTATTCCCACGATATGAGCCATACCGGTAAAAGCGTATAGCTTTTGTAGTACCTCAGCTGCCTCAGGTGTTTCATTTTCCGCATAACTTATTATGCGTGCGATTGATCGCTGGTCGCCTCCGCGGGCCTTTTTGATAAGCTCCATATTATCCCCGCCCTTGTGATGCATTTAAATAAATACTGTTTATTGTTTAACATTGTTCTTAATAAACTCAATTGCCTTTGCTGTCGGTGTACCCGGCGTAAAAATCTCCGAAATCCCATTCTCCTTCAGAAAAGGAATATCCGCATCGGGAATAACACCGCCGCCCACGATAAGAATGTCACCGGCGTTGTTTTCCTTTAACAGCTGCGCGACTTTCGGAAAGAGATGATTGTGGGCTCCGGACAAAAGACTCATTGCCACTACATCCACATCCTCTTGTATAGCTGCGGATACAATTTGCTCCGGTGTCTGACGTAAGCCGGAATATATTACCTCCATCCCGGCATCCCTCAAAGCACGGGCAATAACCTTCGCACCACGGTCATGACCATCCAGGCCAGGCTTAGCAACTAACACTCTAATATGCTTCTCCGTCATATTGCTTACCCCCATCCATATTTTAATATCTTCTACAGAATTTCAATTGGTCTGTACATGCCAAAAATATCTCTTAAGACATTGCATATCTCGCCCTCAGTGCTATATACCCGTACAGCATCAAGGATATACGGCATCAGGTTAGCCTCAGTCGCGGCAGCTTTTCTAAGCTCTTCAAGCTTATTTTTGACGGCAACATTGTCACGCGCCGCTTTCATCGCCTGCAGCTTTTTGATTTGCCCTTCGCCTACCGACGGGTCGACACGCAAGAGTCCTTCTACCGGCTTCTCTTTAATCTGGAACTTATTCATACCAACCACTACGTTTCTACCTGCCTCAACTTCCTTCTGGTAGGCGTAAGAGCTGTCGGCAATCTCTTTTTGCACAAATCCCTGCTCTATCGCTTTGACTGCGCCACCCATTTTGTCAATCTTCTCGATGTATTCCATGGCTTTCTTTTCGAGACTTGTTGTCAGGCTTTCAACATAGTATGAACCGGCCAGCGGGTCAATTGTGTCGCAGACACCGGATTCATAGGCTACTATCTGCTGGGTCCTAAGCGCAACCCGTACGGAATCTTCGGTAGGCAGAGCCATCGCTTCATCCTTGGAATTTGTATGCAGTGATTGGGTTCCGCCCATTACGGCCGCGAGTGTTTGAATAGCAACCCGCACGATATTGTTATCAGGCTGCTGGGCTGTTAAGGTTGAACCTGCCGTCTGCGTATGGAAGCGCAGCATCCACGAGCGCGGATCTTTGGCCCCAAAGCGTTCTTTCATCAGTTTAGCCCAGATTCTGCGGGCTGCCCGGAATTTAGCAACTTCCTCGAGGAGGTCATTGTGCGAATTAAAGAAGAAGGATAATCTGCCGGCAAAGGTATCTATATCCATACCAGCTTTGATTGCAGCTTCAACATAGGCTATACCGTCAGCCAGTGTAAAGGCTATTTCCTGGGCTGCGGTTGAACCGGCTTCACGGATGTGGTACCCGGATATGGAAATGGTGTTCCAATTCGGTACGTTCTTTGAACAAAATTCGAAGATGTTCGTAATCAGGCGCATCGATGGCGTAGGTGGGTAGATGTATGTTCCGCGCGCAGAGTATTCCTTGAGGATGTCGTTTTGGATAGTTCCGTTTAGCTTATCTGCACTTACGCCCTGTTTCTCGCCAACTGCTATGTACATGGCCAACAAAACAGAGGCCGGGGCGTTGATTGTCATTGATGTACTCACTTTATCCAGCGGGATTCCGCCAAATAAGGTCTCCATATCAGCCAGCGAATCAATTGCTACGCCGACCTTGCCTATCTCACCCTGCGCAATCGCGTCATCAGAATCATAGCCAATCTGGGTCGGAAGGTCAAAAGCCACTGACAAACCGGTCTGTCCCTGTTCCAACAGGTATTTGTAGCGTTTGTTGGATTCCTCGGCCGTGGCAAACCCTGCATACTGGCGCATAGTCCAGAACCGGCCCCTGAACATTGTCGGCTGTACTCCTCTTGTGTACGGGTAAAACCCGGGCATTCCAAGGTCAGCTTCGTAATCAAGCTCTGCTACGTCTGCCGGAGTATAGAGCCTTTCTACAGGTATTCCCGATGTGGTCAGAAACTCTTCTTTGCGTTCCTTGTTTTTCACAAGAGTTTTAGCGACCGGACCCTTCTCCCATTCGGCTTTAGCCCCGGCAATCTTTTTTAACTTGTTCTCGTCAAACATTTTTCTTGCACTCCCTCCGATTTTTTCCTTCGAAGTCATATGGACTATCGCGCACGTATACTTGCATCCACTCTCCCGCTTACTTTCTACGTTTCCATTGTTAAAATTATCATATTAAGCCAGACGTGTCAAAAGCTTATCGTTTAAATCAACTATTTAATTAGTATCTTGATATAAAAAACCGATGATATACCCCAGACAGAAATTTACTGTCAAATGGGAAAACTCACCGGTTATTACCTGCATTACGAAAGCTATCAGTATAATCAGACCTCTATGCTGTTATCAACAAAGATAGGCATGCCCGCTTTTTTGTCAGGCATATCTTCCTCCGCTTCCTCTAATTGATACATCACCGGCAATCACAGCCCTAAGCTCACGATTTGCCATTCTGACAAGGAGATGTCCATGCTCATTAATATCCTCAGCAATACCTGAATAATCCTCCCCCGTCGAAATAACAGATACCTCCTGCCCGAGTGTCGAGCATAGCGCGCGCCACTGTGCCAGTACACCGGAAAACCCGGAAGTCAGATACTCCAGATAGGTTCTCTCAATTTCAATTAAAATTTCACGCAGCAGCTCGACCCTGCGAAATTTATGCCCGGCAATTTCGGACAGAGATGTCGCGGTATCTTTGATTTCGCTGGAAAAATCCGTTTCTTTTTGGTTGACGTTTATCCCAATCCCGACGACAATATAGTTTATCATGTCAATCTCAGCGCTCAATTCTGTTAAAATCCCGCAAACCTTTTTTCGCTCGATTAACAGGTCGTTAGGCCATTTTATTGTCACGTCCAGCCCTGTAAAACGTCTGATGGCAAGGCAAACTGCAGCTGCACAGACCAACGATAGCTGCGGCGCTAAATGTGGCTTAATGCTTGGTCTCAAGAGCAGCGAGAACCAAATTCCAACACCGGAAGGCGCAAACCAGCTCCTGCCAATCCTGCCTTTTCCGCGAAGCTGTTGTTCGGCAATAACCGCAGTACCCTCAGGCAGCCCCTCTGCTGCCAATTTTTTTACTATTTCGTTTGTTGAATCAACCTTTTCATAAAAATATACGTGTTTGCCCATAATATTCGTAGCCAGATTAATTTTCACCTCTTGTGCGTTGAGAATATCAGGACGTCCAATTAGGCAATAGCCACGGCGCGGTGAAGACACGACCGGATAACCGTCATTTTTGAGACTATTCATATGTTTCCAGACTGCAGTTCTACTGACACGCAGCAAACTGCTTAATTCCTCACCGGAAACGTACTTTCCTTGATTTTCGAGCAAATGTTTTAAAATATCCTGTTTCATCGCAGCCTCCTTTTGATAAATTATTTAAGTTGTTCTCACAAATACGCAGTTATTATAAATAGATGGTTGCAAGGCCTACATATTTTTGATAGAATGATTGAGTGAACTTTTCTCTCGATTTACCTCGTCATCACGAGCCCTAAGGAGGTGGATTTAATGGCACAAAAGTGCGATATATGCGGCAAGGGTAGAAGTGTTGGTATGCAGGTCAGCCACTCACATATCCGGACTAAGAAAACCTGGTCGGCAAATTTGCAGCCTGTCAAAGCTTTAATCAACGGTACTCCTAAGAAAATAAAAGTATGCACACGCTGCCTCCGTTCAGGCAATATAGTAAGAAACGTCTAATTAGAAAAGCGGATTCGGGTTGAAACCTGAATGCCGCCTTTTTTATTTATTAGCTGTAAAACGCACAACGAGCAACCACCCTGTATCATACTCTATAGTAGCCTTTTCGTTAGTGAAGCTGTTGCTCACGCCTATCGGCATACCCATTTTCAAGGTGCCGCCGCGCACCTCATAGCGCAGTCCTGTCGTCCGGATACCTGTCACACAGTCACCGAGTGGAAACAAAGACAGCGTTTCTCCAACCTTACCATATAGTTCTTCTTTTTTTCTCAGCACAAAGACAAACTGACCCTCATCAACAACTCTAATCCTTGCTTTGTCGCCTTCGGGCAAAGCCAGCAACATGAAGTTAGCCAGTGTATGGTCAATTCTCCCACCGGTCGCCGCGAGCATATCTATATTCAGATATCCTAGTTCCAAGGCTTTAAGTACGGCAATATGTGTATCCGAATAATCCTTATCACTCGGATACCTGATGATTTCCGTGCCAGCCCGTTCAAGCTCCTGCAACTCAATTTCAGTAAGGGTATCAAAATCACCGATAACAATATCGGCTGTTAAACCAATTGCTTTGGCATACCTGGCGCCACCGTCGGCACAAATCACAAAATCAGCATTGGCGGCCTCATTCTTAAAAAAGCTGTCAATTATCAGCGGCCCACCGGAAATTATGACACATTTTTTGTTTCTCATTATATCCATCCCTTAATCCAATCGCTTTAGCTTTAAAAATTCTCCTCAGTTTGATATGACTCCATCAACTGGGCTACTGCCTGGGCAGGATTAGGATGATTAAATACTGCCGACCCAGCAACGAGCACGTTTGCCCCGGCTTCAACGACGAGCGGTGCGGTCTCCTTATTTATCCCCCCATCAACCTGGATATACAAATCCGGGTTTCTGTCTTTTGCTAAAGTTTTGAGCAAGCTGATTTTTGGCAGGATATTCGGAATAAACTGCTGTCCTCCGAAGCCTGGATTCACTGACATGATTAAAACGAGATCAAGGTCTTCCAATATGTACTCAATCGAGTTCAGTGGTGTGTGCGGGTTGAGTGCAACACCGGCCTTTGCCCCGGTCTCTTTGATAGCCTGTATCGTACGATGCAAATGGTCGCAAGTCTCGACATGCACCGTAATCAAATCTGCACCAGCCGACCGATAGTCGCGCAGATACATTTGCGGTGAATTTATCATGAGATGGACATCAAAAAGGAGCTGGCTTTTGGGCCTGAGTGATTTTATCACCACCGGTCCGATTGTCAGGTTCGGAACGAAATGTCCATCCATAACATCAATATGAAGCCAATGTGCTCCGGCTTTCTCAACATAGTTGACCGAATCCGCAAGGCGGCTGAAATCTGCTGATAAAATAGATGTTGCTAATAAAACCATTGTCAAAACCTACTTTCTTTTTCAATTACTTCCGCAAGCATCGCCAGATAACGCTCATACCTTGCGGAATCCAGAGCGCCGCTTGAGACAGCATCGCGTACAGCACACCGGGGCTCCTGTCTGTGCAGGCACGATTTAAATCTGCACCCGCTGCGAAGAGCCACAAAATCAGGATAATAAGCGCTTAGGTTTTCACGTTTAAAATCCTCCGGCAGGAAGGTCTGGCTAAAACCGGGGGTATCGGCAAGCAGTCCGCCTTTGGACAAGCGGATCAACTCAACATGGCGGGTTGTATGCTTTCCGCGTGCCAGTTTTTCACTTATCTCGCCAGTCTTTTGAATAAGCTCAGGTTCAAGCACGTTGAAAAGACTGGATTTTCCTACTCCAGATGGTCCCGCAAATACCGATATCCTGTCAGCAAGCAGGCTTTTTAATTCAGAAATACCGCGTTTATCCTTCGTACTTGTTATTACAAAAGGGAAGTCCAGGTTGCCGTAAATCTCTGTGATAATTTCCTGTTCAGCATCAGTAATCAAATCGGCTTTATTGAAGCAAATCACAGGCAAAACGAAGCTGGCCTGAGCAGATACCAAAAGACGGTCCAAAAGCCAGAAATCAGGCTCCGGACGACTGAAAGCCATTACTATAATAACTTGGTCAATATTGGCAACGGGCGGTCTTGTCAGTTCATTTTTACGAGGCTCTACCATCTCGATGACGCCCTTGTTTTCCTCGGTAATTTGTATTTTCACCCTGTCTCCGGGTAAAAAGGTTTGTGTTTTCACTCTGTACTTGCCGCGCAGCGAACAAACCCATACATCGCTATTGGCTAAGACATAATAGAACCCACTATAGCCTTTAATAATAATTCCATCCAATAACATATTTTCCTCTTCTATCCGACAGCTCTCCTTTGAATTAATCTATTGTCTACATATACTTCAATAAACCCGCTGCCAAAATAGCTGACATAGCGCTCTACTGTTTCGCCGCTATAATGGTAATGCTCATAGGCAATATTTCTCTCGCGTTCATCATCGACAATAATCTTTACTGTACCACTGTTAGGCATTGATACTGTGACGGTAGCCTGACGACTTACCGGTCCTGGACCGTCGCTGACAATCAAATTAACCGTCGAACCCTGTAATATCTCACTGTCCTGACCGGGATCCTGACGAATTACTACACCTTTAGTATATCTGTAGCTGGTTTCTGGCTGGAGGATACCCAGAATCAGATTATAATTTTGAATTACTGTTTTAGCCTGGTCCGAAGTCAGACCTGTTAAAGCCGGCATTTTTATCCAGATAGGTTCAGGACCCTTGCTCACTATAAGCATTACCTTTGCTCCCTGGATAACCTCCTGACCGGCAACAGGCTCCTGGTGAATAACCTGCCCTGTTGGGATTTGGCTGTGATAAGCCCTCGTGATTTCACCGATGAGCAGTCCTTCGTTCGACAAGGTTACCTCAGCTGACAAGAGCGAACTGTTTAGGACATTCGGCACAATGACCATAGCCGGGCCTGTACTTACGACAACCGTGACCTTTGTGTTCTTTTTAACGACTATATCGGCTTTAGGTTCCTGCGACACGATTAATCCCTGCGCTATGACAGGATGATTGACGTTATTTACAACCTCCAGGCTCAACTTGACCGCTTCAAGCGCTGTCCTGGCATCATCTACACTAAGCTCGACGATATTCGGAACGCCAACCTCACCTTTTGCCAGGACTGTAGCCGAAAGATACATGCCAATAATGAAGCCGGTTACTATAAGAGCTATCATGATCCATGTCCAAACCTTCAGCGGTGTGGACAGGCTGTTGCCATTGCTTTCCCGCTTGCCAAGCTTTGGCAGCGTAATAGTATCTTCCATCGTCTTTTTGAGCGGCTGTTCGGGTTGTTCATATTCCACCTTGTTGTAGAGATATGCCGAAACCAGGTCCTGTCTCAATTGACGGATTGTTTGATAACGTGATGCCGGGTCGGTAGCCATGGCTGTTAAGATGACTTTTTCAAGGGTCTCACTGATTTCAGGGTTAAGCTCACGGGGCGGCTTGGGATTGTTGTTTATTTTTTGAATCGCAATTCCTATTGGCGATTCACTTTCAAACGGCAGCATGCCGGTAGCCATCTCATAAAGGACAACTCCGAGTGAATATATGTCTGATTTCTCATCCGCTATTTCACCTTTTGCCTGTTCAGGTGAAAAATAATGAACAGAGCCCATAATACTGCCGGTATGGGTGACTGTCGCTGTCGATACAGCCCGGGCTATACCAAAATCAGTCACCTTAGCCTTGCCGTACTTAGTAATAATAATATTATGCGGTTTGATGTCACGGTGGATGATGTGATGTTCATGAGCATGCTCCAAAGCATCACAGATCTGCTTCGCTATGTCGACTACTTCGCTGATCGGCAAAGGGCCCTTATCTCTGATTACCTCTTTCAGGTTTTGCCCTTCAATCATTTCTATGACGAGAAAGTGCGTTTCCTCCTCGTGCCCAACGTCATAGATACTGACAATATTCCCGTGGGAGAGACTGGCGACGGCTTGGGCTTCCCGGCGAAATCGCGCTACGAACTCTTCATCACAGGTTAATTGTGCCCGTAATATTTTAATAGCTACTATACGGTTTAAATATATATCTTTGGCACGGTATACTAACGACATGCCGCCACCGCCGACTTGTTCCAAAATCTCATAGCGATTGCCTAAGAGCCGACCTATTATCACCATCTCACCCCCTTGCTTTTCGACCTCTTATTATTCATATTGTACCAACACAACAGTAACATTATCAGTTCCACCGCGCGCAAGGGCCATATTAACCATTTGCCGGACTTTCTCCTTCAGCGTAGCTTGCTGGCTTAGTATCATTTCCAGGTCTTCAGGCTGAACATGGTTATGCAACCCGTCTGTGGATAAAAGCAAATAATCTCCGGTATGCACCGGCAACGAGAATATATCTATTAGTGGCACATTATGTGTACCGAGTGCTCTCGTTAAAATATTGCGTTGCGGGTGATTTTGCGCTTCCGCGTGCGTAATTCCTCCGTTTTGAATCAATTCATTGACGAGCGAATGATCCTGAGTTAATTGCGTTATCCTACCGGCCCGGTAGAGATAAGCCCTGCTGTCGCCTATATGTGCAATATACAGCCGCTGTTCGTGAAACATAGCAGCTGTCAGGGTTGTACCCATGCCATAAAATTGCTGTTCCTGTCCATGATGCAAAATCGTATCATTAGCCCTTATCAGCGTATCGTGTAACAATTCGTCCGCATTCTTACCGCTGTAAACCTGATGGATTTCACGGTCCAACACCTGTATAGCCAGGGTGCTCGCAATCTGTCCGCCGACATGCCCTCCCATCCCGTCAGCCACGACGAAGAGGCCTCTCTCGGGGGAGACCAGATAATTATCTTCATTCTCTTTTCTAACCAGCCCGACATCTGTCAGCGCATTTACGTACAAAACATTTTCACCTCATCTACAGCCCGGTACCGTTGTCAGCTCCATTCAAGCGTTTGCCCGCCAATTGGCCGCATGCTGCTTCGATATCACTGCCTTTTTCTTCCCTTATTACCGCGTTGACCCCCAGCCGGCGCAGGGCATTAACAAACTCCCTGACTTTTTGGGGCTCGGGCTTTTTACTGATAGCACTGTCAATAGTATTGACAGGTATTACATTCACATTAGCCGTTCCTGAAACCCCTCGCAACAGCTGCGCTAACAAAAGGGCATTTTGCGTCCCGTCATTGAAATTCTTGATCAGAGCATACTCAAAAGTTACTCTCCGACCTGTCCGCTCATAGTATCTGTTACACGCCGGGATAAGCTGCTCAAGCGGAAAACTTTTATTAACCGGCATTATCTGATTCCTGAGTTCATTAGTGGGCGCATGCAACGATACAGCCAGCACTATATCAAGGTTATGAGATGCCAACTCGTCCATTTGAGGAACCAGCCCGCAGGTTGATAGCGTAATGCGCCTAATCCCGATGTTTTGTCCATCCGTATGATTTAATATTTTAATACTTTTTAGTACAGCAGGCAAATTCAAAAGCGGCTCACCCATGCCCATATAGACAAGATTATTTATTTTAAACTCCGGATCCCCACTTCTCCTGTCATATGTCGTATCGAGAACCTGTCCGATAATTTCAGCGGCGCTTAGATTTCTGCGATAGCCGCTTTTTCCGGTTGCACAAAAACTACAGCCCATCGGACATCCTACCTGTGTGGACAAACAAAGAGTATTTCTGGATCTCGTTCTGTCTCCGGCATGCTGCAAAAGCACACTCTCAACTGCCTGCTGATCAACCAAGCCCCACAGGTATTTACGGGTGCCATCGCGGCTGATAAGCACTTTCTCGAGTTTGTGAGGCAAAAGTGCGGCTGTATCCCGCAAGCCGGCCTGCGCTGTCGGGCTGATATTCGTCATTCCAGACCAGTCCTGTACAGCTTTGACCTGAACCCAATTAAAAACCTGTCCTGCCCGGAAAGGCTTTTCGCCTGCCAGTTTCACAACTTCTAAAATATCCTGCGGGCTTAACTCCCTGATATCAGGTTTTTTATCCGGCATAAGTACCTCGTCTTCTATCTGGTTTGTCCCCTCATTAATCCGTTTTTTCGAGCGCTGCGATAAAAAAGCCCTCCATGTTATCAGCAAAGGGCAGATATTGTCTGACACCGCGGCCCAGCTCTAATTTTTCCTCGTCCGTTTCAACTTCATAAGGCATATATGAGATGAGATTCACTGCCCTCAATTCCGGGTGCTCTCTGATTATCCGGGCTATGTTCTCTTCATTTTCTTCCGGTTCTATCGTGCAGGTGCTGTAAACGAGTCTTCCTCCAACCTTCAAGAGGCTGATCGCATTTTCTATGATTTGTTTCTGTAACCCGGCTAAAGCATGAATATCTCCCTCTTGCTTTCGCCAGCGGGAATCGGCACGGCGCCTCAAGACGCCAAGCCCTGAACAGGGAGCATCAACAAGAATTAAATCATATTTAGCCTCATGATCTGCGGCCATTTTGGTCGCGTCTGCCAGGACAGTCTTTATTATCGTGACACCAAGGCGTCTCGCGTTGTCCTCAATCAGGCGAAGCCTGTGTTCATGAACGTCACAGGCAACGATTAAGCCTTTGTTTTCCATGAGCTGCGCCAGATGCGTGCTTTTCCCGCCAGGTCCGGCACATACATCTAGTATTTCCTGTCCCGGAGCAGGCCAAACCACATGAGCAACAAGCATCGAACTTTCATCCTGTACTGTGAAAAGCCCTTCTGCGAAAGGCAACAGGCGCGAGAGCGGCGGCGCTGACAACAGAAGCAGTCCTGTCGGAATCCTGCGGCTTTTTTCAACAATACACCCTTCATCCGTTAATCGTTTAAACAAGTCCTCGCGGGAACAACGCAGAGTGTTTGTTCTAATCCATAAATCTGCCGGTCTGTTATTAAACTCACAAAGCTTCTGCGTCTGAGCAAAGCCGTAACGCACGAGCCAGCGAGCCACCATCCAGCGCGGGTGCGAAAAGCACACCTCCAGATACTCAATCGGTTGTTTTTTTGAATCAGGCCAGATTACCTGATCGGGATTTCTGAGATAATTCCGCAGCACACCGTTAATCAAGCCGGCTACCCCTGCATGGAACAACTTTTTGGCGAGCTTAACTGCTTCATTTGTCACAGCTGAAGGTGGTACGCGTTCTAAAAATAGTATTTGATACAACGAAAGGCGCAGGATTATGCGCGGGCCGGTTTCGAGCTTCGCTGATTTCTTGACGAGCTGCCCTATAATCCAATCAAGCTTCAAACGGTATTTAACAGTACCATAGACGATTTCCGTAACGAGACCTCGGTCCGCCACAGAAAGCTGCTGAGTCCTTAGATATTCATCGAGAATAATATTCGCATAAGCCCCATTTTCGACATCCGCCAAAATCCTGTAAGCAGTCTCTCGTGCCTGCATCTAACGATTCCTTCCTCTGGATAGCAGGATTAACCTGAGCAAACTTAACAGTCCTACGAGAGCTGCCGCAACATAAGTTAGCGCGGCCGCGTCAAGAACAGACTTCGTCCCGGCTACTTCTGACGATGTGATATAGCCCTGTCCCTCGAGAATAGCTATCGCTCGTTTAGAAGCGTTAAACTCCACCGGCAGTGTGACGAGTTGGAATAAAACGACGGCGGAAAACATATATATGCCCAGGTTTACCAGGCCCGTGCTGGCGAATAACAGCCCGATGACGAACAGAGGAAAGGCCAGCTTTGAGCCAAAGTTCGCTACAGGAACAAGACTGTGTCTAATATTTAAAGGCCAGTAGCCTGTGGCGTGCTGAATGGCATGCCCGGTTTCATGGGCAGCTACTCCCAACGAAGCCAGTGAAGAACCACGGTATACTTCAGGCGACAGGCGCAGTACTTTTTGTCTCGGATCATAATGGTCGCTAAGTTTGCCATCTATCATTTCAACATTCACATGTTTAAGACCTTCCGAATCCAGAATTGCTCTGGCCACTTCGGCACCTGTCGTTCTCTTTACTGAATTAACTTTAGAGAAACGTTCAAAAGTCGATTTTACTTTTGTCTGAGCATAAAAGGCAAGGATAATACCCGGAATCAAGAGCAGCATCGTCGAATCATAAAACGGTAAATACATCTCTACAGACCCCCTTGTTTAAAATGTTTTATAGCTTCTTCAACTTTTCGTAAATCAACACTGGTGTTGGAGCAGGGTCCCTCCGGTCGTTCATTTACAACGCCTATGACCGGAAGTATATCAATATCCTGAATCCCGCTCGTTAAATCGCGTTCACAAGCAATCGCAACAATCGCCTCAGGTCTTTTTTCTTTAATAACCTTCCGTGCGAAAGTTCCGCCGGTAACAACGAGGAGCTCCGTCTGATACTCTTTGGCAAGCCTTTGCAAATCGGCCACCGGGCACTTGCCGCAACTCTTGCAGTTATTAACGTCTATCGTTATCTTATGCGGGCAGTTTTTCCATTGCAGACAATGTGGCGCTAAAATCAGGATACGCTTGATTTCGCGGCCGTGCATCCTTGTTTTCACGAGCTGATTGGATACCTGGATATAAGAATTCTTGATGCGTTCCTCATCGAGGCCTATCCACTTCCCGACATTTAGTGCTATAGGGAACAAAAAGTTTGTCGCCGCTGCCATGATATTTTGCAGCGGTCCAATTGTTTTGGTGCGCCAGAGACTCCAGACTAATGCCAACACACCAATGCCCAGCAGAATAAGTACTAATATCGAGGCAGCTGTAATCGACGTTAAAACTATCTTGTTAATCAGGAATCCGCGTTCGGATACAACCCACCAGGCCAGCAGAAAAACACCGCCCAACAGGAGAAAACTAAGCGCCAAAAGGCTGATAAATATTCTTTTCCTGATATTACTCCCAATATTAACTGGCACCGAACACATACCCCACCTCAAGATGATAGCCGTTGACAAAGCTGTCGGCCGGCATTATTTTTTTGCCATGTGGCTGCACGAAATTTACTGCTATACTGCCTTGTCCGGTTTGTATCACAAAACCCCGGCCTTTGAGGAGTTCAAGCACTGTACCCGGTTTAGCCGTTACCGCTTCTTCACAGTAAAGTTTTGCTTCCGTAATTTTTAGTTGATTCCCCTGGAAAAATGTGAAAGCACCGGGCCATGGCTGCAAACCGCGTATCTGGTTATAGATACTCTCCGCCGGTTTCTCCCAATTTATAAGTTCATGCTCGCGTTTTAACAAAGGGGCATAACTTGAAGCAAGCCCCTTTTGGCTCACTGGTTGAAGCTGTCCGTTCCGCCAGAGTTCAATCGTTTTTATCAGCAGCTTTGCACCGGTTTGAGCCAGTGCATCATGCAGTTCACCCGTCGTTATTTCAGGCGGTATAGCTACCCTCTCAGATAGGAGCATATCCCCTGTGTCCAGCCCGGTATCCATCAACATTGTAGTTATGCCAGTTTGGCTTTCACCATTTATGACAGCCCAGTGAATCGGAGCCGCACCGCGGTAGGAAGGCAATAAAGAGGCGTGAACATTGATACAGCCGAAACGGGGCAGGCCGAGAACCCGTTTGGGCAGAATCTGTCCAAAGGCAACGACCACAATTAAATCCGGCAGGAGTTCCGCCAGTAAATCAATAAAGCTATCCTCTTTTATTGTGACCGGTTGGTAGACTGGTATGCCTATGTTCAAGGCTGCTTCTTTAACCGGAGTATTCTTTACTTTCTGCCCTCGTCCTTTTGGCCTGTCCGGCTGTGTGATAACAGCAGCAAGCGTATACCCCGACTCGTGGATTGCATAAAGTGAAGGCACCGCAAAGTCAGGCGTTCCAAAGAAGATAACCCGTAATTTTTCATGCATTATCATCACCTAGTCCACAGGTCTAATATCTGAAGCCTTATCTATAAAAAGAATGCCATCGAGATGGTCGATTTCATGCTGCAACGCTCTGGCCGCAAGCCCTTCGCGGCATATTTCCACCGTTTCCCCGTAACGGTTAAGCGTTCTCACACAGACCGCATTGTATCTGATCACATCACCTATGAGGCCGGGTACGCTCAAACACCCCTCAGAATCTGTCTGCGTACCCTCTTGATTAATGATTTCCGGATTAATCAGTTCGATGAGCTCCTCTTCGGCATCCACAACTGCTACCCGTTTGGATACACCAATTTGCGGTGCGGCAAGTCCGACTCCGTTGGCAGCGTACATCGTGTCCCTTAAATTTCCAAGCAATTTGATTATATTTGGCGTTATCTGCCCTACTATTTTTGCTTTTTCACGCAAAACGCTGTCGCCATTTTTGACAATTTGATATACAGCCATATTATTTCCCTCCAATAAAAAACGAATTAATTGAATTAAAGCCTCGAAACGGCTGTTAATAATAAAATATCATATGTTAATTATATAAGCTAATCAATTTCATGACAATCTGCCCGGAAAACGCGAAAACATTGTCAACCATATTCCCTCTGCTCACAAAAGGTTTTGCGGTTCGACGTCAATAATTATACGCATTTCATCCGACTCGTTAGCTTCCTGCCGCACGAGACGCGCCAATTTCTGCAATTTGTGCAAAGACTCACTCTTTAAAAGTAAATGATACCGGAAACGCCCGTGCAGAAAGGAAAGCGGTGCAGGGCTTGGGCCAAGCAATTCGACATCCTGATCATCATTATCATCCTCATTAATTTCTTTTTTCAGCAATATGGCTGCCTGATTTATATTATCGAGTGTTGCTTTCTCATGCACACCACTGACAAGAATCCTGACGAGCCGGCAAAAGGGCGGATACTGTAAAAACTTGCGGTTAGCTATCTCGTTAGCGAAAAAGAGCTCATAATTCTGGGCAGTCACGGCCTCAAACAGATAGTTTTCCGGACTAAAGGTCTGGATTATGACTTGCCCCGGCAATTCGCCGCGTCCGGCTCTCCCGGAAACCTGTGTAATCAATTGGTACGCGCGTTCACCGGCTTGATAATCCGGCAGATTGATGATGCCATCGGCGTTGATTATTCCTACCAGCGTAACTGCCGGAAAATCCAGCCCCTTCGCAACCATCTGGGTCCCAATCAGAATCCGGGCTTTCTGCTCCTGAAATTCTTTGAGTATCGAGGTATGGCTTCCCTTGTTCTGTGTCGTATCTGCATCCATACGCAGATATTTAATGCCCGGCAAAATCATTTCAAGCTCGCGGCTGACTCTTTCAGTTCCGGTTCCATAATAGCGGATGAAGTGACTACCACAGGAAGGGCATTTTTGCGGGAGCTGCCGCTGAAAGTTGCAATAGTGGCAGACAAGCCTGCTTTTGGACTGGTGATAAGTCAGGGTTATATCACAATGCGGGCAGGTCAGGCTCTTCCCGCACTCACGACATAACACAAACGTGTGATAACCTCTCCTGTTCATAAAGAGGATTGCCTGCTCACCGGCTTCTACTGTTCTTTCGAGCGCTTCTCTTAAATATCCACTAAAAATGCTTTTATTGCCGGACTTAATCTCTTTTTTCATATCAATTACGGCCATTTCGGGCAGAGGCCTGTCGGCAACCCGTTGAGGCATCTTCAGTAATTGATATACTCCCCTTTGCGCAAGATCATACGACTTCAATGATGGCGTCGCTGAGCCCATTACAACACAGGCGCCAAAGCGATCAGCCAATTCTAAAGCGACGTGCCGCGCGTCATAGCGTGGATCCGGCTCGTTCTGCTTGTAAGTATTCTCATGCTCCTCATCAATAATAATCAAGCCGAGATCGGTAAATGGTGCGAATACGGCTGAACGGGGGCCAAGAATAACCCTGGCTTCACCTTGCTGAATTCTTTTCCATTCATCATGCCTTTCGCCCGGTGTTAAAGCGCTGTGTAAAATTGCCACGAGAGCCCCAAATCCATCGAGCAGGACCGTTGTAATTTGCGGGGTCAGCGCTATTTCCGGGACAAGGTAGAGAACCTGCCTGCCGTTCTTGAGCGCCTCAGCAATCGCTTCCAAGTATACTGCTGTTTTTCCGCTCCCGGTTACCCCATGTAAGAGCCACGTTTTTCTCTGTCTGTGCAGCACCGCCGCACAGATAACGCGGCTAGCTTCAGACTGGTGCTCATTTAAAGGAAAGCGTAGGCCTCCCGACAATCTGTTTTCAAAAGGATTCCTGCTCACCGTTTCTTCTGTGGCAATAATCCAGCCTTTCTTGATCAGGCTCTTAATTACAGGCTGAATCTGTCCGTATTTTTCCTTCAATTCTTTGAGTGAAGAGAGACCATCCTGCAATCCTTGCAATACTGCGCCCTGTCGCGGCGCTTTCCTGGCGATTTGCTGCATATCCAAAGCTGTGTCGCTTAGTTTGTAGGTCACGTGCTGCTTATCTTCAACGTTTGAACTAAAATCTTTCTTAACTTTGAGGAGATCCTGTTTGAATAACACCTCGAGTGAAGTTTTTGCTTTCATACCATATTTATTAACAATATCCCTGGACGATATCTTCTTGTGCGGGTTTTTTTTTAGATATTCAAGTATTCTGTTTTCCATTTCATCTAAAAACAGCTGTCGTACAGCCTCGCTATCATTTAGAAGCAAGACATCTTTTACACCCTGCCGGACAGGCGGCGGCAGGAAGAGATGAACAGACTTGTTCAGCGAGCAGATATAGTACTCACTAATCCACTGGGCCAGCGCAAGCGCGGCTTTTGTCAGCAGCGGCGTATCATCGAGAAGCGCGTATACTTGTTTCAGGCGTGTTTTTATTTCCGGCATATCTTCATGCAAGCGTAAGACCAGACCTTTTTCGAGCTGTTGTCTTACCGGCACAGAAACCAGAGAGCCAGCTTCAACTTTAGCAAGCTCAGCTGGCAACAAATAAGTCAAAACCTGGTCATGATTGCTTTGAGGTCTTAATATCAGGATATCTGCAAGCATCGGCTTCTCCAATAGTTAATATTCTTACTATGAATGAATTATATCATACACTTAGCATACCGGACTACTGTGGCAGCGCCCCATAAAAAAGGAGGTCCCGGAACGACATAAAACAGATCTATCCGGAACGCTCTTTTAAGCTTGGAACAGTAAATAATCTAAATATGAAAGTACTTTTTGAGGTCATCAACCCGATTGAGACGCTCCCATGGCAGATCCAAATCATTTCGTCCAAAGTGCCCGTAGGCCGCGGTCTGCTGGTATATAGGCCTGCGCAGATCCAAATCCTTGATTATACCGGCCGGGCGCAGGTCAAACAAGTCACGGATAGCCTCGACAAGTCTCTCCTCATCAACCATTGCTGTACCGAACGCATCGACCATGATGCTGACAGGGTGCGCCACTCCGATAGCGTAAGCAACCTGGATTTCGCATTTTTTAGCTAAGCCCGCTGCCACTATATTCTTGGCCACGTGGCGTACAGCATAAGCTGCAGAACGGTCGACCTTCGTCGGGTCTTTCCCGGAGAATGCGCCGCCGCCGTGTCTGGCCATACCCCCATATGTATCGACAATAATCTTCCTGCCGGTTAACCCCGAATCCCCCATCGGTCCGCCGACAACAAATCTGCCGGTCGGATTGATTAGATACCGTGTTTTCCTGTCAATTAATTCCGCCGGAACAATTGGCAGGATTATTTCCTCTATAATGTCTTCGCGTATATTCTGAATTTCCACACTCGGGCTGTGTTGAGTGGATATAACAATTGTATCGATTCGCACCGGTTTGCCGTCCAGATACTCTACCGTTACCTGGGATTTTCCGTCCGGTCGCAGATAGGGGATAATCCCCTTCTTACGGGTTTCGGCCAACCGTCTCGTGATTTTGTGGGCAAGATTGATTGTCAGTGGCATATATTCAGGCGTCTCGTCAGTCGCATAACCGAACATCATACCTTGGTCACCGGCGCCGATAGCTTCAATCTCATCATCGCCCATCTCCCCGGTTTTGGCTTCCATAGCTTTATCTACCCCGATAGCAATATCCGGCGATTGTTCGTCGATTGCCGTTAAAACAGCGCAGGTCTCCCCGTCAAATCCGTATTTAGCACGTGTGTAGCCTATGTCCTGGATTGTCCGGCGTACTATTTTCGGAATGTCAACATAACACTTAGTAGTTATTTCTCCCATTACCAGCACCAGCCCCGTAGTAACCGCGGTTTCGCAAGCTACCCTTGCCATCGGGTCTTCCGCCAGTATGGCATCTAACACTCCATCAGAGATTTGATCGGCAATCTTATCCGGATGCCCTTCTGTTACCGATTCAGATGTAAATAGCTTTCTCACCACTTGTTTTCACTCCTTGCTTCTACGATTCGCACGACCTCGTTTAGAATTTCGCCGGCGAGTTCGTCCTTACTCATTTGCGGCAGCTTCTTTATATCCCCGTTCGGGAATATCAGTGAGGCTATGTTTGTATCACAACCAAAACCTGCACCGGCAACTGTAAGATCATTGGCAACTATAAAATCGAGATTCTTCCTCTTCGCCTTCTCCGCCGCATATTTTATGACATCGTTTGTCTCTGCGGCGAAACCGACGAGAATACGCGAGCCCTTTTGACTGCCAAGACCCGCCAGAATATCAGGGTTTCTTTGCAACTCTATCGACATATCATTATCATCTTTTTTTATCTTGTTTGCAGATTTTTCCTTTGGCCGGTAGTCAGCAACTGCAGCCGCCTTGATGACGATGTCTGTATTTTCATAAGCCGTCATGACCGCGCTATACATCTGTTGGGCTGTTTCAACATTAATACACTCTATTCCGGGCAAGGGTGATAAAGCTGTAGGCCCGCTCACAAGGGTAACCTGAGCTCCGCGCAGACAGGCTTGTCTGGCTATGGCGTAACCCATCTTGCCTGTACTGTGATTTGTAATATAACGTACCGGATCAATAGGCTCGCGAGTCGGTCCGGCCGTTACGAGAATCTTCAGCCCGGTCAACGGCTTTTCAGCTATCAGAAGCCTTTTGGCCTCTTCCATGATAATATCCAAATCAGCGAGTCTTCCCTGGCCTTCATAACCGCAGGCTAGCTTGCCAACTCCGGGCTCTATTATCGTATAGCCCAGCTGTTTTAATTCTTCGAGATTCCTTTGATTAACAGGATTTTTATACATATTGACATTCATTGCAGGTGCGAACATAACCGGCGCTTTTGTTGCCATAATAACTGTCGTCAGAAAATCATCGGCTATGCCGTGGCAGACCTTGCCAAGCAAATTGGCCGTCGCCGGCACAACCATCAACAAATCGGCCTTGTCCGCGAGCCCGACATGTTCGACATTCCAAACCTTCGGCTCTTCAAACATTTCCGTATAGACAGGATTCTCCGTAAGTGTCCGCAGCGTTAACGGAGTGATAAACTCACAGGCAGAACGCGTCATGATGCAATAAACTAAAGCGCCCTTTTTTTTAAGCCTGCTAACGAGTTCAGCGCTTTTATACGCGGCAATACCGCCGGTTATCCCGACAACAACCGTCTTTTTCTCAAACATAACAATACCTGCCTTCAGTTACGTTTCATGGCTACTTGATACCAAATTTTGTTACTTCAAATGTAATGTTTCCGGCGGCAATTTCATCAAGTGCTATACTTACAGGCTTTAAAGACTGCAAAGGCCCGAGCTCCACAAGAGGCTGTGCTCCGTCTGTCAACAGACGCGCCCTTTTGGCGGCAAGTACGACAAGAGCATATTTGGAATCAGTTTTTTTCATCAGAAGATCAATCGACGGTTGACGCAAATCTGACACCCCCTATATATAAAATTTATTTTTTGACCTGCATCTTTCGGCGGTAATAATCTCCCTGATTCTTTCTACCGCCGACATAACATCATCGTTAACAACCACGTAGTCATAACTGGAGCTCAGGGCCATTTCGTGATCAACCTGCTCCATTCTCTTAGCTATTTCGGCTTGGTTTTCCGTGCCCCGAAGAGTGATGCGACGAATTAATTCTTCTTTTGAGGGTGGCATAATAAATATGTAAACAGCCTCAGGCTTTTTCCCTTTAACCTGCATAGCACCCTGAATATCAATCTCGAGGATGCAATCCCGTCCCTGACACAACAGCTCTTCAACAAAACTGACCGGTGTTCCGTAATAATTATCGTAAACCTTAGCCCATTCCAACAGGGCATCGTTGGCTACGAGCTCGAGAAAACCCTCTGTATTGTAAAAGAAATAATCCTTGCCGTGTATCTCGTTGGGTCTTGGCTTTCTAGTCGTTGCAGAAACAGAGTAGCTGATATCGCTGTATTTTCTCATTAATTCGCGGCATATCGTACCTTTTCCGACTCCTGAGGGTCCGGAAATGACAACAAGCAAACCTTTGGGAGGGCAATCTTTGTTTGATAGTCTGTTCATAACCGCTCCCCTTTATAATGCTGATTCTTCACCCTGTGACGATTCTTTTACGCTTACCCGGTGAGAGACGGTTTCTGGCTG
>Ga0351928_1027_pt1 | contig 28220 bp, 22 predicted proteins | sample BONcelHT113001E8_FD_206858 | JGI IMG/M metagenome (GOLD analysis project Ga0351928, IMG submission 206858) | Enriched cells from coal bed in the Powder River Basin, Montana, United States - BONCAT cells T11 rep2 HSBNCT.T11.300.1.E8 ... | reverse complement strand
CATTTGATAATTTCAATCCACCGGTTGTATGCATCTTGTTGTATTTCAAGATAGCGTTCCAAACCTCGTTCGTATAAACCATTTACAAAGGTATCGAATTGATTAATTCCAAGCTCTCCAACGATTATCTTAGCTTCCATTTGTGCAATATAACTTTCAATATCAGTCAAAAACAGATTAGCTTCATTAGCTTCTTCTTCAGTCAGTTTTATGTTTGTTGACCACCGGACAACATAATAAGGTTCGCTCCTAACAAGGTTTTCGGTTAATGCAACTTGTCGTGCATCCAAGCTCGTTACCCATTCAACATACGGGATTGATGGAATAGATAAATATGGAAACACTCGTGGTGTGATTACTTTCATACGGAAATCATTAAAACTAGTATATTTATCTGGATAAATTAATTTATGGCAAACCACTCCATCATCGTTTGTTGTCCATTCATATCCACCCTCACCACCAGGCCATTTTCCGTTTTCGACACCAGCATTTGAGGCAAGTGTTCCTTCTTTGGTATAGAACCAATTAAGTAAACGAACAAGGTTCTCTGGTTTTTCAGCCTGATTTGTAATAGTCCATTGATTAATTAATCTGACGTCATAGGCAGGCCAAATTTTTTCTTTGTTAAATTCACTTATCAATGGATCAATACTCTCATACTGTCTCCACAATGTTTCATCAGGCATTACTGTCCAATGCGCATCATAAATAAATGCGCCAACAAGGCCTTGGCTCAGCTTTGCACTATATTGATCAGCATTTTGCGTGAAGTATTCTTGATCAAGAAGACCCTCAGTAAATAATTTGTTCATAAAAACAAGATATTCTTTATACAGTGGCTGTACTGGAACAAACATGACTTTCCCGTTTTTAGTTTCAATTCGCATTTCAGAAAAACCTAACGCAGTCAATATAGGTGTTGCGATATCTTGTTTTGCATACCTTCCACTTAGTGGAATTTCATCATCAGAATTTCCATTGTTGTTGGCGTCACCGTCCTTTATTGCCTTGAAATAATTATAGAACTCTGTTAATGTAGTTGGTGCTGGAACATTAAGATTTTCTGCCCACTTTTTGTTCAGCCAAAAACGAACTTTATTCATATCACGAAGGTTTAATGTACAACCATTTATCGTATAAATATTGCCATCCGGGAATGTTTGAGCAGCACGTACTTCCGGATATTCATCAAAAACTGATATTATATCTGGGGCATATTCCACAAGGTATTCATTCAAAGCTATGATCGTGCCACTGCTTCCGTATGTTACTAGATCGATATCTGTTAATCCGCCGGAGCCGTTCACCAAGCAATCTGTCAAAGTATTGGTAGCAAAAGCAATGTTCTTCTTCTCGCTCCACGCATCTCTGCTAATCTCTGTTATATCAAAACTGATTTTAAAGATTCTTTCAATTTCGCCAAAGACCCACATTTCTGACCATTTTCCTCTAGTTGCATCGGTCTGTGCCATCATTGAATAGGTTATAGGTTCTGCCAGTTGTTCACTGCCGGTTGTTGCAGCAGTTGTTGCACCCGTGGTTGTTGTACCCATTGTTGTTGTTTGTGATTGAGTTGTAGTTTTTGTGGTACATGAAACCAATAACATCGCAATTGAAGTAATAATTACAAAAACAATGACAATCTCCCTTTTCATGATATCCTCCTTTTCGCCGCTATAGCAGCGTCACAAAATATGACGTGAGTATACATGCTACCGTCTGGACCAGAAATAAAGCAAATGAACAAATTCACCATTGACCTCTCTCCTTTCATCCTTTTATAGCGCCAATCATAACCCCCTTAACGAAGTATTTTTGAACAAATGGATAAATAATGAGCATTGGTAATGATGCAACTACGATCAAACTATATTTCATTACCTGAGATATTTGAGCACGTTGAAATGCTGTTTCGAAATCAAGCATATCGTCGAGATCAATTTGTTGATTTTGAACCAATACCTCACGTATAAAAATTTGTAGTGGTTGATATTCCCGCTTGCTTAGATATATCAATGCATTAAAGTAGTTATTCCAATGTCCCAGTGCATAGTAAAGAGCTAATACCGCCAATATTGGAGCTGAAAGTGGCATAACAATTTTAAACAATATGCCGAAATCGCTGCATCCATCAACATGAGCTGCTTCTTGTAACTCTTTTGGTATAGAATTTTGAATGAATGTTCGACATATGATTGTGTTAAACATAATGATTGCGTTCATAATAATAAGAACAAAAGGTGTGTCAATTAGATTCAAACTTCTAACGACAAGAAATGTTGGTATAAGACCACCGCTAAACCACATAGTAAAAACCATAAAAATAGTAATAGATTTTCTTCCAAAAAAATCCTTACGAGAAAGTGAGTAGGCTGCCATAAATGTAATAGTAACATTAAGAAAAGTTCCAAATACTGTATAGTACAAACTGTTACGATAACCAACGAGAATCCAGGGGGATTTAAAAATGAGCTTATAACCGTCAAGTTGTATTCCAACTGGCCAAAGAAGAACCTTGCCACTGTTTACAGAAACCGGGTCACTAATTGATGCTGAGATAACAAATATCAGTGGATATAAAACGAGTATACCAGCAAAAAGGAGCCCACCATATACTATACTTTGAAAGACTTTGTCCATCCAACTCATGTTGACAAATTCAGAATGACTCGACTTCATGTTAATCCTCCAAATGAACAGTAGGCTTTAGAATAAGCTGGTTTCACTGATATGACGTGATACGGCATTGACAATTAACAAAAGAAAGCAGTTGATAAGTGAATTAAACAAACCGATTGCCGAAGTATAGCTGAATTGTGCACCCAGCAAACCTGTTTTGTATATGTAGGTAGATATAACTTCAGATGTCGATAGATTCAATGCGTTTTGCATGAGAAATACTTTCTCAAAACCAACATTCATAACTCTACCACAAGTAAGAATAAATAGGATTATTGCTGTTGGAAGAATACCTGGTACATTAATATGCCAAATGCGTTGTAATCGATTTGCACCGTCTATTTCTGCAGCTTCATGAAGCTGTGTGTCTATACCGGAAAGAGCAGCCAAATAGATAATAGAACCCCATCCAGTTGTTTGCCAGATTCCAGAGAGAATATATAGGGGTCTGAACCATTGAGCTTTTCCCATAAAGTCAATTGGTTTCCCACCACAAAGCTCTACTATTTTATTTATAATTCCGATTGAAGGCGATGTAAAGCTGATTACCATACCAACCAAAACAGTAACAGAGACAAAATGCGGGATATATGTAAGGTTTTGTATAAGTTTTTTAAACCATACAGAATAACTTTCATTAAGCATCAGTGCTAGAATAATTGGCATTGGAAAGCTAAAAATTAAGAACAAAACACTAATGCTTACAGTGTTATATATTAAAACTGTGAATTGTGGTGATTGTAAAAAATATCGAAAATGTTTCATACCAACCCAAGGACTACCAAAAATACCGAGAGAAGGCGTGTAGTTACGGAATGCAATTTGTAAACCGATCATTGGGCCATAATGAAAGATACAAAGATAAAGTAATCCCGGCAAAATAAGAACATAAAGTTGCCAGCTCTTTACCAGTTTCATTATTGTCCGTTTCCTGAATGATGTTGAAACCATTGAATCAAGCATGTACATCACCTATAAATAAGTTCTTTTTCTGTTATTAAGTAGCTCATAGAATAAATGATTGACTAATCAACGAAATTGCCATTATTCAAAATTGTTTTTCCATCTACAATGATTGTCGGATTCATTATTTCACCATCCATATGTAATGGCCCATGTATTAAATCATCTCTTAACTTATTATTTCCGATTGCAATATGAATTGTTTCTGTTGAATGTGTTCCGTCAGACCAGCACATATTGTTTGCCTTTACCCGTGTTGTTGGAATACCAACCTCATCAATATAACAAGCGCTGGGAGATTTGCTATTTATAAATTTGCTAAGGCGTTCTATTTGAACAATGTCTCCTGAATAATCTTTGACTATACCAGATTCTACAATTATCCGAAGTGGCTCTCTGTCGAGTTCGTTATTAGGTCGAACACCCATTTGCGTTGGACCATCTATTATAAATATTCCATTCTCAGACCCCTGTAAAGGTGTTATTGCTATTTCTCCATAATTGGGAATTATTGCCAAAACAGGTGTATACCGCATTGGTGAGAATGTGAAGTCGGTTCCAGCTTCTGAAATTACTTTAATCTCCTGTGAATTGTTTAGCTGCTCTTGCAACCAAGCTGTTCTTTTTGAAATCGTCGCGATTTCTGAAGCTGTAATATCCCATTGATCCATATGTGACTGTAAAGCCATCCACCGGTGTTCCCCGGTATGGTATACATCGGCAGATTGTAATTTGCCCAAACCCAGGTATTTATAATCTGTAAAACAACCAATAACAACATCAGCTTTTTGCAAGGCTACTCGAACTGATTCAAGTCCATCTCCATTTTTGTAAGAAGGCATATTAGCATACTCAGATATGTCGATAATAACAGGATATGCACCGATTTGAGCAGCTACTGAGGCTAAAACACGCGCATCTGATGTGTTCGGTCCCGCACCTCTTCTAGCCCCGTGGGTTAAAATGGCTACTACTTCGTTTTTCTTAACAGAACAAGATGCCTCAAGAACGATCCTCGCGTTTTTTAGATGTTTTAGTTTGTTACTTTTTTTAATCACTTTGATCCACATCCTTTCATAATGGCAATTCGGTATAAATTATTCATTTTACACCAAAAGGCTGTCTGTTTTGAAATCTTAGGAAACCATGATAAGGCCATTAAAGTTGATAAAATGAAGCCATACATGCATTGTTATAAATTATCAAAATCATATGCATTATCATGGTTTTTAATGTATCATTTAGCTCTGTGTTTGTTCAATATGCAATATTATTGTGTTATGCCAAATTCCGGATAATGCAAACACATATAGTGAAAAACACTAGAAATTGCGAGGCCTATTTGTTATACTGCTGGCAAAATCACACACTATGCAAATTTGGCATAGTGGTCCTAAAGCTCATATAAAAGCTTAACTGTGGGTGACATTCGTAATAAACCGTCACAGCCGTATCATGTGCCGGTTCAGCTGGAGCAAATTTATCGACCAGAAGTGCTACTATGCCTATATCATTTCCTCTTGGTCAGCCCTTGATGCCGGACATCGTTACCCCTTCAACAAAGTATCTCTGGGCTGAAAAGAACAGGATTGCCGGCGGCAGCAGCGCGACGACTGACATGGCAAGGATCTGATTCCAGGAAATCACGCCTCCCGTCGCATCAATGCTCATGCGCAAGGCAAGCGATAGTGTGTACTTCTTGACGGTTGTGATATAGATCAGGGCGTTAAAGAAGTCACCCCAGGTCCAGATGAACTGGAATATCGCCACGGAAAAAAGAGCCGGCTTGAGCAGAGGCATCAGCACAGAAACAAAGGTGCGAAAAGGTGTGCAACCGTCTATGTAAGCTGACTCGTCCAGGTCTTTGGGCAATCCGCGCATAAATTGAATCATCATGAAGATAAAGAAAGGATAGCAGGCGAGTATGGCGGGTACGATGAAAGGCAGGTAAGAGTCAAGCCAACCCAGGTTCCTGAATATCAAATACCTGGGGATGACGATCACGGTGTTCGGCAGCATCAGCGTGGCAATCATGATCGTAAACAGAGGCTTTTTGAACCTGAAGCTGAAGCGCGCGAAACCATAGGCGACCAGAGCGCTGGATGTGACGGTAAAGAAAACCGTCGGAATGGTCAACAGCAGCGTATTCGCGATGTAGCGGCCGTAGGTATACTGGCCGCCGCTTTTCCAGCCATTGATGTAAGCCTGCAGACTTACTGATTTTGGCAAAAAGGAAACCGATGAAAAGAGTTCATTGTCGGTTTTAAACGTTGCCATGAAAAGCCACAGCAGCGGGTAGATCATCACAAAGCCAAACAGGCACAAGAGCACATAGGTCACAAACCGACTCAAGTGCCTTTTCATAGACCGTTGATCAAGCATCTTTATTTACCTCCGTCTTCATAGTGCACCCAAGAGCCTGATGAACGGAAGAGGAGCCCAGTCAGGAGAACAATGATTATAAACAGAATCCAGGAAGTGGCCGAGGCATAGCCCATTTTCATGAAGCGAAAGGCATCGTCGTAAATTTTGAGACCCATCATATACGTCGCTTTCATCGGGCCGCCGTTTGTCACGATGAAGGCAGCGGTAAAATCCTGCAGGACATTGATGGATTGCATGACCAGATTGAAAAAAATAATGGGTGTTAACATGGGCAGGGTAATGTTAAAAAGCACCCGCAGACGTCCGGCGCCGTCGATGTGGCTGGCTTCGTACAGTGACTCAGGAATTTGCTTCAGTCCGGCGAGAAACAGGACCATGGATGAACCAAACTGCCAGACAATCAATAACGTAATGGTGTACAGAGCAACGTCCGGATTACCCAGCCAGCTTACCGCTGGCAAACCGACGGCGCCCAGCAGGCTGTTGACAACCCCGCTCTGCATAAAGAAAAATCGCCAGACGATGGATATGGCCACACTACCGCCCATAATCGATGGCAGGTAGTAAATGGAACGGAACATGTTGATCGCACGCAGTCGCTGATTCAGGATCAAGGCAACAAGCAGGGCAAAAAGCAGTTTGGCCGGCACAGCGATCACCGTGTATTTCATGGTTATGAGCATGGAGTTGATGAAATCCGGATCGCGCGTAAAGAGATCGATGTAGTTCTGCAGGCCAACCCAGCGGATTTTGTTTAGCATCGACGCATTCGTAAATGAATAAAACAGGGAAGCGAGCAGAGGATAGAGTTGAAAGGCCAGAAAGCCGATGACCCAGGGGGCAATGAAGACATAACCCCAGCGACCGTGCTTTTTTTCGATAGAACCGGTTTTCATCAAGTTACCTCAAACTATATCATGACCTTATTGCCAGAGGCTAGGTTTTGCCGGCAGGTGACCTGGTCTGGTCACCTGCCGGCAAGCGGAAACAGCCTTTACAGCCCTGCTCGGGATTTATGTCAGGAAACCGTAACCTGCGGGTTCATTCCACCTACGGTTTCATTTCGCTGAGTTTGTTCGTGAAGCGAGTCACCATCAGCTCTGCGCCTTCAGCTGGCGTGATCCGGCTGTATATGACTTCCTGGAGAATATCCTTGCGGATTTGCAGCAGTTCAACATTACCGGAGACCACATTGACGCCATAACTGTTTTCTTTTGAGTACTCGACTGCTTTGGCCAGATCTTCATCCAGCATACCCGCTTCGACCAGAGCATTGAACGCGCCAGTTGTAGCCGGTACGCCGCGGGAGTCTTTCAATTGCAGTGCAGCCTCTTTTGAGTTGACCAGCCAGCTGAGGAATTTGGCGGATTCGCTTAAACTCGTGCTGGCAGCTGAGATACAAAAACCTGTATTACCGGAAAAGTCAATTCCGGACATGACGGCGTTCTCCCTGAGCGGCAGTTTCGTGACGCCTAAGGTGTTCTCCGGCTGTGACGCTTTGTATTTGGAGATGCCATTGGTTATGTCAAAAAGAATGCCGATCTGGTTGTTGAGCCATTTGGGGTTCTGTTCCATCTTGCCAACAAAAACACTGCCCTCACCGAACGGTTCAATGACGCCTTTTTTGTAGAGATCGAGGACAAACTGAAGTCCTTCCTGGATATCTTCTTTGGTATAGTTCAGCTCGTAGGTGTCATTGGCAAACGCTTTGCCGGTTTTTTGTGCGATATAAGGGCCAAACAGGATCACATTCAGCACGTCGATGTCTACAGTCGTCAGATAACTGTCTTTGTTTTTGGCTTGAACAGCTTCACCCATGGCAAAGACATCATCCCAGGAGTATTGGTCTTTAATTTCCAGATTGAAAGCCTCAAAAAAGGTCTTGCTGAACACAGTTGCCATACCAATAACGCCTGAAGGCGCCAGGTAAATTTTGCCGTTGAAACTGCCGGAAGCAGCCAGTAGTGACTGGGCATATCCGCTCAGATCCATTTCGGGCAGCGTCGATAGCTCTGCCAGCTTGGGACTGTCCGAGGCATTCGCATCTGGCAGCCAGTCGCGATGGAATTGTACAATGTCTGGAGCCGTCCGACCGGCCAACTGAGTGATCATCTTCTGCTGGTAACCGTCGAAACCCATGTATTCTGCTTCAATTGTGACATGGTCAGCCACCTTCTTGTAGGCGTCGATCGCTGCCAGGGTCGCCTGGTGGCGGGCATCTGTCCCCCACCACGAAAAACGCAGGGTGACGGGTTTGTTGCCAGCTGTTGTTGTCTGGGTGTTCTGGCAGGCGGCTGCAAGCAGCAGCAAAGTAATCACCAGAACGCAGGACAGGATTCTCTTAGACATTGGGTTCCCTCCTTGAAATATGAAAATGAAAAATCGAAAACTTTGATGCGCATCGTACTGAACAACTAAAAGTCTAGCATCATCCTGCCTAAACAATAAGCGCAAAACATGGTAAGGTTTATTCATTAGCTACAGCAAACAAGCTGTAATCTGGGAAAAGAACGCTATAAGCGATCATTTTTTGAGAAATCTATCATTAATCCGGATTTCGACGCACGTGCCGAGATGAGGCCAGCTGCCGATCAACAGCGTAGCATCTTCGCCCCAGAACAAACTCAGGCGTCTGGCCACACTGTAAAGGCCGATATGTTCAGATGCGATTTCGCTTTCTCGGCTGATGTATGTGCGGATCTCCTGCAGCTTCTCACGGCTCATGCCGATGCCATTATCCAGCACTTTGATCGACAGTCTGCCGAGCTGCTTCTGATGTCTGATCTTCACTTTAATCAGCCCTTGACCTGATTTTGCCTTGATGCCGTGGTATAAACTGTTTTCCAGAAGCGGTTGTACAATAAGGCGAAAAACGCCGATCTGCAGACACGATTCTTCGTAGTCCCAGACTACATCAAAGATGCTCCGATAGCGCATTTTCTGGATCTGGATATAACTGCGACAATGCTTGATTTCCTCCGCCAGGGTGACTGAGTCCTTCGGACTGGCCAGCGTATAGGCCAGGATATTGCGCAGCCACTCCAGCATATCGGTGACAACATTTGTCCCGTTACCCAGCTTGAATGCTTGCCAGTATATCGTATAAAGTGTGTTATTGAGAAAATGCGGATTGATCTGCGACTGCAAGGCCAGCAATTCCAGCAATCGCTGCTTGTATAGGCGTTCAGATAGTTGTACCTTGAGGTAGTTATGCTGGATAAAGATACTGATGATGTTTTTGATGATGTATCCGTATTCGTCATGATCCAGATTGGCAGTTTGATCTGATTCGGGTAGTTTTTCATTTTTTTCAGCCGACTCAAATAATGTGATGATATCGGAAACCCGAACGCTGCTTTGGCGCGAGATCTTGCGGCTGATGAGCAGACTGATCAGAAAAGCCAGCCCGAGCAAAACCACAGAGATAAATGTCAGCCGAATTGGCAAGGCATACAATTCCGTCAGCGGTATCCAGGATCTGATTTGCCAATCCAGGAAATCGAGATTTGCGGTGCGCAAGACATAGGGCTTGCGGTTAATCCAGATGACCTGCTCGTCCTGCAAATGAAGGAATGGCGACAACAGGGCGGCATCATCCGGATCGGTCGATAGCAAAATCTCACCATGATCCGGATGTATCAGCTGAGTGACCTGATTGCGGTAGATGGATGCGCTTTGCAGGACTGCCCGGATCGGCTCAGGCAGAAAATTCATGACCATGAATCCTTCCCTGTTCAGACCGCCTGGATTATAAAGCCGCTTATAGACGGTCAGCACCGGGCGCTCCTCAGTTTCGAAAGCATAGGACCGGATGCCTCTGCTTTCAATCCAGAGAATTTGGTTGTCGTGTTGTGTATAACGATCGTACCAAACGGTGTCGGTAGCCTGTTCCAGCGTTTCTATGCCGCCTCCAGATGTGATATATCGCCCATAGGGATTATTATAATAAATGCTGATCGAATGAAGGAACGGCTTGGAGTAGACGGAAACCTTGAGATGATTGATCAGGTAATCCATTGCTCTTAAGTCATCGATGCTCAGCGCCTGAGACTGCAGGATTGACTTCAAGCGCGTAACAACCTTGATGTCAGTTTCGAAAACCAGACTCACCTGCTCGACGCTGCTCATCATCTGTTCGAGATGGTCGCGGGTCTGGTTGAGCAGCGCTTGATTATACGACCTGCTTTCAACAGAGATGGTGTGGACGGATATGGCAATAACCAGGCTGGACAGCACCAGCGGCGGGATCAGGACGCGCACGAACAGATTAAAACTCCTGTTGAACAAACAGCGGTGCAGATTCTGCTTGCGCTTCGGTTTAATGGTTTTCATCATCGGCAAACAATCCTTTTTCGACCAGATCGCGACGAAAATGGCGCGGACTGCAGCCATAATATTGTCTGAATGCACGAGCAAAATTATTCTGGTCGGAATAGCCGATCAAAGCGCTGACATCCATAATGCGGTTTGACAGGTCGATGAGCAGCTCTCTGGCGCGCTTCATCTTGACCGCCAGTAAGTATTCGTGAAAACTCGTACCGGTCGACTTCTTGAAAATCTGGCTGATGTAGTTTGGGCTGAGATAAACATGGGCGCCGACCTGCTCCAGCGACACATCCTGACTTTTACAGTTTGAAAAAGGTAAAAGCCCCACAAACCTGTATTTGCAGGGCATTTAAGAGATCAGAACCAGTATGAACTTGTGGTGCTACGGTTTGTAAGCAATCTTTTTCAAGAACCGTCCAAATGCCTCCTGTTTCGCTTCTGCTTCATAATAGGCAGTGCCAAACGTTTTTTGAATCAGCTGGTAGTCCTGTGCCATTTCATCTTTGTTAGAAAAGACCAGCGTATCGACGAGTTTACCCTTCTTATTTTTCCTTTTCTCGAACGCCATCCGGCCACCGACATCATCCAGTTCAACAAAACCGCCGCGTTTTACTCTGCAGGTCGTCGCATTCAAGGCATCGGCCAGACGTTCCGCCGAAACAGCCTGCTCACCCATGGCATACTGAATCATTCTGACAATCAGTAAGGCGATAAAACAAATCAGGAAATGAGCCCGGATATGTTCAGGCGTTTTGACATGAACAGGGCGGGCCAGCAAGTCGGTCTTCAAAATACGGAAGGATTGCTCGATTTTCCAGAGTCCGCCGTATACTTCGCGAATCTTGCTTGCATCGTATTCCATCTCACTGGTGATCAAGCAGAAATAGCCGTCAAACAATGCGTCTTTTTCTGCTTTTGCGGTATTCACCGACCGGATGGTCTTCTTGCTGGCTTCTTCCAGTTCACCGGTCTGTGTGTCGACAATTTCATTCAGAACATATTCCTGAGAGCCTTTCGGGATTCCGTACGCACCGTTCTTGCAGGCTACTTCCGCTTTCTTGAGCTTTTCTTCGCGTTTTCTCCTGGCTCTGTCCGCTTCTGCCTTGGTCCAGTAAATCAGTACCTGCCTCTGGCGTTCCACTTTGTTCCCGTCCTTGTCTTTGCTGGTGTATTCTTCTGTAAAGAGCTTGTACTTGTAGGTTTTGTCTTGATTCCAGATATAGCCTTCATCCTCGAACAACGCTTTGTGGTAGCGGTTGCCTTTGGTGCCTTTCAGAACCTGAGACACCACATAGCCATCGCCGTTATTACAGATGAAATCAATGTTCTTCGTAGAATTCAGTCCCTTGTCCGCCACCACAATCAGCCGCTGCAGCTGATATGCCTTTTTCACATCGATCATGACCGGCTGCAATGTCAGCGTATCGCTGGTGTTGCCCGGAAACAGAGACATGCTCACCGGCAGCCCGTTCGGGTCAATAAACAGACCCATCTGGATAATCGGGTCCGTTCGATGCTCTTTGGAGACGCCCTTCTGACGGTCACCATCCTTATCCGCAAAATCAATCTCAAAAAAGTAGTTGGTCACATCATAAAAGGCATACTTCAGATCCCGACCGATCAGTTCTTTAATGCGCTCGTCCAGGTGTTTCTGCAACTCAACACTGAAATCCGCCATGTAATCCAGTGAGCGGTAGACATTGGGCAGTTCAATCTGCGGATCCCAGCCATAAAACCCTTTTTGCTGCTGTGTGCTGGCCCGCTTGGAGTCGGGCGCCAGAATACGCAGCAATATCAGGAGCTTGGCGATATCATTGAGCGAGTATTTCCCCCGATATCCTGTACTGATCTTATATCGTTCAATAAAACCGGCAATGTCCAGCGCATCATAGACGGCTTCCAGAAACATGTATCCATAATTCAATTGCCTGTTTTGACCACTGTACATCTTGTTTGAGCTGATCTGCTCCCGATTGCTCGGATCAGCATCAAACGCTTCCACCTCACGCATGAATGCTTCTGGATCCGGCTGGTCCTCCAGATAACCAAAGCTTTTCAGTGTACGTTGATGCGCTTGCTTGCCGCTGCCTGGACGATAGGACTCAACGACGCGAATGTACGTCTTGACAGTCCCATCTCGAAACACCTTAGTATCTTTTCTGATCATGTGATCGCCTCCTTCAACCAGTATATAGCATTACAAAGCATTACACAATATCTTTAACACAAATGTAACATAAAAAAGACCCGAAAGGCCTGTTTTTCGGTCCTTTCGGGTCAAACGGTTTGTATTGTTCTTTCGTCAGCTATGGGCTAAACTGTAAAAGTCAGGTTATACCATCCGCCTGATTGCAGGCCTAGTCATGATCTGTGATCTTTCTGATCAATCATTTGCCTGTGGCAGGCGATGATCTCCTCCGGGCTGGCCGTGCCGGTTACGCCAATTTTGCGGATGGTGACCGCCGAGGCCAGATTAGCCAGGGCGGCCGCTTCGCCGGGTAAGGCGCCGGCGGCCAGGGCACAAGCAAAGGCAGCCAGAAAAGTGTCTCCGGCGCCGCAAATGTCCAGCGGCGGTTGGACCCTCGGCGCGAGAATATGCTCCGCTTGTGCGCCGTCGGTATACAAGCTGCCGGCAGCACCCAGGGTCAGACAGACTTTGGCCTGGTTGCATTCAGCCAGCAGCCGGGCCGCTTGGGAACATCGCGCCAGGTCTGTATGGCTGGGATCAGCGATTTGTCCGACAGCCCGGCAGCATTCGATCTCATTGGGTTTGAGGATGATGTCGGTAAACAAGCCGATCCGATCCCGACTGTCTGCCACGACCGTAACCCCGGCCCGGCCATAAGCGCACAGCCGCTCGCGGACAGCCGTTGTGATGCAGCCAAAGCGGAATTGGTCGGCCACGCAGACGATATCTGCCGTCGTGATACAGCGGTCCAGATTGGCCAGCAGACTCTGCTCATCTTGCGGCGGCAAGTCAGAAAAATTAGCGAAATCCAGGCGGGGGTCTTCGTAGACCAGATCGCCAAACCCGAATCGCCTGGGCTTGCAATAAGCGGGGGTCACCGCCGCCTGACTGACGACCAGACCGCTTATATCCAGACCGCTATCTTGCAGCAGCCGGCTCAGGATATCGCCCCGCCAATCCCGGCCGATCACACTGAGCACATGGACGGATGAGGGCCGCAGCGCGGCCAGGTTGGCCGCAACATTGCCGCCTGCGCCTGGCAAGCACGTTTCTTCGACGATCGGCAGCGGAAAATGCGGGGTTTCCCGGGACAGCTCGCTCCGGGTCATATCCGCCCGCCAATAGACGTCCAGCCCCATGTCGCCGATCAGGACAACCCGGACGTCGCGGATCTTGGTCAGAAGCGCTTCCAACCGGTTTCGGCTGAATCCTGTTCTTGATTCCATCAGGTCACACCTTTCTCGGCTGACGGCAGTTTTTCAACCAAACGTTGGTATAGATTGGGAATGGTCTGCCGGTGGTCGCCGCAAAAATGCCAGCCCTGGCCGCCTTGGCTGGTCGGACGGTTGACGATGTTTTTGCGCGGGCGGTAATAATACTGCGGATTGTCGGTACTGATGCGCGACCGGTAATCCCCCAGATCGACCAGGTCGAAGTTGGCAGTTGTGATCCTGTAGACCGGGTAACCCAGATTGCGGGCGATCGACAGCGCTTTGAGAAAGACTTCCGGCCCGATCACACTGGAGCCGAAGTTGAGGAAGACCCCGCCGTCGAGCTGGGTGACGGCATAACAGAGTTTGCGGAAATCGATGCCGCTGGTTGCGCCGATCGCCGCAAAATCGACACTGGGGTGCTGATGAATGATGTCCGTTCCCAAGGCGATGTGGTAGGTGGCGGCCACCCCGTTTTTCCAGGCTTGGTAGCAAACACAGTCAGCCCTGAAGGGGAAGCGCGCCGGATCTTGTTCGATGTACATCGCCAGGCTCTCGCCGTAGCCGAGTCCCTGCCGGGCGCCGACTTGCAAGGCTTCATTCATCCAGCGGCCGGTCTCTTCCCACATGCCGAACGAACCATCCTCGATGGCCGTCGGCACATCCTCAGAAGTGCCGCCGTTGAATGCCAGCTCGAAATCGTGGATGCTGCCGGCGCCGTTGCCGGCAACATGGGTGATCAAGCCGCGTTCGATCAGCTCGATCAGATAGCGGGACATGCCGCATTTGACGACATGTGCGCCCATCGACCAGATGACCGGCCGCCGCCCGATCCGGGCCGTGACGATCGCGTCGACCAGATCGGCAAAGTCATCATCTCCCCAATCCGGCACCTGATCAAGACCGGGACGGGCCAGGTTTTCGATCGTGACCAGATTGGTGCGCGATTGAACCGAATACGTTCTGATCTGCGCAAAATTCAGCTGCCCAGGAATACGGACATTCATGTCGGTCATCTCACTTACCTCCAGTCTGCTATAGTTGGGGCACCCGCTCTGCCGCATCAGACCCTTCGGTCAGGCCGAGCCAGTGCAGAATGGCCGGCCAGGCGCGAAAATCGCCCACCAGAGCCTGGGCTCCGGCTTCGATCAAGCGCTTCCGCTTGACGGAATTGATGCCGCAGCGCAGTATTTCGTCGCTGGCGACCCCCAGTGTGCGGGCCCCGACTGCTCGCCCCAGGGCAATTTCCACCTTGCCGTCGCCGATCACGACCACTTCCGGACCCCTTAAACCATGTTCTTCGATGAGCCGCCGCAAAACGGCTTCCTTTGAACAATCCGCCCGCTGCGGTATCGCTCCGGCAATGTCTGTGCAGAATCGACGCAGTCCCAATAATTCGCTTTCCTGAAGCACATCCGCATGGTCGGTGCCGCTGGCGACATAGATGGCCACGCCCTGCGCAGTTAAAGCCTGCAGCAAGGCCATGCTGCCTTGGATCAGGAAATGATCCGGCGCAGTCTGTCCCGTTTCAATCTGATGCCGGCGCTGATCGACCAGCAGCATCAGCCGATGATTGTACGCCGCTTTGTACCACCAGGGATCTGCAGAAGCTTGTGGATTCCGGCCATATTTCAAAGCCGTTTCGGCCAGCCATTGCATCTGGTAGTATGTCTGAATCCCCGTCGATTGGTCGATGTAAGCGCGGACTTCCTGGATCAGTTCAGCATCGATCGGAGTCTGGCCGGCGATCATCTCCAGCATCAGCGGTTCCATGATCGTTTCCCAACCCTGACGCAACGTGGACAGCGTTCCGTCAAAGTCCAGGACGGCGGCCTGCACCCGAGCAGGAGTCGCTGATGTGTTGATCAATATCTCCATTTTATGTGCCTTCTTATATTGTTAATTGTTTTAATTATATGATCAAGATACTGGTTTGTCAATGACTGATGGTAGGCCCACACCCTTCCGGATGCACCAGGAAATATGCGTTTCATGAGGTCAATGCCGACGCTCCGGTGTGATTTCCTCTTGGAAATAGCGTTCAAGAATAGTCGAACCCGCGGAAAGGACTGCTGCTTGATCGGTCAGATCAGAAGACACAATCGGCAGCTGTCGGATTTGGCGCGTCATGGCCAGACAATCGACTTGCCTGCGGATTTCTGTCAATAAAAGTTCGGGTTGGATACTGATGTCACCAGCCAGGATGACTGCATCCAGCTCCAGAATATTCATCGCATTGACAATACCGGCAGCCAAAAAACAGGCCTCGGTCCGGATGGCAGCCAAACAAACTCTGTCGCCGGCTTTTGCTCGCTCGACAACGGCCTGCCAGTTTGATTCGGACCGACCACAGGAGCGCAGCCGCGCCAGAACCGATGGTATTGCTGCATAAATCTCAAGACAGCCGCGGTTACCGCAAGTGCAGGTCGGACCCGCGTAATTGATCGATGTATGGCCGACTTCGCTGCCGAATCCGCCAAAACCACGGTAGATCTGATCTCTGATGATGAGTCCGGCGCCGACACCTGTATCTACGACCAGCAACATAAAGCTGGCGTAAACTGAACCCCTGCCGTAGCTTTTTTCCGCGAGTGCCAGCGCCGTGGCATTGTTTTCTATAGCGACGGCAACTGGGAATTGCCTGGCTATCGCTTCGACAACATTGACGTGATGCCAGGCGGTGAAATTCGGCGGATTCAAGACTTCACCCGATATAACATCGACCGGACCAGGTATGCTGATACCAATGCCTAACAGGCGATCCCAGCTGATCTGGTGATCTTGCAGCAGTGACCGGAGACTGGTCACGATGGCCTGGATATTTTGCTCAGCCAGCCATGATGGTTGGAGATAAACCGCCTGTGCAGCCAGAACACGGCCCTTTATATCCATCAATCCAAGCGAGCAGCCAGTGCGCGTGATCGAGATGCCGGCTGCTCGGTAGCGCTCAGGATTCAGATCAAGCAAAATCGGTTTCCGGCCGAAATCCGCCTGAGCCGTGCCGATCTCAAGGAGCAATCCTTCTTGGATCAACTCATCGGTAATCATGGTCACAGCAGCACGGGTCAAACCTGACTCCTTAGCCATTTCAGCCCGTGAAGCCGGTCTCTTCCTGATTCTATTCAGAATCAGACGCCGATTCCTCGATCTCATCGATATCAGGTTTGTTGCATCACGATGCACAGGCTTGTCTATCCTCATTACTCTTTTAGAGCAGTTGGGTTTATTCTATAAACATTATGACCAAATGGCGCTTGATTGGCAACGTTTGTGTGTCAACCCGGCACGGTCTGATGTGCGGTTTCAATCAACGCTGACAGGTTTGCCAGTTTTGTGTCCGGCGGCAGCGCGCAGCCGGAGCCGAGAATAAAACCGCCGCCGGCGCTGCCGGAGCGCATACAGGCGCGCGCTTCATCGGCGATCTCTTCAGGGGTGCTGCGCATGAATGACAGCGTGTTGACCCCGCCCATCAGGATGACGGATCCGCCGGCAGCCTGGCGTGCCTGTGCCAGATCAAATCCGCCCAGCGGATCGAGCGGCGCGATGCAATCCAAGCCGCTGGCAACCAGATCCGGCAGGATCGGCGCCACGTTGCCGCAGATGTGGCAATACACCTTCACGTCCGGCCCGAGCCCGTGCGATGCCGTGCAGAAGTCCCGGATATAGGGGTAAACGAACTGCCGGAAACTAGCCGGCGAGATCACGGTCATATTGGCGATTGAATCGTTGTAGCGCAAGATGCTGACGCCGCGGGCGACAAAAAACTTCGCCCGCTCCAGAGCCATGTGCATCCCCTTTTCCATGATGGCGTGAACAAGATCAGGATTGTCGACAAGATCCATCATCGCAGCCATCATGCCCCGCAGCATGGCCAGCAGCGGCAGCGTACCGGAGTTACAATCGCCGACGCAGGCAAGCGATTCGCCTGCAGAGGTTAAGGCCGCGGCGACAATCTCACCATATCCGGCCGTTTCGTAATAAGACGCCGCAGGAATCGTCAGTCGGCTGACGTCATCCAGATCGGCAACCAGCTGGCGTTCGCTGTGATAACAGTGGAAATGGGCGATGTGTTCGGGATTTTCTATATCGAAGAAACGATTGTTTTTCAGGCAGGTTTTCCAGCCGCCGCTTCGGTCGACTGTGCCAACCACACGCACATCTCTGTCCGTGTGGAGCAGATTGCCCCGGCTATCCGCAACCAACGACCTGTGCGGAAACAGCAGCAGCCGCGCGCCGTCCATACCCAGCTTTTTCGCGGCATCGACAATCAATCCGGTTGCTTCTGCCGGATTGCCTAGCCGACCGGCCAGATCCACGTCCATGATGCGGGCGGCTACATCAACCCACATCTTTGGCATGACGGCCGTCACATCTGTCTGCTTGCCGTTCATTGCGGCGGTAAATCGTTCTCTGCCCGTCATGCCTGATCTCCTCGTTATATGCTTGGGTGTTAATGAGTCAACGATTTTAGCCGACCGGTTTTTCAGTATGGGTATTGCGGTATACACCCGGTGATACGCCAACCGTCAGCCGGAATTTCCTGGTGAAGCTGGAAACGTCGCTGTAGCCTATCGTCTCGACAATCTCCCGGATCGGCAGCGATGTACCGGTCAAGAGCTCTTTAGCCTTGGCGATGCGCATCTCGTTGATTGTATCGGAGATGTTCTGACCGGAGGCATTCTTATAGTAATGGCTGATGTTAGATTCTGACATGCCGAACTCAGCGGCAAGAAGCTTGACCGTAAAGTTGTAATCCAAATAGTTCTCGCTGATGTAGCGGCGGATATTGCCCAGCAAGCCCTCATTATAACGGGTCTTGTTGGCGACGATGACGCCGCACAACCGGTCTGCCGTGCTCTTGATGGCCACGGCGAGTTCATCGAGAGTCTCAAATTCGGCCATCACCATGTTGCGCAGCTCGTCGCCATCAGCTGACGTACCGCTGATGAGGATAACCTTGAGGATCGTGTTGATCATGTCATAAGCGAAGCAGCGGGCGCTGCCGAGCGGCATGCTGCCTTGTTTAATCTGAGCTATTGCCTGGTCGATGATGGTTGATACTGCCTCGATATTGCCGTCCAGCAGCAAGACTTCCAGACGTTTCATCAACTCGTAGGGAGCCGTTGTCGCAGAGTTCGGTGCATGACCGACATCGTCCCAAAAAATAACCCGGCCAACGCCGTAAATCAACCGGTAATCCAACGCCGCTCTTGCTTCGATGTGCGACCGGCCGATATCGATGCGGCGCCGGCAAACGCCGCCCACACCGGCAGTCACACGGCAGCCCAGTTTTGCCGCGACGCTGTCGGTCAGATGACACACATAATCATTCAGGCAGCTTTCATAGCTGCAGTCAAAATTGAGGATAAGGCCAAGACACTCGTCCTGGTTGACCAGCGCGCCCGCGATGACAACCGGACTCTCGGTCATGGCTTCCAGACCCTGCAAGATCGAGGCCAGGTGTTTGTTGTCGACCGGCAGCATCAGCACGGCACAAAAACTGTCGTGGGAGAACAGGATGCCGCTGTCTCTTTCTGACTGTTCCAGTTGCCCCTGACGGCTGGAACTGCCTTGCAACAAGGACAAGATGGTCTTTTGGCGCATCAGGTCGCGGCTCGATGCCAGTTGCTCCGACAAACTGCGCTGCTCTGCTTCGAAATGCATGAGCGCCCGGTCCAGCACTTTGAATTCATCATTTTCTCTCTCACAAAGCACCCCGGTCGATGCGACAGACTGTTTGAGCCGATAGATCGGCAGGTAGAGCATCCTCATGTCAAAGATAATCATGATGATGCCGGCCAGAAACACCAGCGCCAAAATGAAGAATGTCCGGTTTTTGAGCGCCGATAAGTCGCCCAGCGTCGCTCTTCTGGAGGCTGAGACCACCAATGTAAGCTGCAATTGGTTTTGCCGGAAGATCGTGATGAACCGTTCACTGTCATAAGCACTGGCATAAACGCCGCTTGCTGCGGGCACACTGGCTAAAACAGCGCCTGATTGGCTGTCAGTCAGCCCTTCGCCGCTGCCGCTGGAGGCGATAACGCGTCCGGTCATGCCAAAAACCGCTGCACTCGCACTGGATACGGTCAGCATGGCATTAAAGCGGTTCTGCGGAATAAAAATCAACACAGCTCTGCGGTTGGCACTGGAACTGGATTCATCTTGCAGGATATAGACCTGATGCTTGGACCATATGCCATCGACCTTGCGGTTAACGGACAGAAACGACCCGGCGGCGGTAAAAAACCGCTCGTACAGCTCACCATCCGGCAAACCCCCGGCGTCGATGCTCTGCAAAAATTCCATCTTTTTCGGCGCGTATTTGGCGGTATAGACATAGTCGCTCTTGTCGCAGACCAGAACGATGTCATCGATCATCGACTGACCATAGATGTAGTTGGCCAGTTGGCTGATGCCGGCGCTGGCATGCAGCGGCGACTCGGTCAGATGATAGGTCGACAGGTCCGGGCTTTTACTGATCTGATGAGCGATTTTGCGCATGCCTTCCAGAGCGCCCACGATGTTGGTGCCGATCGTGCGCGTCAATTGCAGATTGTCTGTCTCCACCTGCCGCTCCATCCTGGACAGGTAGCTGTTGCTCAGCAGATACAGAAAGATCACCAGCGGGATGATCAGCATCAATAAATACGAACCGATGAAGCGCAGGGAGACCTTGGATGAAGCGAATTGACCGATTCGACTCAACAACGGCTTTGCAGCCGGTCTGACCCGACGCATGATCATCCCTCCTCCACTTCGATCTTGATGCCGACTCGAGATGATTATACAATAGTGTCTAGTCGCTATATATATGGCATCTTCTTAATGAATATGCCAGATTTGAAAATCAACTTGTGCATAGTAGACAGATGAATGACATATTTATAAAGGAGACATTACCAAGTATGGTATCCTCAAGCCCTGATCACAAGGGTTACTTTATGAAGGAGGATCGACCATGAAAAAAAGAGACCAAGCCCGCCCGCGCCTGCTCGCCCTGATGGTGATCACAGTCCTGTTGGTTGCACTGCTGGCCGGCTGCGTCAGCGGCCCGGCGACCACGCAAAAGCCAACGACAACCGGCGGAACAACCGCGACGGCAACCACGACGGCATCAAAGCCAGTCCTGCCGGATGGCGGCGTCACCAATCCGACTGGCTACGAACCGATCGTCAATCAGCCAATCACCCTGACGGCAGCCATCATCTATGGCGCGCATATGGGTGACTTCACCAAGTACGAGATCTGGAAAAATATCGAGACCAAGACCGGTATTAAGCTGGAACTCAATATCCTGGCCGACAGAGAAAAAGTCAACCTGATGTTCGCCTCGCGCGACTTTCCGGATATCGCCTTCCGCCTGGATCCCCAGAACACGAGCGTGATGGACGCGGCAGAAGCCGGCGACCTGGTCCAACTGGATCCGCTGCTCGAGCAGTACGCGCCAATCTGGAACGAGTTTTTCCAGGAAAACCCCTTGATGGCCAAGTACGTCCAGGTCCGCGACGGCAAAATTTACTCCCTGCCCTACGTCGAGTGGCTGGAGTGGAATACCAACCTGAGAGATCAATGGTTCATCAACGGTGACTGGCTCAACGAGCTCAACTTGCCGGAACCCAAGACGACAGCTGATTTCAAGGACTATCTGATCAAGGTCAAAGAGAATGCCGGCAAAGGCTCGATCCCGGCTAACGCGATCCCGTTCTATATCTTATACAACAGCTATATCGGCGGTCAGTTTGATGTATACGCCTCTTTCGGCGTCTACATGTGCCAGACCAACGGCCAGAACTACCTCTACATGGACAACGGCAAGATCAAGTCGCAGGTCGCGAACCCCAATTTGAAAGAAGCGATCAAATACCTCGCCGACCTCTACCAGAGCGGCTTGATGGCGCCCGAGATATTCACCGACGACTGGGGCGCTTATGTGAGCAAGATCACCTCCGAACCCGCCATCACCGGCTCGCTGGGCACGCACAACAACAATGGCAAGACCTGGTGGAAAGCAATCGGCCCGCTCGATTCCGGCAACAACAGGCCCTCTTACATCCGTGCCCAGTCCAAGGGCGTGCGCTTGAATGCTTTCATGATCTTCAAAGACAACAAGTACCCCGTGGCCTCGCTGCGCCTGGCCAACATGCTTTCCGACCCCGAAGGACTCCTGTTTGAGGAATTCCTGGGTTATGAAGGCATCCACTACAACAAAGTCGGCGACAAGTATGAGCGCGTCGCCATGGTGGATACAACCAAACAGGGCGAGAACCTGAAGCCGCTGGGCAACTACACGATCGCTCTCATCGACGACAACATCGTCAGCAAATTCCTCTCCTTCCCGGCCACAAAGACCAAAGACACGCGGGAATATGATTATCTGAACCGCTACAAGAGCCATGTGCCAACCGAGATGCAGATCCCGTCGATCCCCGATACATACTTCACGAGCCAGGAAAACGAACTGATCGCTCAGTATGCGACCGACTGCGATGCCTTCTTGAAGAAGACCGTCGCGACCTGGATCACCGGCGATGCCGATATCGAGCTTGAGTGGGACGGCTTGCTGGCCAAGCTCAACAAGATGGGCTACCAGGATTACATCAACCTGATGCAAAAGGGCTACAACAAACTGATGGAATAACCGTTTGACAGAAGCATCGATCGAACCGTGCGGGGGCGGCGGGCCATGCCTTGCCGCCCCCAAACCAGCAGCGGCTGAATAAGGGATGTGTATCAGCATGACGACAGGGACAATCCCCTCAGGAACAAACCGTCCGAGCAAACTTAAGCAGCGTGGTCACCTGGGATCAAGGCTGCGCAAGTTCTGGCCGCTTTACTTGTTTCTGTTGCCTGCGCTCATTTATCTCGCCTTGTTTCACTACGCGCCGATGTACGGCGTGTTGATGGCCTTTAAGAGTTTTAAACCGATCAAAGGCATCCTGGGGTCGGACTGGGTCGGGCTTTATAACTTTGCCCGCTTCTTTCGCATGGACATGTTCAGAACACTGATTGTCAATACGCTGACGCTCAGCATCTACGCGCTGGCGGCAGGCTTTATTTTCCCCATCTTGCTGGCGCTATTGATCAATACATGCGTGCTGCGGCGTTTCAGCCGTGTGCTGCAGACGATCACCTATCTGCCCCATTTCATATCGATGGTCGTTATGGTCGGCATCATAAACTTGCTCTTTTCCCCCAGTCTCGGCATGTTTACCCATCTGCTCAATGCCTTGGGCATCATCGAGGGTCCGCTCACTCTGCTGCTGAGCGCCAAGGCATTCAACGACCTGTATGTATGGAGCGGTGTGTGGCAGAGTATGGGGTGGGGCAGCATCATCTATCTGGCAGCTCTGTCTGGCGTAGACCCGGCTTTACATGAGGCGGCTATGCTGGACGGCGCCAGCAAATTCCAGCGCGTGCGCCATATCGACATCCCCTGGATCATGCCCACGATGGTTATCTTGCTGATCCTGAGTTGCGGCAATCTGATGAATGTGGGCTTTGAAAAGGTGTTCCTGATGCAGAATGCCATGAACTTGGGGGTGTCGGAGATCATCTCAACCTATGTGTACAAAATGGGTATCCTGAATGCGCAATACAGTTTTTCGGCTGCAGTTGGTCTGTTCAACTCCGTGATCAATATGGCGCTGCTGCTCAGTGTCAACGCTCTGAGCAAAAAGCTGGGCGACACAGGATTGATGTGAGGGGCAAGAGATGAAGAAAAACCGGACTCGCATCGGGTCCAGCGGTACTGATGTGCTTTATGACGCGGTTAACACCACGCTGCTCGTGCTGGTGTTCATCGTCATCGCTTATCCGCTATACTTTCTGATTCTGGCCAGTTTCAGCGATCCGTCGGACGTCACGGCGGGGCGCGTCTGGCTGTTCCCGAAAGGTGTTACTTTAAACAGCTATCAGAAGGTGTTGGAATTTACAATACTCTGGGTAGGCTATCGCAATACCGCAATCTACACGCTCCTGTCTACCGCTATTGGCGTGACCGTCACGATGTTGACGGCGTACCCGCTCTCCATCCCCAATCTGCCTGGCAAACGCTGGATCATGCTCCTCTTTGTGTTCACGATGTTTTTTAACGGCGGGCTCGTGCCGACTTACATCACAGTCCAGGCGTTGAAACTCACGAATACGCCGACGATTGTCATCATCCTGGGCTGTTTCTCAGTCTATAACCTGATCATCACCCGCACCTTCCTGCAAAGAAGCATTCCCCAGGATATGTACGAAGCGGCGGAGATTGACGGAGCCGGTTATGGCAGACGGTTCCTGAATATCGTTCTGCCGCTGTCCAAGCCGATTCTGGCTGTGCTTGTCATATACATCGCCGTCTGGCAATGGAATTCTTATTTTACGGCGCTTGTCTATCTGAGCGACCGTAAGCTGATTACCCTGCAGCTCGTGCTCAGGGAGATCCTGACCAGCCAGCAGCAGCTGATGCAACAGCTGCAGGATGGCGCCATGGACCAGGACATGGAAAAAGCGACGAAGCTCGCCGAATCGATCAAATATGCGATCGTGATCGTATCCAGCCTGCCCATCATGTGTCTGTATCCCTTCATGCAGAAGTATTTTGCCAAGGGGCTGTTCATCGGCGCCATGAAAGGATAACGCATGACCCATCCCAACCGGATCAAACCCCTGGCCCAGGACTACAACAAAATTGTTGAATCGCCAGACCCCCGGACCATCTATGCCTACACCCCAGGTCTGGCCGCGCTGCCCGATGGCAACCTGATCCTGACGATGGAACTGGGCGGGCCCGGCTTACCGGACAGTCTGCCCCGCGCCGCACGATTTGGCAAGCCTTATCTGGGCAGCGCCTATCTGTCAGATGATCAAGGCGCCAGCTGGCAGCACGTCGCGGACTATCCGATCAACCACGGCAGGCCGTTTATGGCAGGCGACTCCTTATACATTCTGGGCCAGGACAGCGACCTTGCAATCATCCGCTCTGACGATTATGGACAGACCTGGACAGCGCCTGCTCACTTGACCCAGGGTGAAAACTGGCACCAGTCGGCGTGCAGCGTATGGCATGACAAAGGCTGTGTCTACCTCGTGATGGAGCAAGTCAGACCACACGGAGCCAATCCCTGGCCGGTTTCAGCCTGTGCGCCCGTGCTGATGCGCGGCTCCGTGCACGATGACCTGACACAACGCGATAGCTGGACCTTCGCCAGCAGCATGACTTTTGAACAGGGCGTCAACGCAGATCGTCTCGACTGGTTCGGCGTACCGTTCTACCCAGAGGCAGAGACCGCCTATTATCCTGCGCCCAACCGGGGCTGCGCGAAGATCGGCTGGCTGGAAACCAACGTCGTCAAGATCCTGGATCCTGCCCATTATTGGTATGATCCCACCGGCAACACCTACCACTTGTTTGCCCGGGCCCATACCGGCGGCACGGGTTACTGCGCCGTGCTCAAGGCTGTGGAACAGCCGGACGGTTCGATTGTGACCTTGTCGGAGACCATGCCGTCAGGCCGGCGGGCTGTCCTGCTGCCGATGCCCGGCGGTCAGATGCGCTTTCACCTGATCTATGACGAACCGACCCGACTCTATTGGCTGCTCTCCTCGCAGGCTACCGACAGCATGACGCGGGCCGAGCTGCTGGCAGATGACCGCTACAATCTGCCCAACAACGAACGACACCGTCTCCAGCTGCATTTTTCCAAGAACTGCGTGGATTGGTGTTTTGCCGGCATCGTCGCGATCGGCGAGACGCCGCGCTGCGCCCGGCACTATGCCAGTATGATCGCTGTCGGCGAAGACCTGCTCATCGCCAGTCGCTCCGGCGACATGGCAGCCGCCAGCGCCCACAACGGCAACTTCATTTCCCTGCACCGCGTACCTGATTTTCGCGGGTTGGTGTATTAGGCGCATCTGACCAATCGGCAGCGCCGCGTACAGGCAGGCCATCGGATAAAGAGAAAACGGGAGGACGAGCGTGAAAACACACCTTGCTTTGCGCGGCATCATCACGGTGCTGAACACCCCTTTTACCCAGTCTGATCAGGTGGATCTGCTGTCGCTGGAGCGCAATGTGGCCTATGCGATCGCAGCCGGCGTCGCGGGTTTTTTGGTGCCCGCGATGGCCAGCGAGGTGGGCAAACTGACGCGAGCGGAGCGGGACAGCCTCGTCCGAACCGTCGTGCGGCAAGTGAATGGCCGCGTCCCGGTCATCGGCGGCGCCAGCGCAGACAACCGACAAGACAGACTGAGCCTGATCCGCAGTCTGACAGACCTGGGCTGTGACGGCGTATTGGTTAGCCTTCCTTTTGTCAATGAAGCGCAGTACGAATCGGAGGTCAACCTACTAGCCGCCGAAAAACCTGCTTTTCTGATGATCCAGGACTGGGATTTCAACGGATATGGGGTTCCTGTTGACATCATCGACAGGCTGTACCGCGAGGTTGCGTGCTTCCAAAGCATCAAGATCGAGGTTGTGCCGGCAGGCGTCAAGTATTCGGAAGTGTTGGCCAAATCGGCAGGCCTCCTTGTTGCCGGCGGCTGGGCCGTTTCGCAGATGATCGAGGCACTGGACCGGGGCATTCACACCTTGATGCCCACGGCCATGCACGAGATCTACACAACCATCTACCGCACATACCAAAGCGGCGATCGGGAATCCGCCAAAGTATTGTTCAACAGGCTGCTCCCGGTCCTGGCGTTTTGTACGCAGCATCTGGACATCTCGATCCACTTCCTCAAGCGGCTGCTCTACAAACAAGGGATCTATGACACGCCCCGGGTGCGCCAGCCGATTCTGCCTTTTGACCGTCATCATGAGCGTTTGGCCGACGAACTGATCGAATCGGTCATTGAGATCATCGACTCGATTCATTCCGGCCACCCCGGTGAGCATTCTCATTGATCTGCGTATCCGCCAACCGAATTGCCTGCCGGCTTCAGCTTCGATTGCTGCTAACATTTGTGCTCTGACGGGTAACCTTGGTTGCACAGGCTTCCATGCGTTCGATCATGGCTTCGCGCATCAGGATACATGCCTGCAGGGTTTTCGGATTGGCCAGACGATAATAAACTTTCGTACCGGCTCGCCGAGATTCAACGACGCCTTTATCTCGCATAATTGCCAAATGCTGCGATACGTTGGGAATCGACACACCCATCTTGTGCGCCATATTTTCAACGCAATGCTCTTCCTCACCCAGCATGAAAAGAATCTCAATCCGCTTGGCATTGCCCATGAATTTGCAAAAACCCGCGTGCATTTCATAAAGCTCTTTGCTGTAATCTCCCATTCTTCAAACCCCTTTGATGACGTGCTCAACATCACAGATAACCCGATCGATCTCCTCGCGTCTGGTATATCGCCCCAGGCTGAAGCGAACAGCCCCGCGGCCCCGGTCAAATGACACGCCCATGGCTTGAAGGACCGGAGAAATTGACGTTTCTCCTGAATGGCAGGCAGAACCCGTTGAAGCAGCCACATCAGGCATCCGGTCTAGAATTTCGTGGCCGTTCCAGCCAAGAAAACTGATATTCAATGTATTCGGCAGGCGAAACTCAGGATGACCGTTCAGGACAACCTTGTTGCCCAACCTGTTTTTCAGTTCTGACCAAAAATAGTCCGTCAAATCATGCATCGCAGGATCATCAATCCAGCGCCTTGCGATTTCACACGCCTGACCGAGAGCTGCGTCAAGTATGACATTCTCTGTCCCTGCGCGCATTCCCCGCTCGTGACCTGCACCGTGAATCAGCGATTCAACCTCGACCCCGCGGCGAATATAGAGCGCGCCAATCCCTTTGGGGGCATAGAGCTTGTGACCGGCTACAGTCAACAGGTCAACGCCGAGTTCATGAACATCGGTCGCTATCTTCCCTACTGTCTGGGCAGCATCTGTATGAAAAAGCGCGCCCCTCTGATGACTGATGGCGGTCAGTTCGCGAATTGGCTGGATCGTTCCGGTCTCATTATTGGCATGCATGATGCTGACCAGAATGGTTTGATCGGTCAATGCCGCCTCCAGATCGGTCGGGCTGACCCGCCCGGTTGCGTCGACCGGAAGATATGTAATTTGAAAACCTTGCTTTTCCAGCCAGGTACAGACATTGATGACAGCCGGATGCTCGATCATTGTCGTAATGATATGGTTTCCGCGCTGGCGGTTGTGCCAGGCTACGCCTTTGAGCGCTGTGTTATTGGATTCGCTGCCGCCGCTGGTGAAATAGATTTCATCAGCAGATGCATGGAGTAGCAGCGCGACTTGGCTGCGGGCCGTCTCAACCGCCGCTCTTGCTGTCTGGCCGTATTCATGATTGCTTGATGGATTACCAAAATGCGTCATAATAAACGGCGTCATAACTTGCTGTACAGATTCGTCAATTGGCGTTGTAGCGTTGTAATCCAGATAGATCATTGAAAATCAGCCGCCCTTCTATATTTGCGCATTATCGCAAGTATGAAATAATCATACATAGCGCAT
>Ga0351928_1026_pt1 | contig 28616 bp, 24 predicted proteins | sample BONcelHT113001E8_FD_206858 | JGI IMG/M metagenome (GOLD analysis project Ga0351928, IMG submission 206858) | Enriched cells from coal bed in the Powder River Basin, Montana, United States - BONCAT cells T11 rep2 HSBNCT.T11.300.1.E8 ... | reverse complement strand
TACGATTACGCCTCGGAACATGGGGTCCTGATGATGGACCGCTCTCTTTACCTGAAACTCTTTCGTGACAGGACCATCAACAGCCTGGGCATCTTCATCGACGAGGGGAATCCCCATCGTGCGGGGATCATCGAGGATGTGAAACACCGGGCCCGCGCCTTCGGCCTTCCCTTTGCCACCCGCGAAGAGTTCCACGGGAGGATACTCGATATCTTTGACAGCACCTTTGCGGTGACGCGGTCAATGCGCGTCCTCGCTCTCATCGTGGCCTTTTTCGGCATAGCGGGGGCCCTGATGACACTTTTCGTGGAACGGCAGAAGGAATTCGGCGTCTACCGCGCCCTGGGGTTCACTCTCGGTGACGTGGCGCGAATGACCGTTGCGGAGAGCCTGGGATTGGGGCTCATAAGCTTTTTCATGAGCACCGTGGTGGGGACCGTCTTCGCCCTCATCCTCATCAAAGTCATCAACCTTCAGAGCTTCAACTGGACCATCTTCTATCATTTCACCACACGCCCCTACCTGGTGACGGCGCTGACGGCGCTTGCGGCCAGTGTGGCCGCCTGTGCATACCCGGTATGGTCGGTGGTCCGGAAATACCCCGTCATGCAGATCAGGGAGGAATGAGAGTGAAAAAGATCGGCCTCTACCTGTCCGCCTCGTTTCTCGTTCTTCTTGCCCTCGCCCTCCTGAGTCTGCCGTACACCCCCCTGTCCGGGGCCGCATACGGGCAGGGATGGAGAGAGGCCCTGGCACCGCGGCAATGGTCCTTTCCCCGCGATCACGGGAGCCATGGAGAATACAGGACCGAGTGGTGGTATTTCACGGGGAACCTGGCCGACGCAGAGGGAAAGAAGTACGGCTACCAGCTCACTTTCTTCCGTCACGGCCTTGCCCTGGTGCAAAAAAACCCTTCCAACCCCTGGTCCGTGCGGGACATCTATCTCGCCCATTTTGCCATTACCGATGTATCGACCGGGGCGTTCCACTATCGTGACCGCGTCTCACGGAAGGGACCGGGGCTCGCCGGGGCAGGTAAAGATACCATGAACGTCCATGTTCTCAACTGGTCTGCCCGCATGAAGGATGGACGGATCATCCTCAAGGCCGACCATGAAGGGATGGAGCTTGTCCTTCACCTTGCGCCCGCGAAACCCGTTGTCCTCCATGGCCGGATGGGCTTCAGCAGGAAGGGCCCGCTACCAGGACAGGCCTCATATTACTATTCGTTCACCGACCTCAGGACGGAGGGCACCCTCCGGGCGCCGGGCATGAAAGGCCCCGTCGCCGTAAGAGGAACGAGTTGGTTCGACCAGGAGTTCGGCTCCAATCAGCTGTCGCAGGAGCAGGCCGGCTGGGACTGGTTTGCGCTTCATCTCAGTGACGGCCGCGACCTCATGGTCTATTACCTGAGGAAGAAGGACGGGTCCATGGAAAAGGAATCATCGGGCACACTCGTCGAGCCCGATGGTACCTCGCGTCACCTCACCCCTATAGATATCGAAACGACCGTCCTCGCATACTGGAAAAGCTTGAGGACAGACGGCCGGTACCCGGCGGCCTGGCGCATCCGTATCCCCACGGCGGCTATCGACCTCACCGTGAGGCCCCTCGTTGCAGACCAGGAGCTCGTCAATACGGTATCGACGGGTATTACCTATTGGGAGGGGGCTGTCGACGGAAAAGGGGTATCGAAAGGAAAGGAAGTCTCCGCCGAAGGGTACGTGGAGCTCACCGGCTACGCCGGCACGCTGGGGGGAAAGTTCTAAAAGCGGTTCAAAGGTTCCAAGGCTTAAAGAAAATAGGAGTCCCCTTGCAACTGTTGAACTGTCTTCATAATCCTTTGAAGGCGTTGCGGAAATTGCTATACTACTCAGATACGGTTTTTTGTTCTTTTCCCTTTGGAACTTTGGAACACTTGAACATTTGAAATGCATGATGCCGGGAGAGGTTAAATGGACAAGATAAAGATCGGGATCAGCAGGTGCCTTCTGGGCGACAAGGTGCGGTATGACGGCGGCCACAAAAACGACCGCTATATAACCAACACTCTTGGACAGTTCTTTGACTATGTCCCTGTATGCCCCGAGGTCGAATGCGGCCTGCCCGTCCCCAGGGAGGCGATGCACCTTATCAACGATGTCGACGATCCTCGACTGGTAACGATCCGCACGGGTATAGATCACACGGCAAGAATGAAAGAATGGGCTGCGAAAAGGCTTGACGAGCTGGCGCCGCAGGGGCTTTCCGGTTATATATTCAAGAGCAAGTCGCCGAGCTCGGGCATGCGGGGAGTCAAGGTCTACATGGGCTCAGGCCCGCCTGTCCACCGCGGGGTGGGAATCTTCGCGGCGGCGTTCATGAAAAGGTTCCCCCTGGTGCCCGTGGAGGATGAAGGCCGGCTTCACGATACAGGGCTGCGCGAGAACTTCATCGAGCGTGTATTCGTCTTCGAAAGATGGCGGGAGTTTGCGAAAAAGGGGGGCTCCCTCAAGGATCTCGTCGAATTTCACGAAACCCACAAACTCCTCGTCATGGCCCACAGCCCCAGGCACCTGTCGGTGCTGGGCAGATTCGTAGGCGGCGCGAAGGGGTTCGGGCAGCATCCCGGCAACGTCTACATCGAAACGCTCATGGAGGGGCTTCGCCTCATTGCCACAACCCGGAAGAACACCAACGTCCTCCATCACATCACGGGCTACTTCAAAAAAGAGCTGAGCGGCGACGAGAAAAAGGAACTTCTCGAGATAATCGACTGGTACCATCGCGGGCTGGTACCGCTCGTGGTGCCCGTGACGCTCCTCAACCATTACGTGCGAAAATACGATAAGCCATATCTGAAGAGGCAATACTATCTCAACCCCCATCCTGTAGAGCTCATGCTGAGAAATCATGTGTGACAGACAGGGGCCAGGAACGCGACCGTACCCCCGTCACATGAGCGCATTCCTGTTGAATACATGCCGACATGGGACGAAGGCAATGGACCGAACACGGTCCGGGGCCCTGCAAAACAAAGGAGGTCGGTAATGAGAAAAATCGTCATTTCCCTTTTTGTCATGGCAGTCTTTGTTGCCTTCGTCTCCCAGGTTTTCGCGCTTACCCCCGAACCCCGGAAAGGGCAAAAGATGGAGAGGTTCACAGGCAGGGTGACGTCTGTGGATATTTCCGATATGACAATGGTTGTGGAATCGATGAAGGCGGGGATGACATTTGAGATCGGCGCGGCCAGGGTTAAGGGCTACAAAACGATCAACAGCGTCAAGAAGGGCGACCGGGTGACCGTTCAGTATGTCATGGGTCAGGGCACGGCGACGGCCAGAACCATCACCAAAAACAAGCCCTATCGATAAAGCCCGCCGGCACGTCCGGCGATAACTTTCAGGAATTAAACGTAAAAAGGGGCCGGGTAAACACCGGCCCCGTGTTTGTCCGAACCTCTTAACTGCAGCCGGAACCGCAGCCGCCGGCGCTCGATGCGCAGCAATCACCGCTGTTTTTGGCCGATAACGCGGACTTCAGAAGAAATCCCGCCCCCATCGCGGACTCGATGAAATCAATGCTTATGGGCTTTGCTTCTTCATAGAGTTCCCTGTCAATGATGAACTTGATTCCCTTTTCCATGAATGCTTCGTCAGTGCTTAATGGCCCATCCAGGGCCATGCCCAATGAGGGCCCCGATCAACCGCCTTCGGTCATCATGATCCTGACCGACTGGGGTTCTCCTTTTCCTTCGAGGAGCTTCCTGATCACCTCGCCGGCTTTCTCTGTTACGTCAAACATACCGTCTCCTTTCTACCAGACTGGGTACCCTTAGATGAGTACCACGTCCCATTAAGATATACACAATTAATTTTTTGTCAAGCGCCTACACCTAACCAATTGATAATACAAACGTTAGCGAAAAGAAAGGCATGTGGGGCAAGACGAGGCGATCAAAAGAGAACGAGGGCGAGTCTTTATGCACTTTCGACAACGGTCTGTTATAATTGAAACAGAAATTCTTTTTGCACGGAGGTGGCACATATGGCAACCGGGGCTTTTTTACAGTGGCTTGCCGGATTTCTGGCAGGCTTGGTGGCCGGCATGGCCATGGGCATTACATCCGAGGTCGCAGCCCGTTTACGGATCTTCAAGTCAAGTATGTTCATTGTTGACGGGAAGTTTCTCCTGAGAAACTTCGGTATGGAGGACAGTCCCAAGCTTGTTTATCTTGCCGGCGTCCCCATGCACCTCATCACAAGCGGGGTATTCGGCGCCATTTACCCGGTGGCCGCCGGCCTCGCAGGCCTCGAGACCCTTTCCGTCGGGTTGACGGCTTTCTATGTCTTCCTCCTGTGGCTATCCATGCTTTTTATCGCCCTGCCCACAGCGGGGCAGGGTTTTTTCGGCAGCACGGCCGGGCCCTTGACCTGGCTTGAGCAGGTCTTGCTTCACATTGTCTTTTTCGTCATATACTACGGGATGCTCGCGGTTGCCTATCACCCACCGACAGCGCTTTCTCAGACGATCCGGTAATTTCCGTCATCCTGTACGATCAGGCCGTCCCTGATCATCGTGTGAAGCACTGACGCTAATCGGTCCTTATCGTGGCCCGTGGCGCAGGTGATATCGTCGATAGCCGCAAAACCCTTCTTTAGAAGAAGGCTGATTATCTCCCCCCTCGCTTTTCTGTCGGAATCGGGAAAAGGGGCCTGTCTGGAATAGTGTGCACTTCTCCTGTTAGGGTTCTGTCCTGTCCTCCCAAGCACGGATCCGTAATCCATGAGGGCGTAGTACCAATCCCTGGGGTTCGACCGGTCGAGTGCGGCCTCGACAAGGGGCATGATCTGTCTGTCCGAGACCCTCGTATGGTCTGCGAAGAAGCGGTGAATGAAGACCCGCCTGATGTTGGTTTCTATGAATGCCGCGGGCATGTTGAAAGCGAACGCCATGATAGCCCCGGCTGTAGCCTCGCCCACCCCCGGCAGGGCAAGCAAGGATTCCCGATCCCGTGGAAGTTCGCCCGAATGTCTCTCCATTACGACCCCGGCGAGCCTCTTGAGCAAGAGGGCCCTGCGGTTGTATCCAAGGCCCTGCCAGGCTTCCATGATGTCCCGAAGAGACATGGACGCAAGAGATGCAAAATCCGGCAGCAATCGGACAAAAGGTTCGTATCTTTCCCTCACCCGCTCAACCCCGGTCTGCTGCAACATGATCTCCGAAACGACCACCCTGTATGGAGTAATGCGTTCCCTCCAGGGGAACATCCGCCTGTGCCGCCTGTAGAACTCAGTAACCTCCCGTCGGAAGGCCTTCATATCGTGCGGTGTCACAAAGGATTCGCCGGGTAGCGCAGGGCGTCGCGCCTGGGATGCTCTATTTATCCTGGAATCCGGCAATGTCTTCAGCACTGAGTTCGGGGAGTTCCCGGATGATGTCACATGTGCAAAGCTTCATACAGGGAAGGTTATCGGGGTCATATGTGACAAAGCTGTCTTCGATGGTTTTCACGACTTTTTCTTTTTTGTTCTCTTCCATGTCAATAGTGTAAGGCGCAACAACCCCCTGTGTCAAACACGGGGGAGAAGGGAAAAGATGAGGATGACCAACGCGAGGCCGATACGGTAGTAAGCAAAAAGATCAAGGGTATGCTTTTTCAGGTACCCGATGAGGAACTTCAGGCTGGCCGCGCCGAAAATGAAGGCCGAAAGCATGCCCCAGGCATATAGCGCCAGCCCCTCGCCCTGGAACTGGATGTGCCGCATTTCGTAAAGAGACACCCCCAGAATGATGGGTATGGACAGCATGAAGGAAAAATCGACGGCCTCACTTTTCTTTAGACCGAGAAGCAGCGCCATGGTGATGGTAATACCGCTTCGCGACGTGCCGGGCACAAGAGCGATGGCCTGGGCGACGCCGATCGCGATGGCTATGGGCATCGTGAGGTCGCTCTTGTCGATGTTGATCCTCTCGGAGAGGATCATGAGGATCGATACAAGAGAAAGCATGAAGGCCGTCACGAAAGGCGCCCTCAGATAGGTTTCGATGATGTCTTTGCCGAGAAAACCGCCGATCACTGCCGGGATGGTGGCTATGACCATCTTGAACAGCATGGAATCGGTCCCGCGGCCATCCCTGAAATCGATGAGTCCCTCAATGACAACACGGACGAATCTCTTCCCGTAGACACAGAGGACCGCGAGAAGCGTGCCGAAATGGAGCATGACATCGTACGTCAGCGGGTTGATGTTCCCGTGGGAGATCTCAAAAAACCAGGGGATGATAATAAGGTGGGCCGAACTGCTGATGGGGAGAAATTCCGTTATACCCTGCACTGCACCCATAAGGATGCTTTGCAGGACCGTCACGATATCCCTCCCGGCAGAAACCGGAACCCTATCTCCAGGGAATCCGCGTTAAGGGACTGCGGGATGACAGGCAGGGGTTCCGCCGCCCTGAGAGCGCGAAGGATGGACTCGTCATATATCCTGTTGCCCGAACGTTTTTCAATGTTTATTTCGGTAATGCGTCCGTCCTTTCTCGCCTTGATCGTGACGATCGTTTCGAGGTCCTTCTTTGCCATGCCCGGGATATTCCATGCATTTTTTACCTTTTCATAGACATCGAGTAGATATTTCTGCATCGCAGGGTCAAGAGGCGCACCGGAACCTCCGCCGGAGCCCGGCAAGCCTATTCCGGCCCCCCCGCCCCTGCCGGAGCCGCCTGCTCCGGCCTTGGCGACGTCTATATAGTCCGTCTTCTTCCTGATGTTGCGTATCCGCTCCTCAAGACGGTCAACCTCTTCCCTGGTCGCCTTGTTCGTGGGGGGAACCTTCTTCTTCGAAAGGGACACGGCATCATCTTGTTTCGGGATTGGTTGAGGCTTCTTTGGCGGGACCTTTTTTTCCTTGATGGCGGGCGCGGCCTTATCCGGCTTCGGTTGGGGCTTGGGTTGCGCGGCAACCTTCGGTCCGTCCGATCCCCCGCCCAGGCTGCCCGTGCTTCCGACGAGATTGACCGAATAGGACGAAGAGAGGTCGATCTTTTTCGAGGAACCCCATTTTACGGGGGCCGAAAAGGCACCAAGCACTATTATGTGAAGCACCATGGAAACAGCAAGGAATTTATACCAGGTTTCTTCACTCATTTCTATCCAGCGGCTTGGTTACTATGTTGACCTTATCCACGCCCGCTTCTCTGATGGTCCCCATACATCGCACAACGAACCCGTAGGGCACATCCTTGTCGGCGCGAAGGAATATCTCTTTCTTTTCCTTGTTGGCAAAAAGAAACTGTATGGCCGCCTTCAGGTCCTTCGCTTCGATCTTTTTCTCATTGAGAATGAGTCTCTGGTCCTTTGTGATATTCAGAATCTGTGGCTCGTCCTTGGCGGGCAAGGCCCTGGCCGTCACGTTGGGGATATCGATGCCGAGACCGTGCTGCATCATCGGCGCCGTGATCATGAAAACGATGAGAAGGACAAGCATGACATCAACGAGGGGGATAACGTTGATCTCCGACAATGGCCCTTTTGAATCGCCTCGTGCTTTCATTTCTCCAGGATATTCACAAGATAAATTGCGGCATTCTCCATGCGAGCGAGAATCCTTTTGAGCCTTCCGAGGAAGAAATTGTAGGCGAGAACCGCAGGTATGGCAACTGCCAGGCCCAGAGCTGTGGCGATGAGCGCCTCGCTTATGCCCGGCGCTACGACGGCAAGACTAGTCGTGCCACGAATTCCTATTTCGCGAAAGGCATCCATGATGCCCCAGACGGTTCCGAAGAGGCCTATGAACGGTGCCGTGTTCGCCGTGGTGGCGAGGAAGGAAAGCCTCCTTTCCAATTTAACCGATTCATCGGATATGGCTATCCTGAGCATGTTTTCTATGGCGGGAATATCGTCCTTCTGAATCCTGCCCGGGTTGTCCTTCTGTCGCGAGGTCACTTCCTTGTAACAGGCAAGCACGAGACGGTAGAATGCATTATCCTGGCTGTCCCGGTACACCGAAATGAGCTTCTTGAACGAATCCGCTTCCTTGACGACCCTGAAGAACCGGTCGCCCTCGGCCTCCGTCCTGCCGTACTGGCGATACTTCATGAAAATGATGGTCCAGGACACGATGGAGAAAAAGAAGAGGATACCCATCACGGCCTTGGCCATCGGTCCTGCGGAAACCATCATCCCGATGAGCCCGCCTGTATACACGTCTGCGTTTGAAACATCCATTTTGCGTGATAAGATTACAACAAAAGTCGCCCTGTTGTAAAGTAAAACCCCCTGGTTGGGTGCCAGGGGGAAGGGGGGTTATTATGAGAAGCTTGTGGAGGTGAATTTCGCGTTAAGTGATGCTATGTGAAATAATGCACGTTATACCGAAAAAACTTCTAACTTTCTCACGCAATGATTTCACACCAATCGTAAGTACCCTTGTTTTCAGGTTATTCTCGGTGGTTATATGTGAATTATTTAACATAGCGTGATTTATGATAATGTATTACGGAATTTTTGTCAACAAAAAAATTATTCTGGTAGACTGTTATTCGGAAACCATTAATGGAAGCCTGTCGGCGAAGAGGTAGCCCTTCAGGGTCGGCCTGACGCGGCCTTCACGGACCTCGATAAAACCTTTTCGTTGGAGGTCTTCCACCCTTTTCTCGCAGCGGTCCCCGGGGAGCTGTGCCGCCTCCACCCCCCACTGTGTCCTGAAACCGAAGAGGAGGCGCTCGAGATGCATCTGCTCCTTTGAAAGCACCTCCGAACCAGCGACAGCGCAGGAGCGCTCATCGACATCCGCCAGGTAGTCGTCGACGCTGCGGTGGTTCCACCATCTCCTCCCCCCCGAGAAGGAGTGGGCGGCGGGCCCGAGGCCGAGATAGGGTGTATGCCGCCAGTATTTGACATTATGGCGTGAGAGGCTCTCTTCGCCCTGTGCGAAATTGGAAACCTCATAATGAATGAAGCCCCGGCCGGTAAGGTATTTCGACGTGGAAAGGAAAAACTCCGCCTGCCTGGAATCATCAGGAAGCGTGAGGTCTCCTTCTGCCTTCAGCCGGGAGAAGGGCGTGTCACCCTCGACGGTAAGCTGATAACAGGACAGATGAACCGGTCCGCAGGAAAGGGCCTCTTCAAGGGTCTTGAGCCATGCCTTCGCGGTCTGCCCGGGCAGCCCGTAGATGAGGTCAATGCCGAACCGGGCAAAACCGCCTTCCGCGACGAGACGGACCGCCTTCCGTGCCTGCCGCGCGCTGTGCCGTCTCCCGAGGAAGCGCACCTCCTCCTCGTTAAAGGACTGGACACCAAGGCTTATGCGGTTCACGCCAAGCGACCGGTACATGACAAGTTTCTCTTTCGTGACATCGTCGGGGTTGAGTTCCACGGTCAGCTCCGTGGCGTCATCGAATCGAAGGATCCCGTAAAGCCCTTCAACGACCGCCTCCATGTCAGCGTGGCCAAGGAGTGATGGGGTTCCGCCACCGATATAGAGTGAATCGAACCGGGGAAATTCCGGCGCATAGCGGGATGCCTCTTTGAGGACCGCATTCGACCAATCCCTGGCGTGCTTCGTCTCCGTTACGGAATAGAAATCACAGTAGGGGCACTTTGTCTTGCAGAAGGGCACGTGGACATACAGGCCGGCATGTTCCGTCCTATTCATCGTCGGTCTTGAGAGCGGCAAGGAAGGCGCTCTGGGGGATCTCGACATTGCCGACCATGCGCATCCTCTTCTTGCCCTTTTTCTGCTTCTCAAGGAGCTTCCTCTTCCGGCTGATGTCGCCGCCATAGCACTTTGCCGTGACGTCCTTTCGGTATGCCGAGATGGTCGACCGGGCTATGATCTTTCCCCCAATCGCCCCCTGTATGGCGATCTTGAACTGCTGTTTCGGTATCTCGTCCTTGAGGCGGTCGCAGACCCTGACGGCGCGCTCCCGTGCATTGTCTCGATGGACGAGGATGGACAGGGCATCCACCTTCTCGCCGTTCACCAGGATGTCGAGCTTCACGAGGTTGCTCTCACGGTAATCGATGATCTCGTAATCAAAGGAACCGTAGCCCTGCGTGATGCTCTTGAGCCTGTCGTAGAAATCGAAGATGACCTCCGCGAGGGGCATATCGAAGGTTATCTCCACGCGGCCCGGCGTCGGATAGCTCATGTGGGAATTGACGCCGCGGCGCTCCATGCACAGCTTCATCACGGCGCCCACATAGCGCTCGGGTATGAGGATGCTGGCACGAATATAGGGCTCCTCCGACGACTTTATGGCGCCGGGATCGGGATAATATAACGGATTGTCCACGTCGAGCAGGGTACCGTCGTCGAGATAGAAGCGATATTGCACACTGGGTGCGGTCATGATGATGGACTGGTCGAATTCCCGCTCGAGGCGCTCCTGGACGATCTCAAGATGTAAAAGACCCAGGTAGCCGCAGCGAAAACCCTGGCCCAGGGCCGCCGACGAATCCTTCTGATAGACGAGGGAGGCATCGTTGAGCTTGTATTTTTCGAGGGCATCAAGGAGGGACTGGTAGTCGTCGGACGCAATGGGATAGATGGAGGAAAAAACGACGGGCTTGACGTCCTTGAAACCGGGAAGGGGCTCCGCAGGACGAGCATCGAGGGTGACGGTTTCCCCTATCCTCGTGTCGCTCACTGTCTTTATACCGGCAATGATGTAGCCCACCATTCCGGCCGTTAATTCCTTCTGCGGTTCGCGCGCGAGGCGAAAGATCCCGACTTCTTCGACACGGTATGTCGTTCCCTGCGACATGAGCCGTATCGTATCCCCCTGCCTGACAGTGCCGTCGAAAACGCGGCAGCTTACGATGGTTCCGCGGAAAGAATCGTAATGGGCATCAAAGATGAGGGCCGTCAGCGGCTTTTCGGCATCCCCCGTCGGTGCCGGTATCCTATCCACGATGGCCCGGAGAATGTCCTCGATCCCCGTGCCATCCTTGGCGGAACAAAGTATCGCCGTGTCGGGGTCGAGCCCCAGTTCATTGTCAATCTCCGTCCTGACCCGCCCCACGTCGGCGACGGGAAGATCGATCTTGTTGATGACGGGGATGATGACGAGATTGTGCTCCAGCGCCGCATAGAGATTGCCCAGAGTCTGGGCCTCGACGCCCTGGGAGGCATCGACAAGGAGCAGCACCCCTTCGCAGGAGGCGAGCGCCCGCGACACCTCGTAGGAGAAGTCGACATGCCCCGGGGTGTCGATGAGGTTGAGCTCGTATTCCTCGCCCTTTTCATCGACGTAGGGCAGATCGACGGTCTGGCTCTTGATGGTTATTCCCCGCTCCCGCTCGATGTCCATGTTATCCAGTATCTGGTCCCGGAACTGCCGGTCGTCGACGAGCTTCGTATACTGGATCAGGCGGTCGGCGAGAGTCGACTTGCCATGGTCTATATGGGCGATTATACTGAAGTTCCTGATATGTTTCATAAAGGGACGTTCATTCCTGGAGGTCTTTGCGGCCCGTGACGATGCGGGCAGATCTGCTACCGTGACCTTTTCACTATCTCCACGTCGACCTCTCCCCCGAAAACTTCGGCGAGTTCCCGGTTGAGGTTCTCCATGTCTTCTTCTTTATCCGCTTCGATGACGAGTTCGCGGTCATCGAGGACTTTGAGCCTGCCATGCTTCCTGACGACCTCAATGACCTCTTTCGGATCCGTCGTCACCCAACCTTTCATGCGCTTGACCAGTTCTTCCCCGTTGAAAGACCTCTCGATCGTAAGGTCAACCCTGCGTCTCTTGGCTTCCCATCCGACGAGGGCGGGCTGGGCCACCATGGGGGTCACAGGATCATGCATCGCTGCACACCGGAACCACAATTTTGCCCTGACCATTCTATTGAGCCTCCTTTGCGATCATTGAAAATCAATCCTTAAAGTAATGGTTTGTGATAGTAAAGTCAAGGAAATGGGCACACGTGCACACGTTAGCCCTTCTGTCTCCAGCCCCTCTTTTCGAGACAACGCCTTGTCCCTTCGTAAACGGCGCTTCAGGTCTGGGCGGCGCCCCTGGCCGCAAGTTCCTTTTTTGCGACGACCTCGCAGGCCTCCCTGTCCTTCTCAAAATCCTCGGCGGTCTTTCCGGCCTTCATGTAGACCGTCGAGCACCCCGCGAGAAGAAAAAGGATGACTGCGAGCAATATGGTTTTTTTCATTGCTGTTTCACTCCTCTCTCCATGGCCCCGGCGACGGATCCGTCACGTGAAGTCAATGACGACGGGTCCTTTTCCGCAAGGTCGTACATCCCCCGTAACGAACCATCTCTCCTCCCTTGCAGACAGGAACCGGGAAAATATGGTCAATGCTACCAGCCCCTCAAGGGTCAGTCAACACAATTTGAGGCAAAGGGGTCGACAAGTGTCCGCCGGGCATGGGCCGAAGGTCCGCCGTTCCCTGGCAGCCTTTGGGCAAGCTCGTCGATCACCTCTAAGAGGCCTTCTTTCGTGCCCGTCCTGAAGGCCCTGTCGCGAAGAGGTCTCAAGCCGGGCAGACCCCTCGTGTACCAGATGAAGAACTTGTGGAAGATGCCGACACCCCTGTTTCCGCCCCAGTGCTCGATGCAGAGCTCAAGGTGGCGCTTCATGACGGCGACGCGCTCGGCGACGTCCGGTTTCGGCGGTACCGTCCCGTCGCGAAAGAAGCTCATGACATCCCTCAATATCCAGGGATTGCCGAGCACGCCCCGTGCAATGGCGACACCGTCGCAGCCCGTCTCGGCGAACATCCTTCGAACCCGCTCGAGGGAGAGGTTGTCTCCCGAAGCTATTACGGGGATGTCGAGGGCCTCCTTGACCTTCCCGATGATCCCGTAGTCGACGGCGCCGCTGTACCCCTGCACCTTCGTCCTCCCGTGAATAAAGAGAGCGCTGATGCCCGCGTCCTGCGCATGGAGAGCCACATCCCGGGCATTGACGGAGTCGGCGTCCCACCCGGCACGGATCTTGACCGCCACAGGCACCGGGCTCAACCGCACCAGGGCGGAAAGGATATCGCGAAGCTGCTTCGGGTCCTTCATCAGGGCCGCTCCTTTGCCCTTGCGCGTAACCTTCGGTGAGGGACAGGCCGCGTTGAAATCGATGAGGTCGCACGCATGTGCCGAGAGTCTCTCCACGGCCACGGGTATCTGCGACACGCTGTTGCCCAGAAGCTGCACGCCCAGCGGCCGGTCGTCGGGCGACGACGAGAGCATGTGGGTCGTCCTCCTGTCCTTCTGGGAAATGGCATTAATGTCTATCATCTCCGTGAAGGCGAGGGTGGAACCGAAAGAGCGGGTGATAAGGCGAAAGGGCAGATCGCTCACCCCCGCCATCGGAGAAAGCATGACGGGAATCGGAAGATGGATATCGCCAATCGTCAGCATGGATTATTGTATGCTCTTGCCACCGGGGTGTCAATCGCGTCGCAGGTCGCCAAAAAGAGACCGCGAAAAGGGACGGGCTGTCAACAGAATTGTTGACCCGGCAGCGAATCTTTTTTGGCTTTTAGACTTGTGACGTGAGACCTGTGACGGTCTTTTCGCCAGAAAAGACCTTGCGACCTGCGACGGCCTTTGGCCTGGGACTTGAAAATCATTGGCAAATCGCTTTTTTTTATGGTATAGAAATCGTGACTTTAGGCATGTACTTCCAAGATCTCATATTCGCACTCCAAAAATTCTGGGCCGACAAAGGCTGCATAGTCCAGCAGCCTTACGACATGGAGGTGGGCGCGGGCACCTTTCATCCCGCCACGCTCCTTCGCTGTCTCGGGCCGGAACCGTGGAACACCGCATACATTCAGCCGTCCCGACGGCCCGCCGACGGGCGCTACGGGGAAAACCCCAACCGCCTCCAGCACTATTACCAGTTCCAGGTTGTCATGAAACCCTCCCCGAAGGATATTCAGAACATTTATATAGACAGCCTGAAGAGTTTCGGCATCGACACCGACTATCACGACATCCGCTTCGTTGAGGACGACTGGGAATCGCCGACCCTCGGCGCCTGGGGCCTCGGCTGGGAGGTGTGGCTCGACGGCATGGAGATCACCCAGTTCACCTACTTCCAGCAGGCGGGCGGCATCGCCCTTTCGCCGGTGTGCGTGGAGATCACCTATGGCACGGAGCGCATCGCCATGTACCTTCAGGACGTGGACAATGTGTACGACATAAAGTGGAACAAGGATATCCTCTACGGCGACGTCTTTCTCGACCCCGAAAAGGAATTCTCCATTTATAACTTCGAGGAATCCGATCCCGTCATGCTCAGGAGCCTCTTCGACACCTTCGAACATGAAGGGGAAAAGCTTGTCAAAACCCGGGGGCTCATCTACCCGGCCTACGATTTTTGCCTGAAATGCTCGCACGTCTTCAACCTTCTCGACGCCCGCGGCGCCATCAGCGTGACGGAACGCGCCAACTACATCGCGCGGGTGAGAAACCTCGCGAAGATGTGCGCGGAACTATACGTGCAGAAGCGTGAAGAACTCGGTTTCCCCCTGCTCAAGCGATGATCATACCCCTTGCGGGGCAGCGGGAACATGGGAAGGGAAATAGGATCATGAGCGAATTTCTGCTTTTAGAGATAGGCACGGAGGAGATACCCGCGCGCTTCCTCACGCCCGCCAAAGAGGGCCTTTCACGGCTCATCGGGGAGGCCTTCGGCCAGTCAAGGATCGCCTTCGGCGACATCAACATACAGGCGACCCCGAGACGGATGGCGCTCTTCGTCCAGAACGTGGCGGAAAAACAGGAAGAGACCGTCACCGTCAAGTTCGGGCCTCCCTATAACCGGGCCTTCGACGACTCGGGGAATCCCACGAAAGCCGCCATCGGCTTCGCCAAATCGCAGGGGGTCGAGGTCGGCGATCTCACGAAGGGCGTCAAGGACAGTGTCGAATTCATCACCGTGGAAAAACAGGAAAAAGGCCTTCCCACCGTCGAGATGCTTCCCCAACTGCTGCCCGACATCATCTCCAGGATTCCCTTTCAAAAGAAGATGCGCTGGGGTGCCGCAAGCTTTGAATACGCACGGCCGATCCAGTGGGTCCTGTGCCTCTTCGGCGGCACTCCCGTCGAGTTTTCCGTTGCCGATGTGAAGAGCGATTCCCTGAGCTGGTGCCACCGCTTCCTGTCGCCGGGCCCGGTAAGGATCGGTCATGCCCTCGAATACGTCGATGCGCTCAGGAAAAACCATATCATAGTAAACGAAGACGAACGGATGGAGATCATACGGCAGGGAATCGCCCGCATCGAGGAAGGAACGGGCGGAACTGCGATCAGGGACGAAGATCTGGTGAGAGAGATCCTCTACATCACTGAATACCCCTATCCCCTCAAAGGCTCCTTCGATACGATATACCTCGATATCCCGAAAGAGGTCCTCGTCAACGTGATGAAGAGCCACCAGCGGTACATTCCCATCGAAGACTCCTCGGGGCGGCTCATGCCCCATTTCATATTCTTCGCCAACACGGCCCCGAAGGACGACGCGAACATTATACGGGGCAACGAGAAGGTGCTCCGCGCCCGTCTCGCCGATGCGCGTTTCTTCTTCGACGACGACCGCAAGGTAAAGCTCGCGGACCGGTACGAACGCCTTGCCTCCATCGTATTTCACGTCAAGCTGGGGACCCTTAAAGACAAGATGGAGAGAGTGAAGGCCGTCGCCGGATACGTCGCGGAAGTCGTCGACCCCACCGTCACGGAAAAGCTCGACAGGCTCGCACCCCTCATGAAGACGGATCTCGTCACGCACATGGTGGGTGAGTTCCCCGAACTGCAGGGGACGATGGGCCGCATCTACGCGCGTCTCGAAGGAACGGATGATGAAGTGGCCCTCGCGATAGAGGAGCACTACCTGCCCACGGGAGGCAACGGCGGCCTGCCCCGCACCGCGACGGGAGCCATCGCCGGCATAGCGGACAGGATGGATTCCATCGTTTCTTTCTTTTCCGTCGGCATCACCCCGACAGGCAACCTCGACCCCTATGCCCTTCGGCGGCAATCACTGGGCATCATAAAGATTATCATAGACAGAAAGATCCACCTGCCCCTGGAGAGGCTCATCGAAAAGGCCTACGAGACGGGAAGACACATTCCAAAAAGGCTCCCCCTGGAGGAAACGAAGACCTCTCTTTCCGAATTCATCATCACGCGGTTCAAATTCTCCATGCTCGAAGAGAACCACAACCAGGATTTTGTGGAGAGCGTCCTTCCCTGCGTGGCGAGCGACATCTACGACGGCTACATGAGGCTCGTCTCTTTGGAAACGCAAAGGTCCATAGAGGACTTCGAGCGGCTCATGGTGGGTTTCCGGCGTGTCTTCAACATCACGAAACAGATCACACAGGAGATGACTGTCGATCCCGCCTTTCTTATACTCGAGGAGGAAAAACAGCTTTCCGGCCTTTACGAAGCAAAGAAGGACATCTTCTTCGGGCTTATGGCGAAACGGGACTACGATGAGGCCCTTGCGGTCCTCGTCGGTTTCAAGGAAACCATCGACAACTTCTTCGACAAGGTCTTCGTCATGGACAAGGACGAAGCCGTAAAATCGAACAGACTGGCACTTCTCACGCATATCAGGAACATGTTCCTGACCTTTGCTGATTTTTCAAAGATACGCTTCGAATAAGGAGGAAACATGGCAAAAACCAATAAATACGTGTACTTCTTCGGCGGAAAGAAAGCTGAAGGAAATCTCAAGCTCAAGAACCTTCTCGGCGGAAAAGGCGCCGGTCTCGCCGACATGGTGAATCTGGGCATACCTGTGCCCCCGGGCTTCACCATCACCACCGAGGTCTGCACCCTTTTCTACAAGAGCAACATGAAATTGCCCAAAGGGCTGGAGAAGGAAGTCCTCGAAAACATCAAGAAGGTCGAGAAGATCATGGGCGCAAAGTTCGGCGACCCCAGGAACCCCCTTCTCTTCTCCGTCCGGTCCGGCGCCAGGGTCAGCATGCCGGGCATGATGGACACGGTCCTCAACCTCGGCCTCAACGAGAAGACCGTTGAAGGCCTTGCAAAGCTCACGAAGAACCCCCGTTTTGCCTATGACTGCTATCGCCGTTTCGTTCAGATGTACGGCGATGTCGTCCTCGGTCTCAAGCCCGAGAACGACGGCGAGCACGACCCGTTCGAGGTCATCATCGACAAGAAGAAGAAAGCGAGAAAGATCACCTTCGATACGGACCTCACCGTCGACGACCTCAAGGACCTCGTCAAGGAATTCAAGAAGGCCATAAAACAGAGGCTCGGGGTGAACTTCCCCGAAGACCCCATGGAACAGCTCTGGGGCTCCATCGGAGCAGTCTTCAAATCCTGGAACACGGACAGGGCCGTCGCATACCGTCAGCTGAACGACATCTCAGCCGACTGGGGAACCGCCGTCAACGTTCAGTGCATGGTCTTCGGCAACATGGGCGAAGACTGCGGCACGGGCGTCGCCTTCACGAGAAACCCCTCTGCGGGGGACAACGAGTTCTACGGAGAATATCTCATCAACGCCCAGGGCGAGGACGTCGTCGCAGGCATCAGGACGCCGCTGCCCATCAACAAAAAGCAGAAGACCGACAAGTCGGTGAAATCCCTCGAAGAGGTCTGGCCCGACATATACAAGCAGGTCATAAAAATAAGGAACACCCTGGAAAAGAACTACCGCGACATGCAGGATGTGGAGTTCACCATACAAAACAAAAAACTCTGGATGCTCCAGACAAGGACAGGTAAGAGGACCGGCTTCGCGGCCTTCAAGATCGCCGTCGACATGGTCAAGGAAAAACTCATCACGAAGGAAGAGGCCTTGATGCGGGTGGAGCCGGAACAGCTCAACCAGCTCCTTCGCCCCATTTTTGATCCCAACGAAAAAACAAAGGCCCTCAAGGCCGGCAACCTCGTCTCGAAAGGCCTCAACGCTGGGCCTGGCGCGGCGGCCGGCAAGGTCGTCTTCAATGCGCAGGACGCCGAGGCCTGGGCAGCCCGTAAGGAAGAGGTCATCCTCGTCCGCATCGACACATCCCCCGAAGACATCCGGGGCATGAACGCCGCCCAGGGCATCCTCACATCCCGCGGCGGCATGACGAGCCACGCGGCCCTCGTCGCGAGGCAGATGGGAAAGGTCTGCGTGGCCGGCTGCGGCGACCTTGACATCGATTACGCAAAGAAGGTCATCCGCGTGAACGGGAAGACCATCAAGGAAGGAGAATACATATCCATCGACGGCACGACGGGCGAGGTCTTCTCCGGGCAGATCAAGACAAAGCCCTCCGAAATCCTCCAGGTCGTGATAGACAAGACGTTGAAACCGGCAAAGTCACAGATATACCAGGATTTCGCCCTTCTCATGAAATGGGCCGACGAGACGCGAAGGCTCGGCATCAGGACCAATGCCGACCAGCCCGACCAGGCGGCCGTCGCCGTTTCATTCGGCGCAGAGGGCATCGGGCTGTGCAGGACGGAACATATGTTCTTTGAGGGCAACCGTATCGACGCCGTCAGGGAAATGATCATCGCCGACGACGAGGCGGGCAGAAGAAAGGCCCTGGCGAAACTGCTGCCCTACCAGAAAAAGGACTTCGCGGGTCTCTTCACCGTCATGAAAGGCCTTCCCGTCACCGTGAGGACCCTCGACCCGCCGCTTCACGAGTTCCTCCCCCACACCGAAAAGGAGATGCGCGAGCTTGCCCGGAAGATGGGTATTTCTTATGAAAAGGTCCTTGCCAAGGTCGAGAGCCTCCACGAGGCGAACCCCATGCTCGGTCACCGCGGCTGCCGTCTCGGCATCGTCTTTCCCGAAATAACGGAGATGCAGGTCCGGGCCATCTTCGAGGCCGCCTGCGAGGTAAAGAAGAAAGGCACCAACGTAAAGCCCGAGGTCATGATACCCCTCGTGGGTAACGTCAGCGAACTCAAGCTCCAGAAGGCGATCGTTGAAGAGATCGCCGAGGAGATTCTCAAGAAGAACAAGGTGAAGATCGATTACATGATCGGCACCATGATCGAGATACCCCGCGCGGCCATAACCGCCGATGAGATCGCGCAGGAGGCCCAGTTCTTCTCTTTCGGAACCAACGACCTCACCCAGATGACCCTCGGTATGAGCCGCGACGACGCCGGCAAGTTCCTGAGCGACTATGTGAAGAAAGAGATCTATGCCTTCGACCCCTTCCAGAGGATCGACGAAGGCGGCGTGGGCAGGCTCATGGAGATCGGCGTGGCCCTGGGCCGCAGCGTGCGCAAAAACCTCAAGGTCGGCATCTGCGGCGAGCATGGCGGCGAACCGAATTCCGTCGAGTTCTGCCACAGGACGGGTCTTGACTACGTGAGCTGTTCGCCCTTCCGCGTGACCATAGCAAAACTGGCAGCCGCCCGGGCAGCCCTGAAGGAGAAACAGGCCGCCCCGAAGAAAGGCGCCAGGAAGAAGTAGTATCGTCGAGAGATTCCACAAGGTCCTGTAAGGCAGACAATGCCCCTTACAGGACCTTCTTTTCTATCATTATCGCGCAGCAAAGGAAGGATTTTTTCCTCCCTTCCCGTCTCCTGCGCTGTCACTGTTAAACATTTCCCGATTTCGTCGATAACATTTAAGCAGTTATGCGTGTACGTTCCTGAGGAAACAGGCGTGGTGACCCGCATGGCCTCATTCCCTGTCTCGTCCCCGGGGGATAACCTGTTCCCCGGAAGCTAACGGAGTACTATGAAAGAAATGCCGCCGTTCTTTAGAGAAAGATCACAAGTAATCATTGGACAGTGTATAGAACGGTTGAAAAAGGCGACCGGCTCCCGCCAGACAGACTGCGAGGCATGCGCCGCAGTGATCGGCCCCCTCCTTGAGAGCCTCGCCGACAGCATGGAAACGGGACGCCCCGAGAGGTTCGTCGATTCCATCGAGGCCTTTCGCGCAACCGGCGCGGTCTCAAAAGGTTCGGTCGGCTTTTCCGAGATCATCGCCGTGATGGAAGAGACCGCCTTGGAATGGCCGCTCGATGGCGAAGCGACACGCTTCCTCTGGGCGTTGTTCCGCGATGCCAACAAGAGGTGCGCCATAACCCCTGCGGGAAGGACCGATGCCGCGCAGGCCTCCGAATCTCTCTCTGCATTGAGAAAAGAGATCACCGAGAAAGAAAAGGCCGAAAAAGAACTCAGGGGCAGCGAACGGAAGTTCCGGGACATCGCGGAGCTTTCTCCCCAGGTCATTTTCGAGCAGGATGCGGACGGAGTGATCACCTTTGCCAACAAGCAGGGACTTGAGCTCTTTGGCTACACCGGGGAGGACCTGCTCCGGGGCGACGTGCTGACCACGAACCTTTTTCCTGAGCATGAACACGCAAAGATTCGCGAGAACACCGCGAAGATCATTGCCGGAGAGAGGGATACCGCGGGCAATGAGTACACGGCGAAAAGGAAGGACGGCACCACCTTCCCCGCCATCATCTATACCACCGCGATTTTCAAAGACGATGCATTTGCGGGTTTCCGCGGCGTCCTTGTCGACGTTACGCGTCTGAAGAAAGCCGACAGGGAGCTTCACGAGAGGGAACGCAGGTTCAGGGACCTCGCAGAATCGGTGCCCCAGATCATCTTCGAGATGGACGAGAACAGGACGCTCACCTTTGCCAACAGACAGGCCTTTGAGATATTCCGATATGACGAAGACGACATATCCCGGGGCATTGATGCCTTTTCCCTGTTTGTCCCTGAAGAGATTCCACGAATGACGGCGAATCTGGAAAAGATAGCCCGGGGCGGAGTGTCTGCAGGCAACGAATACAACGCCGTCAGAAAGGACGGCACTTCATTTCCCGTCATAGTCCACGTCGCGCGGATCATGGATGAGAACCGTCTCGTCGGCTTCAGGGGTATGATCGTCGACATCACGGAAAGAAAGAAGGCCGAGAAGGAGCTTCTGGAAAGCAAGCGGCTCCTTCAGGACATTGCCGACCGTATCCCCGGCGTGATCTACCAATTCTACGCGAGGACGGATGGAGAGAAGGGCCTTTCCTATATCAGCCGGCCTTCGAAAGAACTTTTCGGGATTGACACAGACACGCCGCGTCCCCTCGAGCTGTTTCTCCAGGGCCTCAGTCCCAACTGCAGGGACCGGTTCCTCGACTCCATCGAAGAGGCCATTGCAAAGGAACAGGACTGGCAATTCGAAGGAGACTTCACGAAACCCACGGGAGAGATCATATCCTTCGCCGGCATGTCGAGCCCGACACGGGTCGGCGACACCCTGAGATTCAACGGGGTACTCCTCGACATAACGTCACGCAAACGAGCCGAGGAGCAACTCAGGGAGAGCGAGCGGAAGTTCCGGGACATCGCGGAGCTCATGCCCCAGGTGATCTTCGAGATCGATGCAAAGGGTTCCGTCATCTTCGTAAACAAACTGGGTTTCGAATTCTTCGGATACGGGGAGGATGACCTTCCCGAAACGTTCAATTGCTTCGACCACATAGCGCCCGAAGACCTCCCGAGGGCAATGGCAAATCTCAGAAAGGTAGCCGAGGGCGGTGCGGCGGTCGGCAATCAGTACGCGGCGGTCAAGAAGGACGGGACGCTTTTTCCCGTAATCATCTATGTCACAAGGATCATGAAGGACGACAGGCTTACCGGCTACCGCGGGATCATCATAGACATAACGGAGCGCACCCGGGCCGAAGAGGCCCTCAAACAGGGTGAACAACGCCTGAGGCAGATAATCGACCTTGTTCCCCTTTTCATCTTTGCCAAGGACATCGATGGAAGGTTCATACTCGCCAACAAGGCCGTCGCCGACACCTACGGCACCACGGTGGAGGACCTCATCGGCAACGTGGACGAGGGGTTCTCGCCATCCGACGAGGAGGTGCGGCATTTCAGAAATGACGACCTCGATGTTATGACCCGGGGCACGAGAAAATACATTCCCGACGAATCCATCACCGACGCGCAGGGGAATGTGCGCTATCTCCAGACATTCAAGATACCTTTCACATTTTCGGGAACACAGACCCCCGCCGTCCTGGGTGTGTCCGTGGACATCACGGAACGCAAAAAGACCGAAGAGCGGCTGCGCCTCGATGAGTCCCGGACGGAAGCTCTCCTGAGGATCAACCAGATGGGTGACCGGCCGCTCGACGAGATTACCGCCTACACCCTCGAGGAATCGATCAGGCTCACAAAGAGCGCCCTGGGTTATATCGCCTTTCTCAATGATGATGAATCGATCCTTACCATGCACTCCTGGTCCAGGAAAGCAATGGAGAAGCGCCTCATTGAGGACAAACCCATCATGTACCCCCTCAAAGCAACCGGCCTCTGGGGGGAACCGGTCCGCCAGCGCAGGCCGATCATCACCAACGATTGCGCCGCACCGGGCGCGCCGGGAAGATGCTGCCCCGAGGGCCATATGGCGGTGACGCGCCACCTCGGTGTCCCCATCTTCGACGGCGAAAGGATTGTTGCCGTCATAGGTGTGGGCAACAAGGAGGATGAATACGGTGAAACGGATGTCAACCAGCTGCAGCTCATGGCGGATGGGATGTTCAGGCTCTTGAAGCAAAAGGCGGCCCAGGAGGCCTTGAGCGTCTCCGAGGCCCGCCTGAGGGCCATCATCGACGGCGCGAAAGACACCATCTTCATCAAAGACAGGAACCGCCGCTACATTGTTGCCAACAGGGCCATGTCGGAACTCTTCGGAATCCCCCTGGAAAACATCCTGGGCACTGGCGACAGGGAATTGTTTCCCGACGAAGCCGCGACCCATATCGAAGAGATCGACAACCGGGTGCTTCAGGGTGAAACGATCGAGGAAGAACTGGTGCGGCCGATAAACAACACCGTATATATCTTCCACACCATTAAGGTCCCCTTGAAGAACGAGCGGGGGGAGATAACCGGCCTGTGCGGTATTGCCCGCGACGTTACGGAGCGCAAGCACCTTGAATCGCAACTCCTGCAGTCACAAAAGATGGAGGCGGTAGGGACCCTGGCGGGAGGCGTGGCGCACGACTTCAACAACCTCCTGAGCGCCATTATGGGGTACGCGAGCCTCCTGCAAATGAAAATGGACAAGGACAGTCCTCTTTACACCTACACCTCGCATATACTCGTGTCGTCCGAGAAAGCGGCCAACCTTACCCAAAGCCTCCTTGCCTTTTCAAGGAAACAGGTCATCAACCTCAAACCCTTGATAATAAACGACACCGTGGAAAAGCTCCACCGTCTCCTCGAGAGGCTCATACCCGAAGACGTGGAGTTCAGGATAAGAAAAAATGGCGAACGCCTTATCGTCATGGCAGACCCCGGTCAGTTGGACCAGGTGGTCATGAACCTCGTCACAAACGCCCGCGACGCTATGCCGCGGGGAGGGAAGCTGACGATCACCACCGACCGGGCCACCGTCGGCAGTGAGTTCATTGCAGCCCACGGATACGGCAAGGAAGGAGAATATGCTCTCATCGCCATATCGGACACGGGTATCGGCATGGACCAGAAGGTGATGGAAAAGATCTTCGAGCCCTTCTTTACCACGAAGGGAGTGGGGCGGGGCACCGGGCTCGGCCTTGCCATCGTCTACGGGATCATCAAGCAGCACAACGGATACATAGACGTCACAAGCCGGCCGGGCGAAGGCAGCGTCTTTTGCGTATACCTGCCCCTTGTATGGCTGGAGCCGGAAGACGAAGAGGAAGCCGCCCGCATCGCCGGAGGAACGGAGACCATCCTCATTGCCGAGGACAACGCCGACCTCTGCGAGCTTTCCGTGAAGGTCCTCGAGGACCACGGTTACACGGTCTTCGCGGCGAAGGACGGCGCCATGGCCCTGGAAACCTTTCGCCGGCACGAGGACGACATATCCCTCGTCATCCTCGATGTCGTCATGCCGAGGATGAACGGCAAGGAGGCCTGCGAGGCGATACGCATCCTCGACCCCTCCATGAAGGTCATACTCACGAGCGGATACACCGACGACATAATCCAGGAAAAAGGGATGCTCAACGAAGAGTACGACTTCCTCGGCAAACCCATAACCCCCGCAACACTGCTCAAGAAGATACGCGAAGTCCTGGACAGGAAGTAACGACGGTTTCAAACAAAAGACAGGAAGACCGGGGAAGGCCGCTGCCGAAAGAAGGACAAAGAGCCGGACTATACCGGGGTCCCCACTTTCCGGCGGCGAAACGGAGGCAATCTCCGGGAGGCAGCACAGCGAGGAACCGGCTTCGGGAGTGTGAGCAAAAACATGAGGTATGTCCTCAGTCGTGACGCCACCGCTTTCTTGTAGTTGCCGGGGCGTTGTCTTATACTATCTACACGTTGCGAAAAGTTGCGAGGAGAGAAGGATGCCTGAGAAGATCGAGCTTCCCATCACAGGTATGAACTGTGCGGCCTGTGCCGCCCGTATAGAAAGAGAACTCAGGAAGATGGACAGCGTACAGGAGGCGCGCGTCAATTTCCCGCTCAAAAAGGCGGTCATTCTTCCAAAGACCGACCTGGAGCTGAAACAGGTGGTTGCCCTCATCCGTGATATCGGGTATGACGTGGACATGGAGGCCGATGTCACCGTCCGGGCACACAAGGAAGAGGCCGGGCTGAGACGTGATTTCACCTGGGCGGTATCACTTTCCGTTCCTATCATGATCTTCTCCATGTGGATGGTCCTGCCCTGGAACAACTTCATCCTCCTCGCCCTCACCATCCCCGTCCAGTTCTACTTCGGCCAGCGTTTCCATACATCGGCCCTCATCAATCTCAAGCATTTCACCGCTGACATGAACACCCTCATCTCCGTGGGCACTTCGGCGGCATTCTTTTACAGCGCATTCGTCACCTTTTTTCCCCATGTGATAAGCGCCGCAGGCGTATCGACGATGACCTATTTCGATTCCAGCGCCATGATAATCTCCCTCATCCTCCTCGGCAGGTATTTCGAATCAAAGGCCAAGACACGGACCTACGCGGCGATCAAGCTCCTTTACGAGCTCTCACCCAAGGAGTGCGTCCTCCTCAAGGACGGCATGGAAACGCGGGTTCCCACCGACACCCTCGAGGTAGGTGACACAGTCCTCATACGGCCCGGAGAAAAGGTCCCCATCGACGGGGCTGTGTTGACGGGCAGTACCTATGTCGATGAATCGATGATCACCGGCGAGAGCATGCCCGTGCACAAGAAACCCGACGACGAGGTGGTAGGCGGCACGATCAACGGCAAAGGATCCATCACCATCAGGACGACGAGAATCGGTTCCGATACGGTCCTTGCCAGGGTCATCCGTCTCGTCGAGGAAGCCCAGTTTACAAAAGCCCCGGTACAGCGCCTCGCAGACAAGGTGGCGGGCGTCTTCGTTCCCTGCGTCATCGTCGTGGCCATCTGCGCCTTCCTGGTCTGGTTCTTCTTCGGTCCCGAACCGAGGATCACCAATGCCATCCTCTCCTTCGTGAGCGTTCTCATCATCGCATGCCCCTGTGCGCTGGGTCTTGCCACCCCCACGGCCATCATGGTTGCCACCGGCGCGGGGGCGAGAAGGGGGATTCTAATCAAGAGCGCCGAGGCGCTGGAACTCACGAACAGGACGAAGACCGTCCTCTTCGACAAGACCGGGACCCTCACGGAAGGCGTCATTGTCCTTGCAGACGTCGTCCCCCTTGGCGCCTTCGACGAGAAGGGGATCCTCCGCATCGCCTTCAACCTGGAGAAACAGTCCGAACACCCCTTTTCCGAGGCGCTGAGAAAGAAAGCCCGGGAATCGGACATCCCCTCCATCGACGTCTCCGACTTCGAGGCCGTTGCAGGCAGGGGCATCAAAGGAACGATCGAGGGGATTGCCTACCGGATGGGGAACCGGGCCTTCTACGAGGAAGAAGGGCGCCGTCTCGACGACAGGACCACGGACTTGTACGAGGGAAGGGAAGAGGCTGCCGCTTCACCGGTCCTCCTCTGGAGCGACCCGGGGCCCATGGCGATCCTCGCCTTCAGTGACACGGTCAGGGAAGAGGCTGCCTGGGTCATAAAACAGCTCCGGGAGATGGATGTCGAGCCTGTCATGATTACCGGCGACAGCCAGAACGGGGCAAAGACGATAAGCGGGCGGATAGGCATCGAGCGCTATTTCCACCGTATCCTGCCCGACGGGAAGGCGGCCATCGTGGAAGATTTCAGGAAAAAGGGAGTGACCGTCATGGTCGGGGACGGCATCAATGACGCTCCCTCCCTTGCCGCCGCCGATATCGGCGTCGCTATGGGAAAAGGCACCGATATCGCCATCGAATCAGCGGACGTGGTGCTCATGAAAGGCCAACTGTCCCGACTCGTCAGCCTCATCAAGCTGTCCCGGAAAACCATGCGGGTCATCAGGCAGAATCTTTTCTGGGCTTTCATCTACAACGTGCTTGGTATCCCGATCGCCTTCGGCGCGCTCTACCCCTTCTTCGGTATAAGAATGGAGCCCGTCTTCGGCGCCGTGGCAATGGTCGTAAGCTCAATATCGGTGGTGAGCAACTCGCTGAGGCTGAAGTTCTTTAAAGACTAGAAAATGCTTGAGTCGCTTGAATGGCTTGAGTCGCTTGAATGGCTTGAGTCGTTTGAATGGCTGTTGACAATGTTTTCTTTGCCGTCATCCCGGACCTGATCCGGGATCCAGAGGTTTTTCCAACCCACGGTTCTTCCTGGATGTCGCTTACGCGATTGAAGACGCCGGCCTTCGCAGGAATAACGGGACAAGACGGACCGGACTCAGAAACAATTTGGTCAACAGGTTGTTGAGGGTTAGAGGCCAAGGATAAGGAAGAAACAGCGGCTGCGGCAATCATTTTGAGAAAGGATAGGGATGAAAGACACGGGACTTCAATTTGTTGTGAAACCGATCGGGGTTATTCATTCGCCCTTCAGGACGAAGGAAGAGGCGCCGATACAGGGGAGATTCAGGCCCGACGCGGTGGGGTCGATACAGATTTACGAGGAGTATGAAGAAGGGCTCAGGGATATCGAGGGGTTCTCCCATATATTCCTCATCTATCCCTTTGACAGGGCGGGCAGGGTTGAACTGGTACGGCCCGTGCTGCTCGACGACGAACCCCACGGTATATTCGCCTGCCGCTATCCGGCACGGCCCAATTGCCTCGGGCTCACCATCGTTGAGCTTCTGGGCAGGGATGCCGGCAGGCTTAAGGTTGCGGGCATAGACGTTCTCGACGGCACGCCTCTCCTTGACATCAAACCCTACGTCGCCCGGTTCGATTGTTTTCCCCACGCAACCGAGGGATGGTTCAAAGACAAAGAGGACAGGCCGAAACCCAAGGGAAGGGAATAGAAACGAAGGGGCGGGGTACCATGTCTGCGTCAGGCTTTGGATCCGGGCCAAGAACCGGTCCCCGGAGGCAAAGAACCACCTCTTGATGTGTTCGCACCTTCTGTGCGTTGAAATTTCCGTCGATATTGGGTAACATAAGGCACCGGAATGCACATCGACGATATAGATCCGCAAAAACCCGGTCGTCGGCAGCGTGTTGCCGACGACCTCAAGTCAGTTGTCAAATCCCTGGGGCTTGTCTTCGGCGATATCGGCACCAGCCCCATCTATACACTCACCGTCATCTTCCTCCTCCTCAAGCCCACCGTCGACAACGTTATGGGCGTCCTTTCCCTCGTGGTGTGGACCCTTATCATCCTGGTATCCGTCGAGTACGCGTGGCTTGCCATGAGCCTGGGCGAAAAGGGCGAGGGAGGAACGATCATTCTCAGGGGCCACCTGATCCGCCTTCTGAAAAAAGGAAGAGGGGTGGTATTCGTCACCATACTGACCTTCATCGGCATATCTCTCCTTGTCGGCGACGGCGTCATCACTCCGGCAATAAGCATACTCAGCGCCGTCGAAGGCATTGTCCTCATTCCGGGATTGCAGGGAACGTCCAAGACCACTCTTATCCTCATAGCGGGTGCTATCGCCGTAGTGCTCTTTGCATTTCAGAGAAAAGGCACGGAGAAGGTCGCGGGAGCCTTCGGGCCCCTTATGCTCCTGTGGTTTCTGGTCCTGGCCGTCTCCGGCGTGGTATCCATCATGAAGTTCCCCTCGGTGTGGAAGGCCATCAACCCTTGGTATGCCGTCACCTTCCTGTACGAGAATGGGGCAGCCGGTTTCTTCGTGCTCTCCGAGGTCATCCTCTGCGCAACGGGAGCGGAAACACTCTATGCGGATATGGGCCATCTGGGGAGAAAGCCCATCATCCAGGCATGGTATTTCGTCTTTCTCGCCCTTGTACTCAACTACCTCGGGCAAGGCGCGTTTATCTTAAGCCATCCCGCTGAGCCAACGACCATCCTCTTCGGCATGATATTCCACCAGTCCTCCCTGCTCTACATACCCTTTCTCGTCCTCTCCATCCTGGCAACCATCATCGCGTCCCAGGCGATAATCAGCGGCATGTTCTCCATCGTCTACCAGGGCATCAACACACGGCTTATACCCATGTTCAGGGTCGAATACACGTCGCCGAAACTGAGATCCCAGATATACATAGGATTCGTCAACTGGTTCCTGCTCTTATCCGTTCTCTTCATCATGTTCCATTTCGGGGAGTCGAAAGAGCTTGCCGCCGCATACGGCCTTGCCGTGACCGGCGACATGACGATCACGGGGATACTCATCACTGCCATATTCTGG